>ENA-UEYD01000330-UEYD01000330.1-human-gut-metagenome-genome-assembly--contig:-NODE-330-length-45658-cov-15.302560_pt1 | contig 45658 bp, 44 predicted proteins | sample MGYA00242907_ERZ507875 | MGnify/ENA primary metagenome ERZ507875 (study PRJEB26167, sample SAMN06115506) | human gut metagenome | host: Homo sapiens | place: China:Shandong | collected 2015-08-07...
TTATTGTCGAAACCGACGACGGAGAACAACGGCTGTTATCTCACGAGCAATATAACGATTTGATGAAAGCCAGAAAATCGAAAGGAAAGAATAATGAAACTTGTTGAAATTAAAGATGTCCGCATCGGACAAGTGTGGCAATTCGGTGAAAATATGTGCCGCTGCTTTGTTGTTGAGAGGACAATGAAGACAAAGACTTGTGGAGCAACTTATCAAGCTTTCGATTGTCCTACAATGCCAGAGGAATGCAAAGGTGAACTTTATATAAAAGATTACGATATGCCAAAGATTCCGCACGGCAGACTTATCGGCAAGCTAGGCATTACCCATGAATTTGTAAACGATCGGGAGGCTTGAAATGCGAGGTCGATCCTTAAAATGTTATAAATGCGGAAAACATCCTAAAACTTCATATAAAACCGCTATCAATCTTCAAACCGGCAAAATCATACAAGTTTGTTATATGTTTTGTGAAGACTTTGAAACAAACGGAACAGGAGTGACCAAAGATGAGGCCAAAAGAAACGCTGTCGTTAATTGGAATAAAATGATGAAGGAGATTTTATAATGTCATATTTAGAAGAACTGCTGCCCGAGTTCAGAAAAGGGGCTAAGATTAGAAGAACAGGATTATCAAAACCGGTAAATGCAAAAGGGTACATCTTTTATAAAGAAGGAAAAATTTATAACGAATTTGGCAGAGAGTGCGAACCTGATTTGGGATTATGGCTTTCAAAAAACGATTGGGAACTCTACGAAGAGCCTATCGACTGGCAATACATCATTGACCACGAGTGCCTCTGCTGGTTTTGGGAGGATATTAAACAAGATAAATTGGCACAAAATTTGAATAGTGTAGATAGCAATTCACCATTTATGTTTGTTGATAGCAGGAACGTTGCATATAAACATTGCCGCCCCGTCCGCAAAGATGAAGTCACTTTTTACGAGGACAAAAAATGATCATCCATTGTTTTAATATTTTCAACATTTGCCGGGCTATCTGTAATGATGAGAGCCTCTCCGAGAGAAACGTCGTATATTTTATCGCCGGCGTTCTCGAAATGGGAATATTTGACGGCATATTGTTTGCATTTCTCCGTTAAATTTTAAACTTGTTTTTATCAACAAAAATAATAAAATGAAAACCGCACTTGAAATAACATTACAAAACCTCTCAATAAGTCCTTTATCCAAAGAAGAACTCGAAAAAGGGGTACGTTACCTTTCCGGTGCGGTTACATGCCTTTTAAACATGCGGATGGAGATATTGCGTGAAAGCGGTCATATTAACAAGAGTATCGACCAAGGAGCAGGAGGAGGGACACAGTCTGCCCGCCCAAAGTACACGCCTGTCAGAATATGCTAAACGCAAAAATCTAACCGTTATCCAAACATTTCAAATCATAGAAAGTTCAACGCGCGGCAAGCGCAAAGAATTTATGCAGATGATCGACTTCTGCAAATCATATCCTGAAAAAATTGCCATTATTGCTGACGCCGTCGATCGCGTGCAGCGCTCTTTCAAAGAAAGTGTCATGCTGGACGATTTGATCCGGCAAGAAAAAATCGAGCTTCATTTTTATCGGGAAGGAATGATTATCGGCAAAAACTCAAGCTCAAGCGACATTATGCGTTGGGACTTTTCAGTCATGGGGGCAAAATCCTATGTTTTGCAACTTTCAGAAAACGTCCGGCGCAGCATTGACTATAAAATTAAAAACGGAGAAATGTCCGGCGCCGCCCCTACTGGATACGAGAATTTTATCGACGAAAACGGCAAACACAGTATTCGCCCCAAAGAACCGGACGCGACCAAAATTCGTTTACTTTTTGAACGCTATTCCTTAGGCGGAATAAGTATTCACGAATTAGCCAGATACGCCGATTCCATCGGTTTGAAATCCAGAACCGGCAAAAAAATTGTCAACACAACATTAACCACAATTCTTGACAATCCTTTTTATTATGGAGAGATGAACTCCAAAGGACGTCTGATCCGGCATATTTATGAACCTATCATTACCAAAGAACTTTTTGATCAATGCCAGATGTGGCGAGGAAAGACAACCAGCAAGCCGTTCAAACACGGAGATATCCCTTTCCTGTACCGGGGATTAATCACATGCATGAACAGCGGCAAAACCTGCCCAAATGAGATCAAAAAGAAAAAGTTCTATTATCTCGTCTGCTACAAACAAGACGGTACCCGTTTATACATCCCCGAACAGGACATCACAGATCAAATTGAATATATTTTAGGCGGCATTCACATACCGGAACAAGCTCTTCGTGACCTCAAAACGCACCTGATAAACTCCAAAAGTGCGGAAATTGAGTTTCGCAACCGCGAAATCGGCCGATTAAACGCAGAAATCACCAGAGCGCAACAGAGGCTTGATACATTATTAAACATGCGCCTGGACGGCGAGCTTTCAAAAGAACAATACGAAAACAAAAGAGCTGAACTCCAGCTCAATATCGAACGAACCCGGGATAAATTAAAAGTCCACGGCAAAGCTGACGACGACTTTAACGAAACGTTGATCGGTTTGTTTGAAATAGCTTCGGCCTCAAAAGAGCTTTTTCACAAAAGCAAAGATATCAGCCAAAAACGACTCTTAATGCGCTTCATTTTTGAAAGCCTGCAAATAAAAGAAGGCACAATTTATTATAAACTGAACTTTCCTTTTTCCAAAATGGAGATGAATTCGAACTCGGGAGGAAATCACTCCGAACCGTTGTCCGGCAACGGTTACGGCGAAAAAACGGGCAATTTAAAATCTCCCGAAAACTCATCAATTCGAACCGCAAAAACACAAGAAAAAACAAAGGCTTGCGATCAAAAATCGCAAGCCTGTACAAATTGGCTGCCCCACATGGATTCGAACCACGATTAACGCAGTCAGAGTGCGCTGTCCTGCCGTTAGACGATGGGGCAATCATCAGAAACTGGGACAGTTCTATTGCATTTTCATACAAATGTCAACAACATTTTTTTACAATTAAAGAAATTATTTTCTCCGCAACATTTTTCCGCCGTTTGTTTAACCGCAAGGCTGTTATTTTTTTAACTAAACGTTGGTTAATTTTCTACATGCTAGGCAAAAAGAAAAATAAAGTCAATTCCTTATTTTGCCCGGACAAAGCAGACACTAAGGTGTGCCGCAAAAAAACCAACGTTTTAATGCGGCATTGTCATGATCAGACTTTTCTCACTTGAATATACCCCAAAAGGCCGGAAAATCACGTTTTGCGGCTTTCGCTTTTCCATTTCTCTCCGTTCCCGGATGCAAATGTTTTTCCGACCGCTGATTTCGGTTATCGTTCCGGTTTACAACGTGGAAAAATATCTCCCGCAATGTTTGGACAGTCTGATCAAACAAACGTTTTTACCGTTTGAAATCATCTGCGTCAACGACGGCTCGACCGACGGCTGTAACGAAATTCTCAGCCGTTACGCCGCAAAAGACCGGCGCATTCGCCTTATTTGTCAGAACAACCGCGGCCTTTCCGCCGCCCGCAATGCCGGATTAAAAAAAGCCAAAGGACAATATGTTCTGTTTGTTGACAGCGACGACTTGCTGCACCCCGAAACTTTGTCGTCATTATACCGGCAAATTACCCGCCACGATGCGGACATTTGCCTTTTCGGCTATTCTCCGTACACCGACAACGGCGTTAAAACCGCCAACCTGCCCGCCGCACATTACGGAAAAAACGAAAACGACGCCTTTACCTATCAGCAAATCAGCGGAAAAATATTCAGCCGGGTTGCCGTCTGGTGCAAACTTTACCGCCGCGGATTTATCCGCAAGCGCAAAATCGAATTTCCGGAAGGATTCGTTTTTGAAGACGTAATCTTTCATATAAAAACCATCACATCCGCCGGAAAAATTTGCCTGCTTAACCGCCCGCTTTACTGTTACCGCACCGATAACGCGGCCTCAATCACCCATGTTTCCGCCGCAACCACGCAACTGCTTGACATTGTTGAAGCTTTTGACATGGTTTACGATTACCTGAAAGAGAAAAAGCTGCTGCCTTCCCTCTCCCTCCATTTTTGTCGTTTCCTGTATGATCACGCCGGCTGGCATCTGAAACGGGCCGCCGAAAAACCTCAAAAACAACTGGCAGAAAAAACCCTTTCATGGATCAACCGTCACGACGACATTCGTCAAACCATAAATGCCGACCCGGTTTTACAAAGCTTTTATAGCTCTCTGTCGCCTGAAAACAGGCAAACGCCTTTCAGATAATCAGAATATCACTTTCCCCGTTTCCTTCGTCCGCTTTTGCCGCCGGTTCCGCTTCCTTGCCGTAATCCGGATCTTTTATGGTATAATAACTCACTGATCCCATCCAGTCACGTCTTACCATCAGCGTTCCTTCTTCATAACCTTCTCTTTCTATCGTATATTCTACAACACTGCGCCTTTTATTATCATAATACGGATCAAGACATTCAAGCTTCACGTAACCGATCCGATTTTCCAGCAGGCGACAATCCGTCCACTCGTAGACTGCTCCGGCTTGACTGTCCTGCACAATCTTTTCCGGCCGCAAAATCGTCAGCCATGAAATCTTCGAAAACGGTTCCAAAATCTGATAAAACCTCTCGTCAACAAATTTTTTTCCCGTCGCGGAAACCGCCTCTCCCGCTTCCGCCGCACCCGACAAAATCAGCAAGAAAAGCGCTGCCGCCGCTCCTGTCATTTGCATTAAATTTTCTCCTTAACTGACAAAACAAGTAATAATAGCACATAATAGTAAACAAATATAATCAACTTGTCATCTGTTTAATCGGAAAAACGGCCTTTTAAACAATTTTCCAGATTCCAGGCGTTTCGCTTCGGCATGTTGGCAATCGGCTTGCCTTTGCTGTCCGTGGTTTTGCGGTGCAGATTTTTACAAAAACTTTCCACGTCTTTTTCCTGTGCCGCTTTGTACAAACCCGGCCATTTTTCAGGCGATATGTTGCCGATGTTAAAGTTCACCTCCAGCAGACTGTTTTGCAGATACGGACTCATTTTGTCATAATTGGGAAAAGTTTTTTGCAGATTCCGCCGACGTTCCGCCAAATCCCGCTCCAGCAAATCGAGACAGTAATCCGGCGGCAGCCGCAGATCACTTTTGTCTTCTAAAGTACCTGCCCCGCAATTTTGCCCGTACGGCAGCGTTTGAACATACCGATGCGTCTGAAAAACCCTGTCCCGGTCAGCCAAATTCGTCCTGTCCCGTTCCACGCTGCCGCTTACCTCTTTATACCACGGACACCTTGCTGCTTCTTCCGGCGATGCAGACCTGTGACCGACACAATAAGTAACATCCCCAACAGTATCCAAGTACATATGGGGAACATTGCCTTCTTCCTCTATTAAAAGCGCCTTCAACGCCGCATCGGCGGCTCTCCGTTCATCCGGCCTCAATTCCTGCAAAAAATACGGTTCGGCGACAAACGGCGCGCCGCCTGCCGGCATTGGTTCGGTCAACGACGGAACGGCGGGAAGAAATCCGCGCACAGCTTCCGCCGGCAGAAAAGTCCGGTCTCCCGAACTTTCGCCTAAACCGCTGTTGCCCGCCCCATCCGCGGCAATCGGCTCTTCATTGTTGTCATCGGATTGAAAAGCGACATAATAAAACGGGCTTTGCCCCGGTTTCGGATTGTTCCTTTTAACCGGCATTTGTCCGGTAAAAATTTGTTCCAAAATTTTTCTGGTTTCGGTACTCATTTATCATCTCCTCAAAAAACTTTCTTCTTCAGATTTTAAAACAAAAAAAACCCGGCCCGGCCGAGAATTTTCTGATCCTAAGACCGCCGCAACCTGCGGCGGTCTTTGTGCTTTATAACGGAAAAAAGAAAAAGCTCCGGCACACCGCCGGAGCTTTTAAAAATACTCATCCCATTATGGGAATAATTTATACCACAACCTTCATAAAAAGTCAACACTTTTTAGTTGAGCGTTTTTCTTCCTGCTGCATTTTTCGCTCCTTCTCCCGTTCCTCTCTTCTCCGCCTTTTTTCTCTTTCACATCCGCCGACACATCTGCCTAAGTTTTCCCCTCTCATTTTCTCTTTCCTTTCTCCCAACCCTTTCCTCCCTCACTTTCTCTTTCTTTTCTCCCTGCCCTTTTTCCGCCTGCCTTTTCACCGTTCCGAATACAAAAAAACAAAGGCGGCCGCAGCCGCCTTCGTCTCCGTCCGGAAAATTATTTTTTCTCTTCCAAATCGGTTTTGATGTGCAGTTCTTTCATCTGCTGCTCGGTAACGAAATTCGGCGCCTGCATCATCAGATCCTGTGCCTTGCCGTTCAAGGGGAACAAAATCACATCGCGGATGATCGGCTCGTCCAAGAGCAGCATCACCAGCCGATCCATACCGTAAGCCGAGCCGGCGTGCGGCGGCGCTCCAAATTTGAATGCGCTGATCATGCCGCCGAACTTGTTGTCGACCACGCTGTTGTCATAACCGGCAATTTCAAACGCCTTGTACATAATTTCCGGCTCATGGTTGCGCACCGCACCGGACAGCAGTTCAACCCCGTTGCAGACAAAGTCATACTGATAAGCGAGAATGTCGAGCGGATTTTTGTTAAGCAGCGCGTCCATTCCCCCCTGCGGCATCGAAAACGGATTGTGCGAAAACTCAACCGCGCCGGTTTCCTCGTTTTCCTCATAAAAGGGAAAATCAACGATCCAGCACATTTTAAATGCATTTTCGTCAACCAGTCCGAGCTCTTCCGCAACCTTGTTGCGCAGCCGCCCGCTGAACTTGTCAAATTTGACGCCGGCGCCCGCCATAAACAGAACCGCGTCGCCCTCTTTGAGGCCGAACTTGTCTTTCAGTTCATTCATCTTTTCTTCACTGAAGAAACGGGCAATTCCCTTGGCGCCGGCAGCGGCCAGAGCCACATAGGCAATGCCGCCCATGCCCTCTTCCTTGGCAAAGGCGTCAAGCTTGTCAAAGAAAGAGCGCGGCTTGTCGGCAATGCCGGCAACCGTCATCGCCTTTACCGTCTTGCCTTCTTTGGCCAGGTTGTCATAAACGCCGAAACCGCTGTTGCCGAAAAAGTCCGTCGCATTCTGCAGCACCAGCGGATTGCGCAGATCCGGCTTGTCGGAACCGTATTTCATCATTGCTTCGCGGAACGGAATGCGGACAAACGGCGCCTGGTCAACCTTTTTGCCGTTGGCAAATTCGTTGAAAATAGTGCCGAGCGTGTGCTCAATCACGGCAAACACGTCGTCCTGAGTGGCAAAACTCATCTCCATATCCATCTGATAGAATTCACCCGGCGACCGGTCGGCGCGGGGATCCTCATCGCGAAAACACGGCGCAATCTGAAAATATTTGTCAAAACCCGACACCATCAGCAGCTGCTTAAACTGCTGCGGTGCCTGCGGCAGGGCATAAAACTTACCCGGATTAAGCCGCGAAGGCACCAGAAAGTCGCGCGCCCCTTCCGGCGAAGAAGCGGTCAAAATCGGCGTCTGATATTCGGTAAACCCCTGCTCGCGCATCAGCTGGCGGGAACGTTCGATCACCGCCGAACGCAGCAGAATGTTTTTGTGAATGCGCTCCTTGCGCAAATCGAGGAAACGGTATTTCAGACGAATTTCTTCCGGCGCGTCGTCTTCGATCGCCACCTGGAACGGCAGCACTTCGGCCTCGGAATAAACCTTCAGCCCGTCGACTTTGATTTCGATTTCCCCGGTCGGAATGTTTTTGTTAATATTTTCGCGGATCACCGCTTCGCCGTCAATGCCGATCACCGATTCAACCCGGATCCCCTGCATTTTCTCAAACAGCGGCGAGGCGCTGTCAAACACGCACTGGGTTATGCCGTAATGGTCGCGCAAATCCACAAAACACAAATTGCCGAGATTGCGTTTGCGGTGCACCCAGCCCGCCAGTCTGACTCTTTTGCCGGCATCCGCCGCACGCAGCTGCCCGCAGGTAAAATTACGATATTCGTTCATCTGAAAAACCTCAAATTTTGGTTAGCATGCGGCCTATATTAGGCCAAAACGAAACAAAATCAATAAAAAAACAAAATAATTTATTAAAACAATATTAATCATGTGCTGTTAAGCTTTTCAGTCAAAACCAACAACGGAATCAAACCATGCAGACAATCGACAACACTCAAGATCTCGGCCTGCTCTGTCAAAGGCTGGCCAAACACCCGTACATTACCGTAGACCTGGAATTTATTCGCGAAAAAACCTATTTTCCGCTGCTTTGCCTGATCCAGGTCGCCTCGGAGGAAGAAACCGCCATCATCGACCCGCTGGCGGAAGGCATCGATCTGCAAAGCTTCTTTGCGCTGATGCAAAACCGGGACGTAACCAAAGTGTTTCACTCCTGCCGGCAGGACGTCGAGATCATTTTCGAACTGTCGGGCATTATCCCGCAGCCGCTGTTTGACACTCAGGTGGCGGCAATGGTCTGCGGTTTTGGCGAAAGCATCAGTTACGAACGGCTGGTTAAAGCGGTACTGGGCATCGAACTGGACAAGACCGACCGTTTGTCCAACTGGCAGCTTCGGCCGCTTGACGAACATCAGCTGGAATACGCCGCCGGCGACGTCACCCACCTGCTCAAAATCTACCGTCATCTCAAAGAGCAAATGACGGCCGGCAACCGGCTGCACTGGATTGACGAAGAAATGGAAATCCTTTCCCGCGGCACCACCTACGTCGCGCCGCCGGAAGACGCCTGGCTGAAAATTCGCCACCGCTCGCACAACGCCAGAGTGCTCTCGGCCTTAAAAGCGCTTGCCGCCTGGCGCGAATGCCGGGCAAGAGAAAAAAACGTTCCCCGGCAAAGCATCCTTAAAGACGACTTTCTGGTCATGATTGCCACCGCCTGCCCGAAGAACAAAGAAGAACTGATGCAGATCCGCGGCATGCGCAAAGACGTCGCCTCCGGACGGCTGGCCGACGAAATGCTTGACGTGCTGGAGCATATGAACGTCGACGGCAAGCTGGCCAAACAGCTCAAAAACGAAAACATCAACGCCGTACCCGCGCTTTACGAACTGTTAAAAATGCTGCTGAAAATCGTCTCCCAGCGGGAAGGCGTGGTTTCCCGCCTGATCGCCGGCGATACCGCTCTGCAGAAACTGGCGGCTTACAAGGACAAAGACAACCCGGCACTTTGCAGCTGGCGGTATGAGATTTTCGGCAGCGAAGCCCTCAAACTGCGCAACGGCGAACTCTCCATCCGCTACAACCCGGAACAGAAAGACATTGAATTTACCGACGTCAATCGTGAGACGCCCGCCTGATGCGGTCGTTGATCGCCAGGCCGATGCCGTTTTCCGGGATCGGCGCCATTGCCAGCGTGCGGCTGCCGGCCAGAGCGTCGGCCCGGCGCAAAAAGGCAAACAGGTTGGCCGCAGCTTCGCACAGATCGCCGGAAGGGCTTAGATTCAAATCGCCGTCGCGGCCGCCGAAGCCGATATAAAACTCATCGTCTTCCGCCTTTTCCGCATTGATACGAAGCTTATGCCCCGGCGCATAATGGCGCAGCAGTTGTCCCGGCGCACTCGGCCGATCCGGCTCGCCGTGAGAAACCAGCACTTTTTCATTTAAAAAGTCCTCAATCTCTTCCAGCGTGGTGCCGCCGGCCCGGAGCAGAACCATATTTTTGCCGGTAACATCAAGAATGGTCGATTCCACCCCCACAGCACAGGAACCGCCGTCCAAAATCATGTCGACGGCTTCGCCCAAACCGTCATAAACGTGTTGCGCGGTGGTCGGGCTCACAGATTTGAACAAATTGGCAGAAGGCGCCACGATCGGCACTCCGCTCTGCCGGATCAAAGCCGCCGCCACCGGATGTTTCGGCATTCTGACCGTGGTTGTCGGCAGCCCCGAACAGGCCAGATCCACGCCCGGATTTTGCCCCCTGCGCTTCAAAACCATGGTAAACGGTCCCGGCCAGAAACGCCGTGCCAGCGCCAGCGCCCGCTCGTCGGCCAGGGCATAGTCCGGCAGCGCGTCAAAATCGGCGATGTGGGAAATCAGCGGATCAAAAGTCGGACGTCTTTTAACCGCAAAAATCTTTGCCACCGCTTTGGCGTCATACACGTTGGCGCCGAGACCGTACACGGTTTCGGTCGGCATGGCGGCCAAACCGCCGTTTTTAATCACTTCTGCCGCTTTGGCAATATTTTCTTCGTTTGCCTGATATATGTTGCTCATCAACTTTCTTCTCGCAAAAAATATTATGATCGGTCATAAGAAGCCGTTTGCCGGCCGCGTTTGTCAGCGGCTGCCTTTGCCGCCGCGGTGAACGAACCTGTCGGGCGTCTTTTCCCTTTTCGCATTGGGCACCAGACTACTGAACTTATAGGTCATCTCCGCCAGCTTGTTAAGATAAATCAGATTTTCGCCCGACGGCCGCATCGGAAAGAGCCGCCGTTCCGGGTTGGAAAAATCGTGCGCAATGTAGGTTTCAAAGTTCAAAATACAGGCGGCATGCTCAGGTACCATGATTTTTTCAAAATAAAGCATGTCATCGCTCACTTTGGCCTGTTCCAGCTTATGCAGCCAGCGGTGAAATTTCTTTTCGATCAGACACAGTTTGTTGAAACTGTTGACTTCGCTCAAACTGGCCACATTGTTCGGCGAATAGACGGGGATGGTATGATGACGGTCAAATTCCGGCCCTTCGATTCTCTTGCCGTTCTCGTCCAAAACCACGACGTCCCAGGCTTCGCCCGTCTTGCGCATTTTTTCAACCAAAGCGTCGGTATAACGCGGATCCACCCCCCCCCGGTTCAGCATTTCCCGAAACTCGGTTTCCCGGGCATTGATAAAAGTTTTGATAAACGATTTGCGCTCACGGTAGCGGGCAAACTCTTCGCCGCAGTTGTTGCGGACAAAATCGCGGAAGTCGTTCACCTTCATGGCTTTGATCAGATTGGGCGGCAGCTGCATTTCAATCAGCCGCGCCAACACCGCTCCTTCCACCGAACGGTAAGTGGGAAACTCGCACATGTCGCTCCACGCTTTGTTTCTGTCCAGCGCTTTGACGTACTCTTCCGAAGCATGCTTCTCCAACCCGGCGTTTTTCAACGCATAACGGTAATGAAAGGAAAGAAAGTTCTTGTCTACCGCATAGATGTCGCCGTTGCAGTCGTCGCGGATCAGCATTTTATACTCCGGCTCAATCGGCCGCTCGGGCGTAATCGTGCAGGCATAATTGTTGTTGTAAAGATAATGGCGCAGCAGTTCGCGCATCTGCCGTTTCGGCTCGCCTTCGGGCAGCTGCCGGAAAACGTTCATCGCCTTGTTTACCGTTTCGTTGGCAAAGGCAAGATATTTCAGATATTCCACCGCTTCCCTGCGGGATTTGCTGGCCACGCCGCTCTCCTTTTGTTGAATTTTGTCACATTATAACCTCTTTTTTTCAAAAAGTCTAACAATATTAGGAGTTTTTTATCATTTAACCGCTATATTGCATCTTATCGACAACAATTCGGCCGGCGGCGGTTTCCGCCGGCGAAAGGCAAATTATCGGCAGGAGGAGAAAAAATGACCGAATTTACATTTTCAACCGGCGCCAAAAGCGCCGCCGGCGTCAAAGTCATCTTAACGTCGGGCAGCGGCATCAACGCCGGAAAGTTTATTTCCGAAGAAGAAGCGGCCGCGCTCAGGGCCGCCGTCCGCAAACAGAAATTTGACGGCAAAGCGGGAACTTTCGCCGAAATATTCAACGGCAAAACCCGGATCGTCGCCGCCGGCACGGGCGCCCGGCCAAACGCACTCGACCTGCAGATCCTCGGCGGCAAACTCTATAAGAAAATCAGCGGCGAAGAAACCGCCGCCGTTTTCATTCCCGCCGACAAAAAGAACCCGCTTTCCGCCGGCGAAACCGCGGCCGGCATAGCCCTCGGAATAGAACTCGGCGGCTACCGCTTTGACAAATATTTCACCAAAAAGCCGGCTGACAGCTACCCCAAACTGGAAAAAGTCGAATTTCTGAGCGAAACACAAATCGACGATAAGGAATTTGCCGACAACCGCGCTCTGGCCAACGCCGTCCGCTATGCCCGCGACCTCTGCAACGAACCGGCCAACAACCTCACGCCGGAAATTTACGCCGCCGACATCAAACGTCTGGATTATCTCGGCATCGACGTCACCGTTCTCGACGAAGCCAAGCTGCATGACCTCGGCATGGACATGCTGCTGTCGGTTGCCCAAGGTTCGGTCAATTCCCCGCGGGTGGCCGTGCTGCAATGGAAAGGCAAAAAAGACGCCAAAGAATTCGACCTCGGTCTGGTCGGCAAAGGAGTCACTTTCGATTCCGGCGGCATTTCCCTGAAACCTGCCGCCAACATGGGCGACATGAAAGGCGACATGACCGGTTCCGCCGTCGTTGTCGCCGCAATCAAGGCCGCCGCCCTGCAAAAACTGCCGGTTAACGTCGTCGGCGTGGTCGGCCTGGTGGAAAACATGCCTTCCGGTTCGGCAACGCGTCCCGGCGACATCGTCCGTTCAATGTCCGGGCAAACGGTGGAAATCGTTAACACCGACGCCGAAGGCCGGCTGGTTCTGGGCGACTGCCTGTGGTACATTCAGGAAAAATTCGGGGTTAAGAAAATCATCGACGTCGCCACCCTCACCGGCTCTACCATGATGACCTTCGGTTTTGAATACGCCGGCCTGTTTGCCAACGATGACAAACTTGCCGCCGAACTGACCGCATGCGGCGAAACGAGCGGCGAAAAACTGTGGCGCCTGCCGATTAACGCGGAATACGACAAACTGATGGATTCTGACATTGCCGACATGAAAAACACAGGTCCCCGGCTGGCCGGCGGCATCACCGCCGCCTGTTTCCTGCAACGCTTCATCAAAGAAGGCGTCAAATGGGCGCATCTGGACATTGCCGGCGTCGACAAAGACGACAAAGGCCATCCGCTGACGCCCAAAGGCGCCACCGGCTTCGGCGTCCGCGTTTTGAACTGTCTGTTAAGAAAAACGAAATAACAAACGCCGTTTTCCACCCGGCAAAAGCCTCCGGACAACTTCCGGAGGCTTCGCTTTTCAAACGACCGGCACCGCCCGAGGCCGCACAACACCGGGAGCTGTATTTTCTCCCCCTGCCGAAAACGGACGGCACGGCTTTTTTGAGCCCTTAGCGCAAAACGGCAGCCGGAAACTGCTGCCGGACACAAATTACATATTTTCCAGATCTTTGCCTTTTCCTCTCGGCAAATACGGGTTTTTCCGGTCTTCTTCGGCAGCCACTTGCAAAAACTTCTTCGCACCGTCGGAAAGTTCAACGCCGCTGTTTTCCAGATCCTTCCTGATCTCATAACCGGAAGCGGTCAATACCCTGTTTCCCTTACGATCACCGTTTGCAATAACCATGTCGCAAGGGTTGTTGTTGCCGATGGCCTCATCTCCCATAAAAGTCACCAAACCGCCTTTGGCCACAAATTGCACCTCTCCCCACGAAGCTTGCAGATACATGTCGTTTTCGGCAACCATGGCTTTTCTCCGTTCACCGCCCACGGTATGGGCTTTGGCGGTTTCGCCGGGCATCATCTCGGCAAATGTTCTGCCGTCGTCAAGCGTATAATTGTTGCTGCCGGCTTTCTCCGGTTTTTTCGCATATTGATCGGGAGAACCGTCAAGGCATTTGCGGCTGTCAATCGCAAAGCCTTCTTTTGCCACATTGCTTGTTTCCTCAATAACCCGTCCGTCGCGCGCCAGCGTTTTGGTCTGCACTTTTTCGCCGCCGACGGCTTTGGTCAGATCAACCGGGATACCGACCTTTTCAACATCAAACAACATACCGCCGTTTTCTTTGGCATATTTCAAAATTTCCTCTTGTGACAAAGGATTTTCGGCACTGGAAGCCCTTAAAACGGTATCCGCGCTCTTCCCTTTTCTCTCGGCCAGTTTTCCTCTTAAGTCATCAATTTTACTCATTGTTTAATCTCCTTAAAATTAACCGGAAAAAGGACCTCCCGAACAACGCGTCCGGCAAATGCCGTCGCACTCAAAGGATCCTTTTTTTGCTACGCAAACTTATCGTATCACTTTTTCCGTTAAAAGTCACTTAATATATTCTTTCGTCTATCTTTTTTACAAATCTTCCGCATTTCTTTTTTACGGCCAAAAAAAGGATCCTTTTTTTGCGATCCTCCGAAAGAAAGGATAAAATATTTTTTTGTCTTTATAACAACCCGTTATCGCACTTAAGACAAGCCGGAAAAAGCCCCGCGTAAACGCGGGGTTCTTCATATGCCGGGTATACCCGGCAGGCCCGCCGCACCAACCTGTGTTATGGTAAAACGCAGGGTTCTCCGCGGATATACCCCTCAAGTTGCCGGCAAATGTCTGAAGAACCTGTGACGGTCTGACAGGGCGAGGATGAGCTGCCACTCGTAAACGGGGTAAAATCCTTTGTCAACCGACTTTGCGCCGCACCTTTTTTTAACCGGTTTCGAATATACCCGGCTGTCTTTTGGATATTCTTTCCGGTTGTACCGACATAGAGCGCCCTTTACACCAAAATTCCCGGTTACGATAACGAAATTTTGCATCTTTCCAACATATCGACAAACTACTCTCAGCCCATAATCAAACTTACGGAATATTCAGGCCATAGGGCAGGCATGCGTCTCAACAATACCTGTTCCTTTCCGTCGGCATAATTTCCAAGTGCAGTTCCTGTTTCCAAACGTCTGCCGCCGTAAAATGCCTTGCTGCGATATTTCTGGGCGAAAACAACATGGTATTTCTGGGTTCCATGCCGTATGTGCCATCGTATGCACGTTCATTAAAAACTCCTTTACTCTCATATCTAAGATCGTGGACAGACTGTCTTTACAACAAGAGCAAAGGAGTTTTTTATTCGCAAAGAGTAAGGCATAAAAAACTACAAGAGAAACAAGGAAGAAGAGGAAAGAAGGAGAAGGAGAAGGAGAAGGAGAAGGAGAAAGAGGAAAAGAGGAAAAAAGAAAAAAAGGGAAAAACCAAAAAGAAAAAGACGGAAAGGGAGGAAAAAGGAAGAACAGAAAAACGGGAAAGAAAAAGGGAGAAGAGCGAAGCGGGAAAGATAAAGAGAGCGAAAAAAAGGAAGAACAGAAAAACGGGAAAGAAAAAGGGAGAAAAGCAAAGCGGGAAAGATAGAGAGAGCAAAAAAAAGGAAGAACAAAAAAACGGAAAAGAAAAAGGGAGAAGAGCAACAAAGAAAACGGACAAAGAGGAAAAAGAAAACCGAAAACGGACGAAGTGCAACACGGAAAAAACATAAGCTCTCCTCAAACATACATCAGGCGCGGGGTTTCACGGTACAAAAAAATGCGGGAGGTTAAAACCTCTCGCATTTTTCAAACACGTCGCAAAGCCGTTCTTACTGTTTTACCCGGCTTTGATAATCAACGACCGCCTTCAGGAACTTGTCTTCCTCCATATAGCGTCCTTTGACAAGGATCTCCGGAGAAACCAACCCTTCTGCTGCCAGCTTATACCCCATGTTCAGGGTGTTTTCCAGCTGCTGGGCATCCCACGCCTTGCCGCTTGCGCCTTCGTCGTAAGCGTCAAGCATCAGCGCGCGGATCACCTTCAGCACCGCGGAAACAGTTTCATCCGTTCCGCACAATTCCGCCATCACGTTCGGATAGGAATAGGCCAGGAACAAAGGCGCCAGCGCCTTGTATTCAGCAGGATAACTTCCCAGATTCGGCAACGCGAAACGGGTTTTTCCGTGTTCGCGGAAAAGATGCGCCACGCCGTTGGCAAGCGTTAAGTCCGCAAGCTGCATGTCCAGCCGGTCATAACTGAAAATCCGGAGATTTTCGTTAACCCGGCGGCCGATTCGCTCTTCCGCTATCACGCCTTGCGAAACCATGGCTCCGTAAGCCGCGGAAGAAAACATCTTCGGCTCTATGTCGGCAATGCGCACCCACGCGTTGGCAACATCCTGCAAACCGAACGAAAATTCGGTTGCCACCCGCATCTGATAGAGCGGATAGGTCACGCAGATCAGGTTTACGTCTTCTCTGACGCCGTAATGTGCCAGAGTTTCCTTAACCAACTCGATGTTTTCCGCCGTCGAAGTATCTTTCGGCGTCATCAGCAGTTTGCCGAGCAGTCCTTTGGGAACGCCGAGCAGCAGCATCTGACGGAGATACATCCGATATTCGGAATTTTTGCGCAATTTGAACTGCGGGCAAAACTCCGTCATGTTCTGGTTGTCCTGCAAACCGAGGAACATAACCCCGTCGGGCAGAGCCTTATGCATACGGATATAGCAGTACAATGCCTCAGCCGCCTTCACCGCGCTTTCGGGAGCGCCGGAAAAAACGACCAAAACGTCCTTGCGCCCGCCTTCCCGTCTCGGAATGTGACGGTAATCGTAGGAAACGACGTTTTTGTTTCCGTACTTCAGAATTTCGCCGCCGTCACCGCGTCCGAACCTTTCGGCCGAAGCAATGATTTGCAGCTCTTCTTCGCGCAGACGATAACGGGGAACGGCATACAACCCGGCGGACGAAACGCTCTGACGACAGAATTCCTTCTTGGCGTTCAGACTTCCGTCATGGGTTTGCAGCACGTCAAGCACCCATTTGATGCATTTGACCCAGTCTCTGAACTCGCGTTCGCTGTGGCCGCGGCGGGCAAAACCGGGAAAACTTTCAAATTCGTACTCGAAATCTTCTCCATACTTGGCATTGTTTACAATTGCCTGAACCAGTCTCTGATAACATGTTATTTTGTTCATAAATAAAAAAATTAGTTAATAATTAAGTGAAACATTTTCATTGTATGCTTTCATTCGCGATCAGTCAACAAAAAATTGACAAAAAATCAGTCGTCCGGCAACCGCACGACAAACAGGGAACCCTTTCCCGGCGTGCTTTTGACTTCAATGCCGCCGCCGTGACGTTCCGCAATTTCCATGGCGATGGACAACCCGAGGCCGGTTCCCGCCGTCTGCCGGCTGCGGGTTTTGTCCGCCCGGTAAAAGCGTTCGAAAATATGGGGAATGTCTTTTTCGTCAATCCCGATTCCCTGATCCTCAACTTCAATCCGGCAGCCTTTGTCTTCTTTTAAGACCCGCACCGTCACCTGCGAGTTTTCCGGACTGTACTTGACGGCGTTGTCCAAAAGAATAAGCAGCAGCCGGCGGATCATTTCCCTGTCGGCACTGACCGGCACCGCGCCGGCACTGCCGTTTATCACCCGCACGTTCCGGCGTCCCGTCATCCCGGCGGCCGCCCAGTCGGCCAGCATGCTCAAATCGAAAGTCTCCCGGCGGATAAGCGGCTGCCGGTTGTCCGTCCGCGCCAGTTCCAGCAGATTGCCGATCAGCGTCGACATACCGAGCACTTCCTCTTTCATTCCCGCCACCAGCGGCTGTTTCGGATACTGCAGTTCCAACAGTTCCAGCGAAGACAGCAGCACCGCCAGCGGCGTTCGCAGTTCGTGCGAAGCGTCCGCGGCAAACCTTTTCTGGTTTTCAAGCGTTCTGATCAGCGGCGCAATGGTGCGGTCGGCCAGAAAATTGCCGCCCGTCCACGCCACCGTCAGCATCAGCAGCAAAGCCCCCAGCAAAAGATAAATATAACGCAGCGACAACAGCTTAAAAGGCGTCACATTCACCAAAATCACCACCCGCCGGTCACCGTCACGGCCCGCCAGCATATAAAACTGCCAGCGCCTACCGCGGTTGTCGTCAAGCGAAAAATACTGCAGCTTGTTGTCCGCGAAAGGCTCGGCAATCTTCTGCCGGCAAACCGCGTCGACCGCCGGATCTTTCGGATGTTCGGCAAAAACCAGCCTGTCGCCGGCAAACCAATAGGCATAACTGTAAATTGACCCGATATCGGAAGCCGCCGACATCTCCTTCAGCGGCGTATTTTCGTTGACCCCGGCGTCTTCGGCTTCCCTGATTTCGGCGGCAACGGCGTCATACATGGTGTCGGCAATCACTTTTTGCACCGCGTATTTGCACATGGCAAACCCGCCGACGGCAAAAAACAGCAGCATCACGGCAATAATCGCCGTATATTTGTAAACCAGCCGCCGGCGAACCTTATCCGTCACTCCTCAATCTCCAAAACATAGCCGATTCCCTTAACCAGACGGATCCTGATCCGGCCGGAAAATTCGCGTATTTTGCGCCGCAGGATATAAATGTAGGCGTCAAGGCTGGCCGGGCTGATTTCCGGGTTGTCCGTCCATACCTTGTCCAGAATCGTCTCCCGCAGGATAATCTGTCCGCTGTTGACAAACAAAAGCCTGAACAGTTCAAACTCGCGCCGGCTCAGCTTCAGTTCCTTTCCGCCGGCTGTCAGCATCCCGGTACGGCTGTTCATCTCCACGCCGGACTTGGTGTAAATGTCGTCGACGAAAGGCCTGCCCTTGCGCCGGCCGAGCGCATTCACGCGGGCAATCAGTTCCTTGTTTTCAAACGGTTTGACCAGATAGTCGTCGGCGCCGCTTTCCAATCCTGTCACGCAGTCGTCGGTGCCGTCCCGGGCAGTCAGAAAAATAATCCCGCCCTGATAATTATATTTGCGCGGATTTCTCAACAGACGGCAGATTTCGATGCCGCTGATCTCGGGCAGCATCCAGTCGAGAATAACCACGTCATAACTGCTGGCGGCCGCTTCCCTGATCCGTTCCAGCGCTTCTCTGCCGTCCCTGGCCCATTCCGTTTCAAACCCGGAAAACTCAAGCAGGCTTTTCACCAATGCCCCCAGTTTTATGTCGTCTTCCGCCAACAAAAGTTTCATGGCCGTCCCTTTTCCTCTCTTTGTTCAGATTAAAAACGCCGTTATTTTTTGCAAGCAAAATCTGTCTTTTATACGCGGATAAATAACTTTTTCGCAAATTTTCAGATTATTTTCAGATTAAAGGCTTATTCTTGAACATAAAGAATAAAACGGCGAAAGAAAAAACGGACAAAAGTTCATGAGGCTCCTTACCCGATCCGGACGATGCCGCGGCTTTGCCGCCAAAAACGCCTTTCTTTCCGCAGGTTTTTATTTTTCATAATCTCCGCCCGGTTGACCGGTCGGCAATTTTTATGTAATGTCTCTTTTGGTTATGCACACCGGTTGTGCCTGTGTCCGGGCAGTTTCGTCTGCCCGGATCATTTGTCGAAATGCCGGCGGACATGGCTTTCAACAGAACAATTTGTCAATTTCGGACCGCTTCCATGTTCAAATCCGCCGCTTCAGTCAGTTCTCTTGCATACAACTTCCTGCTCTCCTTTCTGCTGCTCTTTGCCTACAACGGCATCTTTCTGCAAAAGCTTTATGCCGTCACCGGCTCCGGCTGGGACTTCGTCAGCGTCAACCTGATCGTTTTTCTGCTTCTTTTTGCCGCCTGCAATCTGCTTTTGTGGCCGAAAACGGCCAAACCGCTGGCCGCGTTTTTTCTTATGGCCAATGCCGTCTGCCTTTATTTCATGGCAGATTATCATATCGCCATCGACAAAATCATGCTGCTGAACGCGCTGGAAACCGATTCGGCGGAAGCCGCCGACCTGTTTAACAAAAAGTTTTTCGCCTTTCTTTTGATCGGCGGCGTTCTTCCGGCCGTTTTTTTCTGTCGGCTGAAAATCCGTTTTGCACCTTTGCGGCGGGAAATTCTTCTCCGTCTCGGGCTGACCGCCGCCGGCCTTGCCGTTGCCGCCGCCGTCATTTTCCCCAACTACAAATATGCCGCCCAGTTTCTCCGCAACAACCGCAGCCTGAAATATCAGCTGCTGCCGGTCAACTATGTCGGCGCCGTCATTTCCGCCGTCAAAATCGTCAGCCGCACGCATCACGAACCGGTTGCCGTCGGCCGTGACGCCGTCTTCCGTCCCTACTGGCAAAACGGCAAACCCGTGCTGATGGTTTTGGTCGTCGGCGAAACCGCCCGGGCGCAAAACTTTTCCCTCGGCGGCTATCCCCGCGACACCAACCGCGACCTGCTGCCCTATGCCGGTGACCTGTTTTACTTTGCCAACACCGTTTCCTGCGGCACCTCGACCGCCGTTTCGCTGCCCTGCATGTTTTCCGCCGCCGGCAGAAGAGATTTCAAACCCGGCAGCGAAGTCTACACCGAAAACCTGCTTGACATTTTTGCCCGCACCGGCTATCGCGTCCTCTGGCGGGAAAACAACTCCGGCTGCAAAAACAACTGCAACCGGGTGGAGACCGAAACTTTTTGCCGCAACTATGCCTGCAAAGACGAAATTCTGCTGAAGGACTTCGTCGTCAGGGCAAACGCCCTGGCCGGAAACGCGCTGATCGTCCTCCACCAGCAGGGCAGCCACGGTCCCGCCTATTATCACCGTTATCCTGCGGCCTTTGAACGCTATACGCCGGCCTGTCAAACCGAAGACCTGAGCCTTTGTCCGCAGTCGGAAATCGTCAACGCCTATGACAATTCAATCGCCTATACTTCCCATATTCTGGCCGAAACCGTACGGCGTCTGAAAGAACTTTCCGACCGCTACAACGTCATTATGCTCTACGTTTCCGACCACGGGGAATCGCTCGGCGAAAACGGCATTTACCTGCACGCCGCCCCCTATATGATCGCGCCGGAAGAGCAAACCCGCATCCCCATGCTGGTCTGGCTTGATCCGGACAACGCCGACGCCCTGCGGATCGACCGCGAATGCCTGCGCAAAAAAACAGCCGGCAGCTGGTCGCACGACAACGTCTTTCATACTTTGCTCGGCCTTGGCGGAATCAAAACTTCCGTATACAATCCTGCGCTCGACCTCATTTCCGGCTGCCGCAAAAAATAACCCCCGGCTCTTTTCTTTGCCCGATGAGAACTTATATCACAAGGCAGGAAAGGAGAAACAAACATGAACCCGAGTTGCATTTATAACCGGCAGTCCAAAGCCGTGCGCGCCCTGTGGAACTTCCTCACCAGTCCGACCGGAGCGTTCCTTATCGCCGTTTCCGCCATTTTGATCGGCTATTACCAGTTTTACATCAGCCGGCCGATTCTGAAATATACGACCGAAACGACGGAAATATCTTCCGCGTCCGGCAGCGACGACTTCAAAATCCACATCAACGGCAAAGATTATCCTAAACTCTACAAAACCGCCGTAACGCTTTCCAACACCGGAGAAGACGCCCTTGCCGGCAGCGACGTTTCCTCCCTCGGACACGACCCGATTCGGATTCCGATTCCGCCGCGGGTAAAAATTCTTTATTACGGCATCAACAACGCGGAAACTTCAAGCGACGTTTCGGCCAAACTGATCAAAACCGACAACGCCATTGTCATTGAGTTCAACTACCTCAATCCGGACAACCAAATCACCGTCAACATGTACAGCGAAGACAATTACGACAAATTTGAAATTCTCGGTTCCGCCGTCAACGTCAACCGGATCACTCAGGCCTGGAGTCCCGAACAGACAAGAAAATTCATCATCGGCACCATCGCCGGCATCATTCTTTTCTACACTCTGTTCATTTACCTTTACGTCCGCCGGCACAAACCGCTGCCGCGGATTTAAACGCTTTTCCGCATTCTGCGGCACCCGCCCCGAAAGGAACTCCCCCGGCAGGGCCGGCAAAGGCTTCATACGCGCTTTGCCGCCCCGAACGCAACATTCAAAAATCTGCCGGGCGCGGTTTGTTTCCGATACAAAACGACAAAGGAATTTTTTATCCGCCGCAAACAAAATGCAAAAAAACGCAAACAGAAAAGAGGAAAAAAAGAAAAGGAAAGTGAAAAAAAGCCGCAAAACTATGAAACCGTATGTCAGAGGCGTTTTCCAAACACAAAAAAAGCCTCCTTTAATCAGAACCATACAGCAAACGCGTTTTCCAAACACAAAAAAAGCCTCCTTTAAAGGGGGCTTTAATTTTTCAGGGAATGATCACAATTTCGATTTACGGTCAGGCCTTCGCTTTAATAAAGGCGCGTACCGTTCAAATCCATACCGACCACTTTGTTGGCGATGCCGCGCGGGTAACGAAGAGTTATTTCGTCGCCGGCATGAGGTTCGCCATACTCTTTGCTCAGTCCGAAGCGCATAATTCCGCCTGTTTCGTCTTTAGCGGTAATACACCATTTTTGATCGGACACACTTTTCACGTTTTGAACTAAAACTTTTACTTCCATGGTTATAATAATTAAAGATACGTTACAAACTATACAAAAAAGACAAAAAATTGTCAATATATTATACACCGATAAAAGCATTTTCTTTTAAAAATAGACATTTTTTCCGTAAAGCCTTATATTAAGCGGCATGAAAAAACAAGAACTGTCCGAATTGCTGCTGAAATGGTATAATGCGCACGGCCGCACGCTTCCCTGGCGGGTCAAAGGCGGCGCGCATCCGGATCCTTATGTCGTCCTCGTTTCCGAATTTATGCTGCAGCAAACAACGGTAAAAACCGTGCTTGACTATTTTCCCGGGTTTCTCAAACGTTTTCCGACGGCAGAAAGTCTGGCCGCCGCCGATCTGGAGGAAGTCTACCGTTACTGGCAGGGGCTCGGCTATTATACCCGCGCCCGTTCGTTGTATGCCACCGCGCAAACCGTTGTCAACGAGTTCGACGGCAAATTTCCCCAAAACCGGGAAGAAGTGCTGAAATTAAAAGGTATCGGTGCCTATACGGCGGCAAGCTTTCTCGCTCTCGCCTTCAATCTGCCGGAAACGGTCGTCGACGGCAACGTCATCCGCATCATCTGCCGGCTGCATCATTTGACCGCCCCGGTTGCCGAAATCGAAAACCTCATCCGCGAAAAAGCGGCCGCCCTCACCGATCGAAAGCATCCGGCAGACTACGCTTCGGCGATCATGGATCTGGGCGCCATGGTCTGCACGCCGAAAAATCCCCAATGCCTGCTCTGTCCCTGGCAGCACGAATGCTTGTCCCGCGGCCTGCCGGAACTCGAACGGATACCCAACCGCGCCAAACCGGCCAAAAAGGAAAAAAACGGCAGCGTCTGCCTGATATTCAATGCCAAAGGAGAAATTTTGATCCGCAAACGTTCGGAAAAAGGGCTGCTTTCCGGCCTTTACGAATTTCCCTGGACGGACGAAGGCTCCCTGCCCTTTGACGGCCTGAACGACACCGGACTGAACGTTTTTCATGTTTTCACCCACATTCGTCTGAATCTGGAAATATACGTTTTGCACATAAATTCGGACATTCCGCCCGTTGCCGACGGTTTCTTTACCGCGATCGAAAAATTATCGGATTACCCCTTTTCCACCCTGATGAAAAAGGTTTGCGCCAAAGCTCTGCCGGCTGCGGCAGCGGCGCCGGCCAAACCGGTCAAAAGTCAGAAAAAGGCTCATACAAAAACTCTGTCGGCCGCAGCCGACGACGAAAAAACACCGGCATAACCCCGCCTACCCGACGGTTACTTCTCCAAATTCGCGCAAACAACATTAATCACTTTAAAACTCAAATCCTGTCCCAAAAGCTTCGCAAATCCGTCGATTGAAACGGCATCTCAACATCTGCCTGCTTAGGCAGGTATTCAAATCACAGGCATCCCAAGCCAAACCGGGGGGCCGAAACAGTTGCAAGCCTTACGGTTTGACCATGGCCAAAAGCGCGGACCGCGATTCCGCACCAAAACACTCAATCTCGCGCAACCGCACGCTTTTTGCCAGGCAAATCATAAAAAAAGCGCTTTTCTCCGTTACCGGAGAAAAACGCTTTTTTATCTTTTTCGAGAATGCTACTTCTCGGCAGCTTTCAAAGCTCGACTGAGCAGCTGCGGATTTGCCGCTACCAAAGCCTGCGCCTCTTCGTTCAGAGCCTCTTTCGGTTCATACTTGAAGATGCGTTCCCACATCATCGCTTCTCCCCGAGAGAAGAAGTAAACGATTGCTTCGGGAGAAAGATTAAAACCGGCATTATGATATATGTCATACTGCCAAATGTTCATCATCTTTTGCGCGGCCAGACAAAGTCCGTCGGTTTGGCTCAAAAACAGCCCCCACTCTCTTTGGCTGTTGCAGCCGGCGCTGTTACGCACCATCTGCCGCTGAGCAAAATAAGTCAGGGCTTCTTGTGTCAGTCCGGCAATATTGTGGCGAAACGCTTTGGAACGCTCGCTTTCCTTGTCCGAACCGGTTTCCTTTTCCATCGCAAACACCTTGCTTATCAGACGAGCCGACAGGCCGTAGCGTTCAACGCAGAAAAGGAAAAGATCACCGAATTGTGCTGACAACAGCATCTGCAGCATGGCTTCGGAAGGAGTCTTCTTTTCCAGATACTCCTTGATAAGCGCTGTTTCCCCGTTTACGGTCAGTAATTTAAACTGCTCGTCGTTCAGGGTAACGCCGGCCATGATAATCTCTTCTCTGATACTCCAGTCAACGATATTTTCTGCCCAAAGAAGATTTATCGCCTTCGCAGACATATGGTTTTTCACCAAGTCTACCCGTTCTTCTTTGCCGGCAAGTACCATTGATTTGAAATAACGGCACTGCAGCTTGTCGGAATAAAATTCCACGCCGCGTACGGCCATGAAATGTCTTTTCCAACGGAACGGCAAAAGGGCGACAAACGGCCCGTAAACAGCCTGCATAAAGTCCATATAAACGGGAAGATCCCAGTCATACAGACTGTCTGCAGCCTTTTTCGGAGCCAGCAGGCAGTAAGGAATGAAAATCAGCGGATTGAAGAAAATGAACGTTATCACCAGCAAGGCAATAATCATCACTAATCCTTTCGCCGTGTTTTCACACACATTGCCCAGCCAGACCAAAACAGCCCATGCTTTGTTTGCCACTACGGATTTAACACTCTCGTTGTTTTTTGAAATTGTTGCCATAAGTTAAAATTTTAAATGGCGCCCAAGTCTCCGATCGGGATAAAATCATTAAGCTTTCCGGGAGACGATGCAAAAAGCATCCGGAAAACTGCCTATTTTCAGAGTTACTTCAAATTCGGCCGTAATTTTATCAATCGTCGCTTTGAGCAGAACTCAAAAAACAACAATCAAAAATAAACCTAATAATGAACATACGCTTAAATAAACATTTAAATGGTACCACTTTGTATAATTTTTGTCAAACAAATTTGCCGGAGCCAAAAGAAGGCCCCGCCTTGTCAAAAGCGGGGCGGCCACATCTTGCCGTCGCCGGTTTACGGCTTTCTGCAAAAAACATAAAAAAAGATACCGCCCGGCCTGGCCGAGACGGTATACAAAAAAGCCGGAAAAACGCATCCGCCTTCCGGTCACAGACTTACAACCCGACTAGGTTACGCGCGTAATCCGCCGCCCGGAACTCGTCCAAATCGTCGATTCCTTCGCCGACGCCCACATAATAAATCGGAGTCGGATTTTCACCGGCAATCGCCGCCACCACGCCGCCCTTCGCCGTTCCGTCCAGCTTGGTGACCACCAGCCCGGAAACCGGCACGCATTGTTTGAAAACCTCAACCTGCGAAAGCGCGTTCTGCCCGGTAGTCGCGTCCAGCGTCAAAAGCGTTTCGTGCGGCGCGTCGGGCACCACTTTTTGCATCACCCGCACGATCTTTCTCAACTCGTCCATCAAACCGCTTTTGTTTTGCAGCCGGCCGGCCGTATCGACAAACACCACGTCGTCGCCTTTTGCAACCGCTTCCTTCAGGCCGTCGAAACAAAGACCGGCGCTGTCACAGCCGTTTTCACCGGCAAAAACCCGCACTCCGGAACGCGTACCCCACACCTTCAGCTGCTCGACCGCCGCCGCGCGAAAGGTATCGGCGGCAATCAAAGACACCTGCAGCCCCTGCGCTTTCAGTTTGGTCGCAAGCTTGCCGATGGTAGTGGTTTTTCCGGCGCCGTTTACCCCCGCCATCAAAATCACAAACGGTTTTTTGCCTTCCGCAACCGCAAACTTCCGCTCACAGGGTCGCAAAAGCTTTTCCAGCTCCGCCGCCAGCTTTTCTCTGATCTCCTGCTCGGAAATTTCCTTGTCCTGCCTCATTTTGGAAAATTCGCCCACAATCGCGGCGGCGGTTCTCACTCCCATGTCGGAAGCAATCAGCAATTCCTCCAGCTCCTCCAGCGTTTCCGCATCAAGTTTCCTTTTGGTAAAAATGCCGCTGATACCGCCGCCGATTTTCTGCGACGATTTTTTTAATCCCAGTCCCAGTTTTTCCAGCCAGCTAATCATCACCCGCTTCTCCTTTCTCACGCAGAATTTTCGCCCTTTTCCGCCGCACTTCGACCGGCACCTGCGGCATCAGCGCCGCCGGCGTTCCCGGCCGTTCGGAATAAGGAAACACGTGCAGTCTGCCGATTCCCGCTTCTTCGACCAAACGTACGGTATTCATAAACGCTTCTTCGCTTTCGGTCGGAAAACCGCAGATAAAATCGGCGCCGAAGGTTGCTTCCGGCCGCACCGCGCGGATTTTGGCGCACAGCCCGATCACCTCCTCGCGGCCGTGGCGGCGGCGCATTCTCTTCAAAATCGTATTGTCGCCCGACTGTACCGAAAGATGAAAATGAGGCCAGATATTCCGATACTTCCCGACCAGCGCCACAAATTCGTCGTCCACCGCCGCCGGATCCAGCGATCCGAATTGCAACGACGGCAGCGACGGAAAAGCTTCCAGAATCTTTTTCACCAACCCCGAAAAAGACGGCTTGTACGAACAGGCGTCAACACCGGTCAGACAGATTTCCTCAAATCCTTTTTCCAGCAACACCCCGATCTGGCGCAGCACCTCGTCTTCGGGCACCGAACGGTTGTTACCGCGGGCAAACGGCACAATGCAATAGGTGCAGCGATGGTCGCAGCCCTGCTGAATCTGCACGAAAGCCCGCTGTCGTCCCTCAAAACCGGTAATCACAAAATCATCATATTTGTCATAGCTGAAAATGTCGCCGACAATCGTTTTTTCAACAATTTCACCGCGAATATATTTTTCCAACTCCGCCTTTTCCCGGTTGCCGAGTACCAAGTCCACTTCCGGCATGCGGGCAAAAGATTTCGGATTGATCTGCGCGGCACAGCCGGTAACCACGATTTTGGCGTCCGGATTTTCCCGCCGCAGTTTGCGCACCGTCTGTCGGCACTGACGTTCGGCCTCACGGGTTACCGCACAGGTGTTGACAATTATCAGCCGTTCTGTCCCGGCAAATTTTTCCTTTAGAATTTCAGACTCATAGCTGTTGATCCGGCAGCCGAGCGTCACCACTTCAACCATCTTGATTTTTCCTTAAATATTTGCTTGGAATATAAGGAAAAAAACGCCGCTTGGCAAGAGCAAAAAGGAAACTGCCGGCAAAACCGGCCGGTTTTGTTTTTCCGCAACACCGCGATCACTTCTGCCCCGTCATCCGATACCCGAACACAAAGCCCCCGCCGCCGACAATACACACCCCACAAAAACCTCACGGCCCGATCAAACGGCACCAACCGGCTCCCGAACACAAAGCCCCCGCCGCCGACGACAATACACACCCCACAAAAACCTCACGGCCCGGTCAAACGGCACCGACCGACGCCCGAACACAAAAAACCCGCTGCCGCTCCGAACACCGCCGGCCGTTTCCGCTTTCTCTAAAAAAACCGCAGCGCTGCCTAAATGCCATAGTTCAGCGCCAACCACCGCCGGCCGGCGCACAACACCACCTCACACAACCTAACCCGAATATCTCCGGCCGCCGCTTTACGGCATTTTTCGCTCTTCGATGTCTTTAAAGTACTGCACGCTGTCGGATTTCAGTTCGCTCACTGCCGGCTCGTCACAGACAATGATCCCGTAGCGGTGCATTTGCAGAATGCTGACCGGCCACATATGGTTGACCCCGCATTCGATCGCATGATGCAGCGCCCGCGCCTTCTTCGCCCCGGTGGCCATGATCATCACTTCTTCCGCATCCATAATCGTCCCCACGCCGACGGTTAAAGCCATCGTCGGCACCCGGCTTTCGTCATTGTCAAAAAAGCGGGAGTTGGCCTTAATCGTGTCGCGGGTCAGCGTTTTTACGCGGGTGCGGGAAGCAAGCGACGAGGCCGGTTCGTTAAAGGCGATATGTCCGTCCTCGCCGACACCGCCGACAAACAGATGAATTTTGCCGTATTTGCGTATTTTTTCCTCATATTCGGCACATTCCCTGCCGAAATCGCGGGTCATGCCGTTCAACAGATTGACGTTTTCCGGCCTGATGTCAATATGCTTGAAAAAATTCTCTTCCATAAAATAATGATAGCTCTGCGGATGCGCCGGCGGCAGACCGATATATTCGTCCATATTGAAAGTTACCACGTTGGCAAACGAAAGTTTGCCCTCTTTCACCATTTCGATCAAAAGCCGGTACATGCCGAGCGGCGTCGACCCGGTCGGCAGTCCGAGCACGAAGGGCTTGTCCTTAGTCGGCCGAAAAGCCTTGATTTTGTAGGCCACATAATTGGCCGCCCACAAAGAACAGTCGTCATAATCTTTTTTGATAATCACTCTCATGCTTTTTTCTCCCGTACGAACTTGCCGCCGATCATGGTATCGACCAGGTTGAAGTTCTTGTCCATAATGTTTAAGTCCGCCGCATAACCGGGAACAATCATTCCCCTGTCGCTTTGTTTCATAATCCGCGCCGGATTGGCCGACGCCATCCGCACCGCGTCTTCCGGCTGCACGCCGTATTCGATCAGATTGCGAAAACCGTCAAGCATGGTAATGCCCGACCCGATGATCACATCGTCGGCCTTGCGCTTGAAACATCTGTCAAAGTAAAAATCGGCATCCGCCGGCGGCGCGGCCCGGGCATATTTCAAAGCGTCGGTAACCAGCACCAGCTTATCGGCCGTTTTGTTCTGCATCAGAAGCCTGATCAGGTTGGGATTGGTATGCACACCGTCGCCTATGAACTCGCAGGAAATTTCCCGGTGGATCAGCCCGGCACCGACCACTCCCGGTTCCCGGTGATGCAGCGGCCGCATGGCGTTGAACATATGGGTCAGGTGCATAATGTTCACCTGCATGCCCTCAATCATCTGCTCATAGGTGGCGTCAGTATGCCCGGCCTGCAAAATGATGCCCCGTTCAATGCAGTAAAGCGCCAGCTCCCGCATGTTTTTTAATTCCGGCGCCACCGTCATATTGATGATTTTGCCGTCCGCGGCCTTATAAATCCGTTCCATCAGAGCCAAATCAACCGGCGAAATTCCTTCGGCCGGCTGTCCGCCGATCCGCGCCGGCGACAAAAACGGCCCTTCGAGGTGGATTCCCAAAATCCGCGCGCCTTTTTCCCGTCCCATCGCTTTTAAAACGACCCTGATCTTCATCATCAGTTCCGCCTCCGGCGTGGCACTGATGGTCGGGATAAAGGAAGTCACACCGAAACCGGACAGAAACTCCGACAGCCCGAGGATCGATTCCGCCGTCATATCGTCGGTGCTGAAACCGCCGCTGCCGTGAATATGGGTATCGATAAAACCCGGAACGATATTTGCCCCGAGCATATCAATAACCCTCACTTTGGGAGAAAACTCTTTTTGCCGGAATCTTTTTTCGTTGTAAACATCGGCAATTCGGCCGCCTTTAACATAAACCGCACAATTTTTCATCACCGAAAAACCGGTATAAACGGTTGCGTTATGCAGACATACGGCGCCTTCCATGCCCTGAACACTCCATAATTCTTATGCTTTGCATTATGCCCCGCAAAAGAATTTTTGTAAAGCTTTAAAACCAGGAAAACTGTCTTTTGCTTTCCGCCTTCCCCGCGGCCGCCATCGTCTCCGGCTGATCCGTTCCGCGGTTCCGGCTGTTTTCTGACGTTTAATTTGCCCTGTGTTAACCGTCTCGGTTTCAACGGCTGCACATTTTACATGCCATAAACGCAACAAACAGCCGGATATATAAACATATTTTACAACAAAAAAAGGCTGCCTATTGACAGGCAGCCCTTTTTCAGTCAACAAAGCTTTTCTCGATTTTTCAAAGCTTTTTCCACTCACGGCAGAATTCTTCCAGCTTTCCGTTGAAAACCATCGGCAGCAGCAACAACAACATAACCGACAGTATTGCGACAATAGGAATGATAAAACTCCAAATGCCTACTTCCGCAAACAAACCGACCACCGCCAAAACGACGTAAAACACGGCCAGAACCGTCAGAAGGCGGGAAACACGCTTATACCAGATTTTCCATACGGGAGAATCCGCTGTGCCGAAATACACAAGTACGCCGATAAGCAAAAGAAATATCAAAGCGCATAAAAAGTAAACAAAAGCAATAATAAAATTCATAGATTTAAGTTTTAATAATTTCCGATTGATACAAATTCAAACATAAAAAACGACAAAAAACAACTTCTTTTTTCAAAAACCTGCCGCTCCGCCTTTTCCATGACGCTTTTCTTCAAAAAAACGGCAAAGAACGATTGCAAATAAAAATTCCGTCGCTACATAAAAAAACGGCATTGCCATGAAGGAGCAAAAATCATGAAAAAACTATTCTTTTCCGTTATCTGCGCCGTCTTCGCCTGTTTTGCCGCCCGGGCGCAAAATACCGAATACCGGCTGAGCACTCACATTCTTGACATCGGCACAGGCATGCCGGCGCCAAACGTCGCCGTCAAATTGTTCAGACAGTCCGCCGGCGGAGAATGGACGGAAATCGCTGACGGAATCACCGATTCAAACGGCCGAATTGCCGATTTTCTCCCTTCGGACCAAAACAATTCGGGAATATTCAAACTCCGTTTTGCCACAAGCGACTATTTCGCCCGGCAAAAACAAAACTCCGTCTACCCTTATATAGAGGTCGTCTTCAAAATCGAAAACAACGACCGCCATTACCATATTCCGATCACCGTATCGGCCAACGGTTATTCGACTTATCTCGGGAACTGAAATCCCGTCCGAACTTCAATCTGCCATAAAATCAGGATGGCTTCTGACACCGCCCGTTGCCAACAAGATATGAAAACTTCAACAAAAATTCCCGATCCCGTACCTTTCGTTTTTTGTACGTTTTGCTTTTTCCGCTTTATTGAGGAGAATTGCCTGTCAGCCGTTTTCTTCCCCAGGCAATTAATAAAGAACACGGGATTCCCCAATTACAAAACATATTAAACATATCCGCAACCTTGTTAACAGTTTCATCAGACCATTCATACACGGTGGCGGCAGGCGGCAGAAAAACAATACCGGCAATCATAAAATACGGCACCCATCCAAACGAAACCAAATAATACGACAGCACCGGATATTGCCTAAAAGCATGGCTAATCACCGACGGGACCTTGTTAAAAAAGAGAAAAAACAACAAAATAACAAAAACTCCGGTCAACAAAAAAGAAAAGCTTTCTGCGATCGGATTTTGAAAATAAGCCGGAGGATAACTCAAAACAGTATATACCCCGCCTGCAAACAATGCTTCTTGTGAATACAGTTTCATAACTAACACACCTTGTTTTCTTTGAAAATTGCCCCTTGTTTTGGTAACTTTGTTTATAAGCGGTCACACCGTACGCCACCCCCACGGTTCCCGCTGACTGTATTAAAAACTTTTCTCTTCACATTCCGCTTTAATATTATGAATATATTTTCTTACGGCTTCCCTTATATAATAAGTTGCTTCCGCTTCAGCGCTTTCACTATACACTGCGGCCATATGATTCTCGGCGGCAAAATCACTTGCCAGCATATTATCGTAAAAATAATCATAGATTGATTTGGTCAAATTTTTAAAATGCGCTTTAACTTGTTTATTATTTTTAACATAAAAATTGTCAAAAAGCTTGTCTGCAACATCAATCATACATCTGGCACTGGCACGATGAGCCTGAATCAAAGCTTCCGATGAAACAACATCGTAATTTCCTTTACAATCATCAAGCTCCTTTTCCAAACGGGCAATAACCGTTGCATTCTCATTTTCACAGTGTTTCTCATAAGCAAACGCTTGAAAGGAAAACAGACAACATAAAAGCAATATATTTTTCATTTTATCCCCTTGCTACATACCATTATAATACATTCGATACTTTTTATTCAGGTAATACTCAAGTTTTGATTTGTATAACTTATCAAAATCTCTTTGATTACTGTAATGATTTGCCGCACGATTATACCAACTTTTCAAGTTGTTTATATTTTGGGGCTTTGCATCTACCGTATTAAAATAACTGTTCATTCTTTTTTGAAGAAATAAATCATTAATCTTAACAGCTTCATCATCTGATAAATTATTAATTTTTTCAGCTAAGCAGTCAGAAATAACCATATTGCGGGGAAGAGCAGTATTAAAATACTCATTGACAGTATCAGCCAACAATTTTCCCGTATTTGTTCCCTGATTAATTTCTCCGTCAAAAACACTTCGCGCTATCATCAAATTTTGCAGAGCTTTAATGTTATAAGCCTGATAGAATCTTTCATTCAATATTTGCCTTGCCTGTTGATGTGTCAAATCTCTGACATCTGCTGGAAAACCAATTCCTTTTTTTTATGAACTTTTCCAATGGTTATACTCATCTAAAGTAGCCTGAGTAACCGCAAAATTGGTAGGACCACCACTGTCATTTGTTCTGTTACTGTACCCGCCCTCAATTTGATGCGTATTTTTTCTGCCGTCATCCCCCCAATAAACATCATCAAACGTAATTTGTGATTTAACACCTGCGTCACTTATCATGTTGTTCACATTATTCTGAGCTAACCGGACAATCAAAGCTGCCGGCGATGTTTCCGGATATAATCTTTTAACACGATCCGATGTCTCAAATGAGGGAGCAAAATCATTTCCGCTTTGCGTCGGCATCATCATCGCCCGCTTTTGAGCGGCATTTTGAATACTTGTATCCGGAACAGGGGTAAATTGTCTTTTTTTGATGTTATTTTCTATATTTGATCTGCCGAAACCGTAATTATCGGCGGAATTTTCCCAAAAGCCTGTGCCAAGCCGCGGATAACTTTTATCAACTCCTTGCCGGTTAAAGTTTTCGAAAAGCTCCTGCTCTCTTTCTTTTCTTGCCGTTTGATACAACAATTCGTCACGGAGGCTGAAACCGCTGTGATCAACACCGTAACCGTCCGTCTAATCGTCTTGATTAAAATATCCTGACCGCGACTGATATCGCGGATACATATCCATATATTTTCCCCTTTTGATTATTAATATACACACAGCGTATCGTGCTTTTACAAAAAAATGCAATCATTATTTGTTTTGTTGAGGATAACAATTTTTAGAAAGACTTTCATCTCTCCTCTCGCCAACGAAAACTTCGTTTTCAGCAAACAAATACCACATGTAACGATCAAAATGAAAATTCACCGCATCTCCAGACACATAACCGATGATAAAATTCCACATATGCCCCAAAACAAAATCAACACCCCTGCCGGCCAAACCGGCCGAGCACCCGTATCCCGCCTCACCCGGTCAAAGGTCCCCGTATTCCGGCAGATTCCCATATCCGGCTCGCCTCGACTGCAATCCTCCGTCAAATCGGGATAATTTGGGATATTACCGACTGCTGACAAAAACATTAAAATTCTATTTAAGCCACTCTTCTATGAAATTAAAACAGGCTTGTATCCACGGAATTAAAAATATAAATTTTGCAATCTTAGGATGATTTTTAATATTACTTGTTGCTAACAAAAATATTAAAACATCAACAAAAATTCCCAATTTCTGACTTTCTACATACACTTCCCGATTAATATAATTCAACGAATCAAGCGTTGCCACAGATCCAAAAAGAGGGTCATCTTCAGCGGGCGGATTAAAATAATCCACCATCACCCAAAAAAAATAAAATCCATAAAATCCTATATACCACACAAACGGTTTTAACAACTGCATAACAGATAAAACATATGCTTTTGCTTTTTTGTGCATTTTACTTTCTCCAATTTTACCAATTTTCTCGGATATATCTCACATCAACAGGAACAGATTCCTGACATCCATCCAAAAAATCACTCAACCTGCCGGTTTGCCATGGAATATCAATACATCCTGCAGATCCTTTGCTCAAACCGCCATGAATCGTAAAACCGTCTCTTCCGTAGGTATGTGTTTCAGGATCCGGTTCCAACCACACTCGTCTCATTCCCCATGCAGGCAGAGATCCCTTCCATTTCCCTCTGTTTACATTTAATATTCCTGTTGCCAAGCCGATTATTGCGTCTGATACTCCTATATTTTGTCTTTGATCTTGATTTGCATAATATATCCCTTCAGGAATAGGCCCCTTATAAGCAACATTTTGAAACTTTTTTGCCTGATAATTTTTATCACCGGAAAGAGCATCAAGAATATCTATTGTTTTATTGTCTTTTAACAATTCTAATTTCGATCCGTTAAACATCATACTGCAATTTTGATCATTAGGATCCGCCGGCGATGTTTCCGGATATAATCTTTTAACACGATCCGATGTTTTAGTCTCAAACGAGGAAATAAAATCATTTCTGCTTTGCGTCGGCATCATCATCGCCCGCTTTTGAACGGCGTTTTGAATACTTGTATCCGGAACAGGGGGAAATTGTCTTTTTTTGATGTTGTTTTCTATATTTGATCTGCCGAAACCGTAATTATCGGCGGAATTTTCCCAAAAGCCTGTGCCAAGCCGCGGATAACTTTTATCAACTCCTTGCCGGTTAAAGTTTTCGAAAAGCTCCTGCTCTCTTTCTTTTCTTGCCGTTTGATACAACAATTCGTCACGGAGGCTGAAACCGCTGTGATCAACACCGTAACCGTCCGTCTGATCGTCTTGATTAAAATATCCTGACCGCGACTGATATCGCGGATACATATCCATATATTTTCCCCTTTTGATTGTTAATATACACACAGCGTATCGTGCTTTTACAAAAAAATGCAATCATTATTTGTTTTGTTGAGGATAACAATTTTTGAAAAAGGATTTCCATCTCTCCTCCCGCCAACGAAAACTTTGTTTTCAGCTAAATACCACATGTATCAAAATGAAAAATTCACAACATCTCCAGACGCACAACCGATGACAAAATTTCACATATGCCCCAAAGTAAAATCAACAAAAATGCCCTGCCGGCCTAACCGGCAGATTTCCGTATCCGGCCCGCCTTAACCGGAAGTTCCGACATCCCGCCTCACCCGCCAAAGGTTTCCGCATTCTTCCCCAAGCCGGCAAGTTCCCGTATTTCGACTTGTTCCCCCGACCGAGGATCCTCATTCCGCACCGCCCGACCAGCACCTTTATTCCACCTTACCCGTCAGGAAGTTCCGACATCCCACCTCACCCGCCAAAGGTTTCCGCATTCTTCCCCGACCAAGCAGGTTCCCTTATTCCGCTCCGGCCCAAAATTTCCGGATTGCAAAAAAACACCTCCATCCTTTAAGAATGGAGGTGTTTCGCTTATTCAAACTTCCGATTACTCAGCAGCAGAAGTATCTTCTTCAACTTTGTATTCGGCCATGTGTTCCAACAGGCTGCGTTTTTCCTTAACGTTTTCCTGAGCCTTGTTGAGCAGGGTCTCATAACGTTCCGGATTCATCTTGTTGACAACCTGGAAACGGGTTTCGTTCGACATATAGTCGGACAACGGCTTGCTCGGCGCTTTGGAGTCAAGCATCAAAGGCGCCTTGCCTGCACTGACGTTTTCCGGATTATAGCGGTAAAGCGGCCAGCTGCCGGTTTCAACCGCATTTTTCTGGTGTTCCAGACCGTCGGCCAGGTTGAAGCCCTGAGCGATACAGTGCGAGTAAGCAATGATCAGCGACGGACCGTCATAGGCTTCGGCTTCGTTCAAAGCCTTGATCGTCTGCATGTCGTTGGCGCCGACCGAAATCTGCGCAACGTAAACGTTGCCGTAGGACATGGCGATTATACCCAAATCCTTCTTCGGCAAGGCCTTGCCGGCAGTGGCAAACTTGGCCGAAGCGCCCATCGGGGTCGCCTTCGACTGCTGACCGCCGGTGTTGGAATATACGCCCGTATCCATAACCAGAATGTTGATGTTCTTGCCGGAAGCGATCGCATGATCCAGACCGCCGAAACCGATGTCATAGGCCCAGCCGTCGCCGCCCAGAATCCATACCGACTTCTTGATCAGGTAATCGGCCAGTTCGTTTAAGTGTTTGGCTTCCTCACTGTCGATGGTTGCCAGCTTTTCGCGCAAAGCCTTGACATTGGCGCGCTGATCGTCGATTTCGACGTCGGTCGACTGCGGGTTGGCCAAAATCTTTTCAACCAGTTCGGCGCCGATCTGATCCTTCAGGTCTTCCAGCAGCTTTTTGGCAAAAGCAGTCTGCTGGTCGATCGAGAATCTCATGCCCAGACCGAACTCGGCGTTATCTTCAAACAGCGAGTTCGCCCAAGCCGGACCATGACCTTTTTCGTCTTTGGCATAAGGCGTGGTCGGCAGGTTGCCCGAATAAATCGAAGAGCAGCCGGTCGCGTTGGCAACGACCATGCGGTCGCCGAACAACTGAGTCAGCAGCTTGACGTACGGAGTTTCGCCGCAGCCGGCGCAGGCGCCCGAGAACTCGAACAGCGGCTGAATCATCTGGGTGGTCTTCGGCAGGCTCTTGGCAACTTCGGTCCGTTTTACATACGGCAGGGTTTCAAAGAAGTTCCAGCAGGCAATCTGCTCTTCCAAATGATTTTCGATATGATCCATGTTGATCGCTTTTTTGCTCGGATCGGCTTTGTTCTTGGCCGGGCAGGCGGAAACGCAGATGCCGCAGCCGGTGCAGTCTTCCGGCGACATTTGCCAGATGAACTGCTTGCCGGCAAATTCCTTGCCCTTATAGGCGGCAGACTTAAAGCCGGCCGGTGCGTTCTTCAGTTCTTCTTCGGAAGCGATCTTCATGCGGATAACGCCGTGCGGGCAAACGAGAGAGCACTTGCCGCACTGAATGCAGACAGCCGGATCCCAAACCGGAATTTCGGTCGCGATACAGCGTTTTTCATACTGAGTGGTACCGGTCGGCCAGGTACCGTCGACAACTTCGCCGAAAGCGGATACCGGCAGCTGGTCGCCGCGGTCGGCAATCAGTTCAGCCGTCAGTTTCTTGACGAACTCCGGAGCGTTGGCCGGAACCGGCGCCTGACGGTGGAAAGTCGAGGTAACCTCAGACGGATACTCTACCTTGTGCAGGTGGGCAAGCGAAGCGTCAACCGCGGCAAAGTTCTTCTGAACGATGGCGTCGCCCTTCTTGCTGTAGGTCTTCTTGATCGCGTTTTTAATCTGCGCAATCGCTTCGTCTTTCGGCAAAATGTTAGAAATAGCGAAGAAGCAGGTCTGCATAACCGTGTTGATGCGCTGTCCCATGCCGGTTTCGCGGGCAACTTCAACCGCGTTGATGCTGTAGAAGTTCAGTTTCTTGGCAATGATTTCTTCCTGAACTTCAATCGGCAGGTGGTTCCATACCTCTTCGGCCGCATACGGCGCGTTCAGCAGGAAAGTGGCGCCCGGTTTGGCAATTTTCAAAATGTCCACCTTGTTCATGAACGGGAACTGGTGGCAGGCAACGAAGTCGGCTTTGTTGATCAGGTACGCGGACTTGATCGGATTGTCCGAAAAACGCAGGTGGGAAGTGGTCATCGAACCCGATTTGCGGGAGTCGTAAACGAAATAACCCTGACCGTACTTGCCGGCGTCTTCGGCAATGATCTTGATCGAGTTCTTGTTGGCACCGACCGTACCGTCCGCACCCAGACCGTAGAATACGGCACGGACAACGTCTTTCGGTTCGGTATCGATTGAATCGTCAAAAGCCAGCGATTTGTGGGTTACGTCATCGGTAATGCCGACCGAGAAACCGTTAACCGATTTGGCGGCAAAACCGTTGTCGAACACGGCCTTGACCATGCCCGGGGTAAACTCTTTGGAAGACAGACCGTAACGGCCGCCGACAACTTTCGGCATGTTGGCGATTTCGCCGTTGGCGAAAGCCTGAGTCAGCGTGGCAACGACGTCAAGGTACAAAGGTTCGCCGATCGAACCGGATTCCTTGGTACGGTCGAGGACGGAAACGACCTTGACCGACTTCGGCAAAGCCTTCAGGAAAGACTTTTCCGGGAACGGACGATACAGGTGAACTTTCAAAACGCCCAGTTTGGCGCCCTCGGCGTTCAGGTAGTTGATGGTTTCTTCCACCGTTTCGGCGCCAGAACCCATAATCACGATAACCTGTTCGGCATCAGCCGCGCCGACATAGTCGACGACATGATACTGACGGCCGGAAATCTTGGCAAACTTGTCCATTTCTTCCTGAACGATGCCTTCTACCTTGTCATAGTAAGGATTGCAGGCTTCGCGGCCCTGGAAGAAGACGTCCGGGTTCTGCGCGGTACCGCGGATAACCGGAGCTTCCGGACGCAGAGCGTGTTTGGCGTTGAAGGTATAGTCCACACCCTCAAGCATTGCTCTCAGATCATCGTCGGAAAGCACTTTGATTTTTTTGATTTCGTGAGAAGTGCGGAAACCGTCAAAGAAGTGCATGAACGGAACGCGCGAACGCAGGGTCGAAGTCTGGGCGATCGCGGCCATGTCATGAGCTTCCTGTACCGAGTTGGAAGCCAGCATGGCAAAACCGGTCTGACGGCAGCTCATAACGTCGGTATGGTCACCGAAGATCGACAGCGCGTGATAAGCCAGAGAACGGGCAGCCACATGCATAACAAACGGCGACAGTTCGCCGGCGATCTTGTACATGTTCGGGATCATCAAAAGCAGTCCCTGGGAAGCGGTAAAGGTAGTGGTCAGCGCACCGGCCTGAACGGAACCGTGACAGGCGCCGGCAGCACCGGCTTCGGACTGCATTTCCTGAACTTCGGGCACAACGCCCCACAGGTTTTTCTGCTTGGCGGCAGACCATGCGTCGGCCCATTCGCCCATCGGCGACGACGGGGTAATCGGGTAAATGACGCAGACTTCGTTCATACGATGGGCGACCGAAGCGGCGGCTTCGTTACCGTCCATCATTTTCATTTTCACTTCTGACATTTTATTTCCTTGTAAATGTTAACCATGTTAGAAAAAAATTTCTGCCCTTCCTATAGCACGGAAGAATGCAAAAATCCATCAAAAAATGATATTTTTGAAGATATTTTTATTTGTTAACCTAATCTTTGCAAAATTCTTTTAGATTGGCATAAAAACAAGAAAAACAACGGAGAAAAGAATGATCAAAACGACCACCGCCGTCATTTCGGCCCTGCTCGCCGCCGGCTGTGCTTCGGCACCTGCCGACAAAACGCCGCGAACCGTAAGCGGACAGCTTAACTCCTGCATGCTCGGAGAAATTTACGGCCGGCAGGAAGCGGGAAAACTTGCCGCCGACGAATGGACGGCGGCCAGGGAAGTTTTCGGCATTTGCATGCGCCGCCTGGATTTAAGCGGCGACGACGTCAACGCCACCCAAAGTCTAAATATCGCCGCCAGCGTCATTCAGTCGCTGCGCCCGGCGTCCGAACCGGCAGCGGAAAAGTAACGGTCGGAGAAACGGAACAATGGCGGATTACGGCGAAGACTATCTGCTTGACAAACGGGTGAAGATTTTTCAGCCCGACGACGGTTACCGCGCCTCCGTCGACGCCGTTTTTCTGTCGGCGCTCGTCGGCAGCGCCGCCCCCGGCGAACGGATTCTCGACATCGGTTCGGGCACCGGCGCCGTTTCCCTGTGTCTGGCGCACCGTTTTCCCGCCTGCGAAATTACCGGGCTTGAAATTCAGCCCCGGCTGGTCGAATTGTCCAGCTTAAGCGCCGCCGCCAACGGCTTTGCCAACCTGCGCTATCTCAACCGTGACATCCGCCGCCCGCTGCCCGACATTGCCAACTGCAGCTTTCACCATGTCATTACCAACCCGCCTTACGCCGAACATGACATGCCCTCGCCCAACCCCGGCAAGGCCTTTGCCCACAATTTCCGGCAGTTTGACTTGGCTTCCTGGATCGCCTTTGCTCTGAAAATGATGCGGCCGAAAGGACATTTTTACATGATCAACCGCACCGAAGCCGTCACGGAAATTCTTTCCGCCCTCCGCGGCAAGGCCGGTGCAATCACGATCGTTCCGCTTTATTCCAAAAAAGGTCAGGACGCCAAACGCGTCCTCGTTTCCGCCCGCAAGGATTCGAAAGCGCCTGCGCGGCTTCTTCCCGGACTGGTCGTTCACAACGACGACGGCTCCTACTCGGCGGCCGCCGAGCGCATTCTCCGCGGCGGCGAATGTCTGCCTAACCTTTAGTCAGTTCGATGAAATAAACGACGTCGCGTTTGCCGGAAACGGCTTTTTGCAAAGCAACGATCGCCTTGCCGACCAAAGTCGTAACCGTATCTTCGGGATCATGCTCGAAAATGCTGGCGCCGAAACGGCACTTCAGCTTGTATTCTTCCCCGCAAACGGCATTTTTCCGTCCGAGCGCAGTCTGTATTTTATCCACCCAGACTTCCGCATCTTCCCTGGTCGACAGATAAGGCATCATAATCCAAAACGGATAGTTAATGCCGCGGGCAACCGTATAGTTCTGCGGCAGCGTCCCGGTCAGAAGTTCCGCCGTCTGCCGGAAAACCGCGGCGCGGAAAGAAGGTGAGGAAAAATCGGCAAGATTTTCGATATAAATGCCGACCACCGCAATTTTCAGCTTTCTCATCCGCTGGTCCTTCACCCTCTCGTTGATCAAAGCCATTTTCAGCCGGTCTTCAAACAGATTGAAACTCGGCAGGCCCGTTTCCTCGTCATACATGCAGCTCGGGTAGTCGTCCGGCTTGGTATAACCGTATCCCCTTCTCTGAAGAAGCCGAGACTCCCTGTTTTCCGTTTTCTCCGCCATTTTTTCAATCCCTATACTTTTTGACAAATATCAAACCGGCCGCTACTGCAAAACTTCAACCGCTTTTCTGATTTTGCGGATGGAATTGAGTTCGATCTGCCGCACCCGCTCTTTGGAAATGGCATAAGATTTGCTCAAATCGTCCAGCGTAATCGACTTTTCGTACAGACGACGCTTAAATAAAATGTCCTTTTCCCGCGGATTGAGGCAGCCGAGCGCCTGATTAAACAGTTTCTTGCGATAGTTGAGCGTTTCCGTCCGGCTGAGCCACTCTTCCTGATTGGGCTTGGTATCGGCAATAAAATCCAGCAGTTCGGAACCGTTGTCCGAAGAAGAATCCACCAGCACGTTCAACGAACCGTCATGCGACTTGAGTCGGGTATTCATGTCGGTCACTTCCTGCACGCTGACGTCAAGCGAACTGGCAATGTTTCTGATCACGTCCTGCGACATTTCGCGGTCGTCGGTCAGATTCAGCCGGTTTTTAACCTTGCGCAAATTGAAAAACAGCTTTTTCTGCGCGGCAGTGGTGCCGATTTTGACCAGCGACCAGGAATTGAGCACATATTTCTGCACCGCCGCCCGGATCCACCACAGGGCATAGGTGGAAAAACGAAACCCTTTGTCGGGATCAAACTTGTCCACCGCATAAAGCAGCCCGATGTTGCCTTCGGAAATCATTTCCGCCACCGGCAGCCCGTAACCGCGGAACTTGGAAACCACCTTCACCACCAGCCTGAGATGCGAGGTAACCAGCCGATAGGATATTTTGGCATCGCGGGTTCTGACATATTCTTTGGCCAAGTTATATTCCTCCTCCTGGGTCAAAATCGGAAACTGTTTAATATTCTGCAAATAACGCGAAAGGTTTATTTCCGGCGAAAAGTCCAGTCCGTCAAACGAAACTTGATTTTCCATCATATCCTCCTAAAAAACAAAAACTTTCCGGACGACATACCCCGATCCGGACGTTCGTTTCGTTTTAAAGCAGGTTTTTATTTCGGAGAAGCACCTAAATTTAGCAAACAGGTATCTAAAAGCAGGTGCAGGTCGGCAGGAAAATCAACCGAGAACTGCAAAAATTCGCCGCTGCGGGGGTGAACGAAGCCGAGCGACGCCGCATGCAGCGCCTGCCGCGGAAAACTGTTGACAAAGGCCTTGGTTTCCGGCGGCAGCCCGACAATTTTTGTTTTTCCGGCCTTTTCATAAAGCCGGTCGCCGACCAGATTGCAGCCGATCGACGCCATATGCACCCGGATCTGATGGGTGCGGCCGGTTTCCAGATTGCACCGCACCAGACTGACGGCGCCGTTTGCGCTTTGCAGACAGCGGTAATGCGTCACCGCATGCTTGCCGCCGTTTTCGACCAGCGCCATTTTCTTACGGTCAAAACGGCTGCGGGCGATATTACCCGTAATCGTTCCTTCCGCCGGTTCCGGACGGCCGTAAACCACGGCGTAATAAGTGCGCTCGATGCTGTGCTCAAAAAACTGGGCCGCCAGCCCCTGATGGGCAAAATCGTTTTTGGCAACCGCCAAAAGCCCGCTGGTATCCTTGTCGATCCGGTGGACGATGCCCGGCCGCTTCACCCCGCCGACGCCGGAAAGATTGTCGCGGCAGTGATAAAGCAGCGCATTGACCAGCGTTCCGTGATATACGCCCGGCGCCGGGTGAACGGTCATTCCCGCCGGCTTGTTGACGACGATCAGGTCATCGTCTTCAAAAACCACATCGAGCGGAATGTTTTCCGCCGCCGGTTCGGCTTCTTCCGCCGGCGGCACGAAAACGGCGAAACTGTCGCCCGGACGCACTTTGAAGTCCTTGTCGGCGACAATGTTATCGTCCAGACTGACGCAGCCGCCGGCAATCAGTTTCTGCAAACGGGCGCGCGACATGGCGGGAACCGTTTCCCGCAAAAAAAGGTCCAAACGCATCCCCGCCTGCCCGTCGGCGGCCGGCAAAGTGAAAAATATGCTGTTGTCGTCCATATTCATGTTTGCGAAAATAAAATTTATGTTATATAATCTCCGATGTATACAGGTTATTTGCCAAATTGCAAGGATTTAAGTTCATGCTGAAACTCAAGATACTGAAAGCGGTCGTTTTCATTCTGACTTTCCTGCTGATTTTCGGCATTGTCGTCCTTGCCTCCCGCTTAAGCGGCGGACTTAAAAAGAAAACGGCGGCCCGCCCCGTTTCCGTCGCCCTCGGCGAACCCGAAGGCTCCGAGATCGGCGCCGTCGCCGCGGCGGGAAACAATCTGTACATTCCGGTAAAAGGCGGCGGCCGGCCGGACCGGGTAATTATTTTTGACACGGAAACATACCGGACAATTTCCACCATCAACATCAACTGAGGTTAAAATGAGCGAAGATTCCGAAGACATCATCAAAAAACTGACCGAAGACGTTCCCGACGGCAAGGCAACCTTTCCCGCCGATGAAGATGACGAATTTAACCTGCTGCTTGATAATTTCATCCAGTCGGAACTAAAAAACATCGAGGAAGAAAAAAACAACACGCGGATTATGCTGGAAGAGCCGGAACCGCAGCCGATCAAACAAAACGCCAGCGACGACGAAGTGGCCGACGCGCTTGAACTGGCCGAACAAAAGCTCTACACCGCCTACCGCAATTACGTCGACTCAATCCAGGCGATTGCCGATGCCCACGGCCTGGAAGCCCCGGTTTTCCACATCAAGGCGCAGGTTCTGTATCCGCGCTATACCCCGAGCCTCGGCAACCTGATCAGCATTGACGTTCTTCAGGGCTGGGACACGATGTTCGAGTCTTTCCCCGACGACGTCGTCAAAATCAAACCCAACGCCACCGACGAAGAGCTGCTGGATTTTGCCGAACAGCATACCGACGAGAACCTGCAAATGGCCGTCGTGTCCTACGTGGAAATCCTGTTTGAAATCGAAGGCTGCGAAATCGCTTACGAAAAACGCCTGCTGGAATACGAACACCGCAAGATCGAAGAAGAAATCATTGAAGAACACCGCAAACGCGGCGAACGCGCGCGCAAATACGTTGACGCCATCGAAAAGAAAAAGTTTCCGATCAATGCCGAACGGCTGGTTCACGGCTATTTCAAAGTGGCCGGCAAAGACCCGGAAGGCTCGTTTCAGGCGCTGACCACCAACCCGGCGATTTTTGCCCCGATCGAAATTGACAAAATCAAGCCGAAGTTTTTCGGACTGATTAAGCCCACCCCCCGCGACGGCCTGATTTTCAACAGAAAAATCGGCGATTTCCTGAAAAAACTGAAAGTCTAGACAAGCCGCGGATTACAGAAAAATATAGACAAAACGAAAAAACAATGCTATTATTTTGACAAAGAGCGGATTTGATTTTAAATCTTAGGATTAAAGAGGACCCAGAAGATGGCAGAACAAAAAAACAACTCTCAGGTTTCGGCAGCACCGCAGACGGAAACGCGGTCACCGGCGTCGCAGACGACAAACGGCGCGGCCGGCAATGCCGCGCAAAGCGGCAAGCCTGCCGTCAGCGTCAACCAAAGCAAATCGGACAGACTGGCGGAAATCAACGAGCAGCTTAAAAGCGACGTTTTGAGCATAGATCAGCGTGCCAAACTGGAACAGGAAAAGAAGGATCTCGAAAACGACGCTCAGGGCGTAACCAACGAGAAAAAAGACAACGACATCAAGCGGGACGAACCGGATCCCAAGAAGTTCGCCGAAGAAGACATCATCAAATACATGTACAACAAATGGCTGATCGAGTTTTTCTGCTGGACCGGCGGAAAAATCGAGAAAGCCGCCGGTTCTGCCTATGACAAACTGGAACGCAGAATGCTCGACAAGTTTGCCCAGTATCCCGGTATGAAGAATGTCAGTATGGATTGGCCGGAAGAAACACCGGCTGTCAGGTTAAAAATCGATCAGGATAAAGTAAGGAAACTGGGGGGAGATAATTATTCCATTTCCCGGGATCTGTATGTGAAATTGTCAGGCTATAAAGTAGCGGAATCCTATCAGGGCAATCAGCTCGTGCCGATCAGCTTCCGGCTGGAAGGAAGCAATGCGGCGCGGCTGGCCGATCTTTCTTCCCTCCCTGTCCATGTGGGGAGCGGACGGTATGTGCCCCTTGGGGAAATCGCGGATATTTCCTATGAGAATGAAACAAGCACGATCTGGCGGCGCGATCTGCACCCGACCATCACTATCCGCGGCGAAACCGGCGGGGATAAGACAGCCGATTCCGTAGTCAATGAACTGTACGACCGGACGCTTAAGGACTTTAGAGAACATCTGCCTGACGGTTATACGCTGGAAAAAGACGGGGCTATAGAAAACAGTGAAAAGTCCGTACAGTACCTGGCCGCGCCGGTCCCGATCATGATATTCCTTATCCTTATGATCCTGATGTTTGAGCTGGATAAGATTCCGCTGATGGTAATTGCGGGCATAACCGGGCCTTTGGGGCTGATTGGCGCGATTTTGTCGCTGTTCCTTACACGGCAGCCGATGGGATTCGTGTCTATTGTCGGCATGCTGGCCTTATCCGGCATGGTTGTCCGGAACAGCATCATCCTTCTTGACCAGATCCGCCAGCATTTGGCAGATGGGAAGAAGCCTTATGATGCGGTCATCGAATCGGCGGCGCTCCGTTTCCGGCCGATCATGCTTTCCAGCGTGACCGATGTACTTGGTTTTGTTCCGCTGATTCCCAGTCCGTTCTGGCGGCCCCTTGCCGTATCGTTTATCGGCGGACTTCTCCTTGCGACTGCTATAGGGCTGCTGGTCGTTCCTGCGCTTTACTGCTGGTACTATAAGGTGGAAGGGCCGAAAGCATCATAAAAATACCGATACCGCACTATCTCTGAAAAGGCAGACATATTTTCAGGGAGTCCGGTATCGGTATTTTCAATTGGAAAATTTATTTTATGAA
>ENA-UEYD01000341-UEYD01000341.1-human-gut-metagenome-genome-assembly--contig:-NODE-341-length-44498-cov-12.747732_pt1 | contig 44498 bp, 34 predicted proteins | sample MGYA00242907_ERZ507875 | MGnify/ENA primary metagenome ERZ507875 (study PRJEB26167, sample SAMN06115506) | human gut metagenome | host: Homo sapiens | place: China:Shandong | collected 2015-08-07...
TACTATCAATAGTAAATATAAAAAAATTTATCATTATCTCTTTAATAAAGCAGATGCTGTCGTTGTTTTATCAGAAATGTGGAAAAACAATGTCAATCAAGTTTTTCAATTAGGAAATAAAGTACAAGTGATTTATAATCCATGTACCACTGAAATGCTTGACAACAAATATCAGAAAAAAAAACAAATACTTTACGCTGGAACCGTAAATGCTCGCAAGGGATATGCAGATATGATAAAAGCTTTTGCCCAAATATCTTCTTTATATCTAGATTGGCAAATAGTATTTGCCGGTAATGGAGAAATTGAAAAAGGAAAAACTTTAGCCCAAGAACTTGGCATTGAAAGACAAACAACTTTCCTCGGTTGGATAAATGGTTCTGCAAAAGATAAAGCCTTTAAAGAAGCCAGTATATTCTGTCTTCCTAGTTATGCAGAAGGGTTTCCTATGGCTGTATTAGATGCTTGGAGCTATGGACTTCCTGTTATTACAACCCCAGTAGGAGGAATACCCGATATAGCCAAAGAAGGAAGTAATTTATTACTCTTTTCTCCTGGAGATATTGACAGTTTAGCTACACAAATAGAAAAACTTATCCGTGATAAAGACCTACGTGATAGACTTTCGCAGGAATCTATTCATTTGGCTAATACTACATTTAATATAAAAACCATAAATAAAGAAATTGAAACTCTCTATACGAAGCTCATATAATAAGATGATAGGATAAGTTAATGAAAAAAAAGATTATTGATATCATTCCTATTTCCACCACACACGGTGTCGGTGAGAAACGAGTATTACTCAACAGCCAGGAGACATCCACTCCCCTCACCCAAATTGCCGTAACCCGACTAAAAGCCGGAGAAATGGCAAAAGAACACTTGCATCCCACCATGGAAGAATTCTTCCTGTTTCAAAAAGGAGATGCAATTATGACAGTTGGTGAAGAACAGATAACATGTAGCAGTGGAGACTTTATCAGCATACCTGCCAATACCCCGCACGCTTTAAAAGCAATTACAGATATTGAAATCATAACTATAGGTTGTGCTGTTCATTGATATAAAAGCCAAGGCAGGTAGGCTATGTTTAACTGCCCAATAACGTAGAAATAAAATAATCAATATATAGAATCGGTATTAGATATGTTAGAGAAAAACGCAAAGATTTATGTAGCCGGTCATCACGGGCTGGTGGGTTCGGCTATTTGGAATAACTTGTTGCAAAGAGGATATACAAACCTGGTGGGCCGTTCGCACAAGGAACTGGACTTGCTGGACGGAGTGGCCGTAAAAAGATTTTTTGACGAAGAAAAACCGGACGCTGTGGTACTTGCCGCCGCCCATGTAGGGGGAATCATGGCCAACCTGCAATACCGGGCGGATTTCATTTATCAGAACTTGCAGATACAACAGAATGTTATAGGTGAGAGTTTCCGACATGGTGTGAAAAAGCTACTCTTTTTGGGAAGTACCTGCATCTACCCGCGTGAAGCTCCGCAACCGATGAAAGAGGACGTATTGCTGACTTCTCCATTGGAATATACCAATGAACCGTATGCAATTGCAAAAATAGCCGGACTGAAGATGTGCGAAAGTTTCAACCTGCAATACGGAACGAATTACATAGCGGTGATGCCAACCAACCTATACGGTCCGAATGATAATTTCCATTTGGAAAACAGCCATGTGCTGCCTGCCATGATACGTAAGATTTATTTAGCCAAATGCCTGAACGAAGGTAATTGGGATGCGGTAAGGAAAGACATTGATTTGCGCCCGGTAGAAGGTGTGTACGGAAGTTATACCAATGAAGAAATAGTAGCGAAACTGGCAAAATTCGGAATTACACAAGAAGCTGTGACGCTGTGGGGTACAGGAACTCCGCTGCGTGAATTCCTATGGAGTGAGGAAATGGCGGATGCCAGCGTACACGTATTACTGAATGTTGATTTCAAGGATACTTATAATCCGGAAACAAAAGAAATACGTAACTGCCATATCAATGTAGGAACCGGAAAGGAACTCAGCATCAAGGAAGTAGCCGAGAAGATTATGGCTGAAATAGAATTTAAGGGCGAATTAAGATGGGATACAAGCAAACCGGACGGTACGCTGCGCAAACTGACGGATGTAACCAAATTACACAATTTAGGCTGGCACCATAAAGTGGAAATAGACGAAGGTATTCACAGACTGTATCAATGGTATCTGAAAGGTATCTGTATCAACCATAAAACAAACTGAATTCTGCAGAAATTAAAAAATTAATATGAAAAGGAATAAACAATAACGATATGAAAATTGTTTTTATCTAATACAAAATCTTGAATTATCAATAATTTGAGGTATATTTGCAAAATAAATAATAAGATTTATATTATGTTCATTATAAATTATGACATTAAAGATGCCGATACTATTAGCAAATTCATAAATAAAGCTAAGGAATTAGGAGAAACAGAAATATTTTTATCCAATGCTATATTTTTAAATTGCAATAAAACGACTAACGAGGTTTATAATGAATTAAGACAATGTATCGCAGACTCCGACCTCTTTTTTATTACTCTATTCAATAAAAAAGATATGAATGGATGGCTCAATAAAACATCTGTGGATTGGCTTATTAACAAAAACTTTTAATGTAACCGTTCTTATGCTTAAATCTATTTCTTTAGAAAACTTCAAATGTTTTAAGGAAGAAGCCACTTTTAACCTGAAAAAAATAAATGTGTTTACAGGTTATAATGGAAGAGGTAAATCATCTGTTTTCCAATCATTACTCGTTTTAAGTCAGAGCCTACATCGCTATGGAAACATTGAAACTTTGGAAATAAATGGGGACCTAGTACAATTAGGAGTATTAGAAGATTTAATTAATTGTGAAAAAAAAACAGATAGTACAATTCGTTTTCATTTAAAATCTGATATAGAAGGAGCGGAAGACATCAAGTTAGGATACAAAGAAAAAGAGGATAGTGAAAGGCTGGGAAAACTCGATGAATTAGAAATTGATGGAATTGATTATTTCAACAGAGAAGTATCAGCAATTCAAGATGACAAAAACACTATAATGGAAATACATAAATTATCCAATTATCCAACACAATTTCATTCTTTATTATCAAACTACAATTATGTATCCGCCGATCGAAAAGGGCCTACTTTATATGAAGAAAAAAGAGATCTAACCATCTATAATCCTATTGGTAAAAATGGAGAAAATCTATTGAATGCAATAGCTAAGAAAAAAACTCTTCAAGATAAAGTAAATAGAGCTGTAAGTTATATAATGGATGGTGGTGAAATCTCTATCAATGGAGAATATGCAAGGAAAACAGATATATTAAGTCTCAATTTTAAGACAAGCAATAGTTCTGAAAACAAATTTAAATCTATAAACTGCGGTTATGGTTATAGTTATGTATTATCCATCGTTGCAAATGTTCTAACTATAAATAAAGGAATATTATTCATAGAAAATCCGGAGGCACATCTACATCCAAAAGCACAATCTCACTTAATAAAATTCATCTGTAAGGAACTTGCAGAAAAAGATGTACAATTATTCGTGGAAACACATAGCGAACATATCATAAACGGTATTAGAATTTGTACCTTAAAAAAGGATAGTCTTATCACCCATAATGATGTATGTTTCTATTTTTTTGATATGAATTATTGTTTCATTAAATTAAATATGGATGAAAATGATCAAATAGATAATTGGCCCACTGGTTTTTTTGACCAACAAGAAATAGATTTAGCTGAAATATTAAAACTCGGACTATTGAAATGATTGCTGACTTATTTATTTGCGATAAATCATTTGCTTATAATCAAATAGATTCTCTGCAAGAGATAAATAAAAAGATTTTGCAAATGAAAGGTTTATTTGATGCGATTAAAAAGCATAAGACAGACAATAAACTACGACTTCAAACTGAAAACTTTATTCAGACAATCATATATCCGGACGGAACTACTATTGAAGATATCATTTGGAAAACCCAAGAGTTAAAAGGGAAAATCTCAAGAGATGTTTTAAACTTATTCCAAAGTCTCATAACACAATCAAAACAGTGTACTTTTTCCTATAATGATATGATAGAAGCATTGGGGCCAGAATACGAGACAGAGGACGAGTGCAATGGTATTATAGCCATGAATAAAATCATAAAATTAGATGAATGTAAACAGGTACTATACGATGAAAAAGGATTTTATAGATTCAGACATTATTATTTAGGAAAATATCCAAAAAATGCCAAATACTTTCTTAATCAAATAGACCAATATTTCAATAAAATTAAACTAAGTAAGGATAGGAAGTATATGGAAGAACGTATAGCAGAAGTTTTACATAAATCTGACAAAATAATAAAGGTTTTAACAGTGCTTAATGATTCGTTCGAAGAAGAATTCAAACAAAAAGATAAAGACGGACATTACAATATAAATGCTTTTCTTGATGCATTAGCCAAACGTCACAACATAGATGAAGGTTCAGTAGAGGGAAGTAAAACCAAAAATGAATTATTATGTTATTTTGAAGGGTGGGACGGAAAACACTATTGTGGCCCGCATCTGAAATATAAACCCAACAACAACAATCCCCATGAAGACCAACTACGTATCTATTTCTGTTGGAATGAAAAAGACCTTACTTACATATACATCGGCTTAATATGCAGACATGTAAAGACGGGAAAAATCGAACGAAGTAAATAATCAAAAAAATATAATAACTACATTTCTTGCTTATAATATACATTTGACTTAATTTTGCCGCATAAATCATACTTAAATATTAGTGTCTGTCCTATTTACCTTCTGTGTGACAGGCAATAGCGTAGCGTACTCCACGGTAAACACATTTTTCCAATATACATGTTGAAATTAAGAACAGTTTCGCTTCTGGGCTGCAGAAGTGAGCTTGATGCGTTGCCTAAAGGCAAATTGCTGATAAATACAATCAATGCTCACTCGTATAATACAGCTCAGAGAGATACGGCATTTGCCGAAGCATTACTGAAAGGTGACGCCTTGATTCCCGATGGTGCAAGCATTGTATTGGCCTTTAAGTTTTTAAGACATAAAAAGATAGAAAGAATTGCCGGCTGGGATTTATTTCTGCACGAAATGAATAAATTAAACCGGAAAGGCGGTACCTGTTTCTTTTTGGGCAGCAATGATGACACATTAAGGAAAATCAAAGTAAAAGCCGTCAGGCTATATCCTAACATTCAAGTCGAAACCTATTCCCCACCCTACAAAGCTGAATTCTCCGAAAAAGACAACCAACAGATGATAGAAGCCGTAAACCGTGTAAATCCGGATTTACTATGGGTAGGTATGACCGCTCCCAAGCAGGAAAAATGGGCATACGCCCATCTGAAAGAGCTGAATGTAAACGGTACGATAGGTACCATAGGCGCCGTATTCGACTTCTTCGCTGAAAACATACAACGTGCTCCATTGTGGTGGCAGGAGCATAGTCTGGAATGGCTGTACCGCCTGATAAAGGAGCCCAAAAGAATGTGGAAAAGGTATATCATAGGCAATACCCTCTTTTTAGGATACTTATTAAAAGAAAAAATATCAAATTAATAAATACACCAAATGAAAAAAGTAGCATTGATTTCCGGTATCACCGGACAGGACGGTTCGTTCCTCGCCGAGTTTTTGATTGAAAAAGGTTATGAAGTTCACGGCATACTGCGCCGTTCGTCTTCTTTCAATACAGGACGTATAGAGCATCTGTATCTGGACGAATGGGTACGTGACATGAAGAAAGACCGTCTGGTAAATCTGCACTACGGAGATATGACGGACAGCAGTTCGTTGATTCGCATCATCCAGCAGGTACAACCGGATGAAATATACAACCTCGCCGCGCAGAGCCATGTAAAAGTGTCTTTCGATGTACCCGAATATACGGCGGAAGCCGATGCGGTAGGTACACTGCGTATGCTGGAAGCCGTACGAATTCTGGGTATGGAGAAGAAGACAAGAATTTATCAGGCTTCTACCTCGGAACTGTTCGGTAAAGTGCAGGAAGTGCCGCAAAAAGAGACCACTCCTTTCTACCCGCGCAGTCCGTACGGTGTGGCCAAGCAGTACGGATTCTGGATTACGAAGAACTACCGCGAGAGTTACGACATGTATGCAGTAAACGGTATTCTCTTCAACCATGAGAGCGAACGCCGCGGCGAAACATTCGTAACCCGCAAAATTACACTGGCAGCCGCACGCATAGCGCAAGGATTCCAGGACAAGCTTTATTTAGGAAATCTGGATGCACGTCGTGACTGGGGTTACGCCAAAGATTATGTGGAATGTATGTGGCTTATCCTGCAACATGACAAACCGGAAGATTTCGTGATTGCCACCGGTGAAATGCATACAGTGCGCGAATTTGCCACCCTTGCTTTCAAAGAAGCCGGTATAGAACTGTGCTGGGAAGGTGAAGGCGTGAATGAAAAGGGTATCGATGTGAAAACCGGCAAAGCGTTGGTGGAAGTAGATCCGAAATATTTCCGTCCCTGTGAAGTGGAACAGTTATTGGGTGATCCGACCAAAGCAAAGACATTGCTGGGCTGGAATCCTACAAAAACGAGCTTCCCCGAACTTGTAAGAATCATGGTGGCTCATGATATGAAGTTCGCAAAGAAATTGTATCTGAAAGCACAAATGGAAGAATAAATACATTTTTCTCATTTTCCTTGTTTTGTACAAACAGAATGTATACATTTGTATCGTTTTTCGTTTTCTTCAATTTGTCTGTCTGTGAAACCATTACCTCTGTGACAGGCAAAAGCGTAGCATACTCTCCCGAGGTATAATGCCTATAAAAAAATACTTATTACTATTTTTCCTGTTTTTCTGTTGCACAGTGATACGGGCGCAGTATTCCATGGGAAATACCGGCTTGTTGAACATACCCACGGCGGACATGCGGGAAACAGGTACTTTCATGGGCGGGGCTAATTACCTGCCGGACGGAATGACTCCTTTTAAATTCAATACGGGTAACTACTTCGTTAATATCACGTTTCTATCCATCTTAGAACTGAGTTACAGATGTACGTTATTGAAAACCACCCGGTATGACGGAAAAAGAGGATATTTCCAACAAGACCGTTCAATGACGGCGCGTGTGCGCCCGTTGAAAGAAGGAAAGTATCATCCTTCCATAGTGATAGGTACTAATGACCCGTTCAAAGATATGGGCACCAACTACTTCGCTACCGTTTACGGAGTGCTTACCAAGAGTTTCTCGATAGTGAAAGGCGACAGGCTGGCGCTGACTGCTGGATATTACTTCCCGCTGAACAAACACAGTGTGCAGGACGGACCGTTCGGCGGCATCAGCTACTCTCCCGCCCGATGCAGAGAAATCAGTTTCATGGCGGAATACGACTCCGATGGATTTAACGTAGGCAGCGCCGTCAGGTTATGGAAGCATTTGTCCGTACATGTTTTTACCAGAGAGTTCAACTGCATAGCAGGCGGAATCAGGTATGAATGTACGCTGATACATTAACGACAAGGCTACCGGTCAGAATGAAAAGAATATACATCGTTGCATTTCTGATGCTACTGTGCACCACGGCAGATGCCCAAATCATGGCGAAGCTGAAGGAAATCGGCATGGAGAATATCCGGTGCGTACAGACGCCGGAAACGACAACAGTGGCTTTTGAGAATAATGTATACCGGGGAACATACACCGGCATAGGAAAAGCCGTTACAGCCTGCCTTGACGGTATACCCGGCGGCAACTTGCAAATGGTGGTACTGGAAAATAGAATCCCCCGTTTATATATCGATATGCCGGACTCACTGGTACATGCCTACAAAAAAGGAGACATCAGCCTTGCGCAAGTATACCAACGGATGCGGATATCCGTTGATACAGACAACGCCATGAAGGTATTGGAGAAAAGCGAAAAACCGGAAAATAGCTCGGCATGGAAAGTGGACGTCGTTATTTATCCGGACCTTTTTCTCGAGAACAATACCTTTGATGAGCTTTATACCTATGCGATAAACCTGAATCCGGCAGTGGAGATGGCTCTATGGAAAGGAGCCAAAGCGACCGCACAGGTGATACTTCCCATAGCAACCAATCTGACCGGAGAAATGAAACGGGTACGGCCGGGGATAATCACCATATCGCAGGATGTACGGCTGAAGCATAACTTATTCGGACGTCTCACTGTGGGAAACTTCACCGATAACCGCATAGGCGCCCAACTGGCGATAAAATATCGTACCGACAACGGACGTGCAGAGGTCGGGGCCCAAATGGGAGTAACCGGGTTTTCTGCCGTAACAGCCGATGAGGGTTGGTACATCGGTACCAAAATGCGTGTGAACGCATCGGTCACGGCATCTTATTACGAACCGCATACCAACCTGCAGTTCGACCTGAGCGCCAACCGCTACGTATTTGGCGACTACGGCATAAGAGGTGATTGCACACGGCATTTCGGGGAATATGCAATCGGTCTTTTCGGAATATATACAAGCGGAGAGATAAACGGCGGCTTCCATTTTGCAATCCCTTTGCCCGGAAAGAAATGGAACCGAAAAGGATTCTTCCGGGTGAAACCCGCCGACTATTTTGCATGGACTTACAGCATGGTGGCACATGGGAAATATATCGACGAACAAATGGGAAAAAGTTATTATACCCGCCCTGACGAAAACAGAAGCGGCGGATTCTACCAACCTGATTATATCCGTTATTTCCTGATTAAGGAAGCGAAGAAAGCTCAATCAAAATCAATAAAATAAATAAATCAAATAAATTAGTTTTTAAAGACAAAATCATGAAACAGAAAAGTTTTTTATTCGGAAGCCTTTTGTTATGCGCAATGGCTTTCAGTACAACCGGTTGTAGTATCGGCGGAGATGACAAAACAAATGAAATTGTAGACGATCCTCTAAAAGATAAAACCGAATACTACATTGTAGGACAAGTGAGCGACAGTAAAGGAGTAGTGGCAAACGCCAAAGTGGAAACCGGCAACGTTTCTGCGACAACAGACAGTAAAGGAGTATATAAACTGACTGTGAACGACGCCATCGCATACAAAGTAAAATTTACAGCAAGCGGCCTGCAGACTTTCGAAGCTGAGACAAGCATCGCATCTTCTGCCAAGAACCGTAGCCAGGTGACCTTGAATGTAAGAATGGCAAAAGAGATTGTATATGATGAGAATCATACCGAAACCGCAACACCTGCTGCTGATGCGGTAGTTACGGCACCGAACATTGTAGACACCAATGCCGATCCTGCCACCATCACTATTCCGGCAGGTACGGTAACACAAGATACAAAAGTTGCGGCGGTTGTATATGAAGAAGCTAAAATCGCAACAGGAAATGAGACTCAAGTACCGGTAAGCAATGTAGCCGTTAAAACAGAGCCGGCCGATATAGTGGCTGAACAAGATGTTACCATCGCCGTGAATAACCTTGCTGATGATGCGACGGACGGTTATTTCGATACCGATTATATGTCTGCCGTTAAAAAAGACGAAGTTGCTACAAGAGCGGACAAATCTTTAGGTAAACCGGTATTCAACGCCGAGGACAACAGATATGAAATCACCATCCCTGTCGGAGAAAAAATAGCAGGAAAATATGAGATGAATGTGAAATTCGACAAGAGCAGCAAAACATCGGGTACCGTGGAATACAATGCCGTGAACGGAAAAAGCGAAGTGTTGAAACTGGAAAACAGAGAATTCAATGCCATGATCGGTGTGAAACTGAATGTAACGGTGAAAAACGGCTGGACATACACCACTTCTCCGGCCACGGCATTGGCTGCCAAAGGAGCTTCTCAGAAACTGGCCGCCGCAATAGAGCGATACATCGAACTGCAGGAAGGTAAGGAAGGCGTATATGAAACAGCAACCGAACTGACTACCAACATCAGCGGTAACCACGTATTGTATTACGGAAACAAAGCCAACATCCTGACAAAGACTTACACATTCCATGTCATGATTAACGGCCAAAGCACTCCGGTGGAAGTTAACTTGAACAGCTACAACGGATACACGGAAGAGTATACCAACGGCCCCATCAGCCAACACTCCGGCGGTAGTACCGGTAAATAACCGCATACATGAGAGTTAATCAAAACTATTATTTAAATAACACATACCTATGAGTTTACGTAATTTTTTATCAAGTAGAACCGGAAAACGTTTTTACAACTTTTGCTATTGTTGGGGTGCTTGTCTGGTAATTCTAGGTGCCATCTCCAAAATCGGTGATTTCCCATACGGTAACATACTTTTGGGTATAGGCCTGTACACCGAAGTATTTATCTTCTTCATCTCAGGATTCGACGAACCCACCAGAGAATATAAATGGGAAAGAGTATTTCCTATCCTGAACGACAAACTGGCGAATACCGACCCGAAAGTTGCTTCCGTGAACTTCAAACTGTCCGGAAACGGTGAAAACTACAAACAGGAAATGGCTAAGCTGGAAGAGAACGTGAGAGCATTGAACGAAGCCCACGAAGCCCAGTTGAAACAAGTGAAGCAACAAATGGACCTGCTGAACAAACAATACAAACAAATGCAGGATACAATGAACGTAAAAACAACAAAGTAAAATAGCTGTTATGTCAAAATATGTAATGCCGCCAAGGCAAAAAATGATTAACCTGATATATATCATCTTAATCGCTATATTGGCCATCCATATATCTAAAGATGCCATAGAGGGTTATGATATTATCAGCAATGACTACCGCCCGCAAATAGCACAGCTCCAAACATACAACGAAGAATTAAGAGTACGTCTGGAGCAGGAAAAGCCGGAAGTCACGGGACAGGTACAATCTGTCAAAGAGAAAACCAATGCCATTCGGCAAGAGTTGAACGACCTGAAAGAAAACATCATACGGACAGCCGATAAAGACGAATATCAGAGCGGTATCCTCAAGAACCGCGATAACGAAAAGGCGACTCCTGATGTACTCCTCAGCAACAAACGGGGTAATAATCTTAAAAACAGCATCGCAACCTACAAGCAGGAAATGGAAAGCATGCTTGCCGGTGACGCGCAGAAAAAACTCGTAAGCAGTTATATGAACATCACTCCTCAAACCGACAACGCTTCATGGGAAGAGGAAACGTTCTCGCATCTGACTGCCAATGCAGGTATCACCATGCTTGACAAAATGGAGATGGAATTGCTGAGCTGCGAAAAGGAAGTGTTGCTCGCCATGACAAACGGAACGGGAATACAGACTTCGGAAGCAACCCCGGAAGCCGGCAAACCTCAAAAGGAAGCCGAAAAAGAAGCTGAAAAGGAACCGGCAGAGCTTTCGGATAACCAAATCTTCGTAAACGGAGTACCTACCGACATCCTGGCCGACGGAACCCTGAAGAAGCCTTTTGTACAAATGGCTCCCGAAGCCGCCGTATTATACAAAGGATACGACAATAAGCTGCAACTGACGAGCATCGGTATTCCTCAAGAGCAACTGAAAGTTTCCATGAAGAACGGTAAGGTAGTGATGCGCAACAACCGCTACATCGCCCTGCCCGACAACAACAGCCGTACCGCCGTCATTACCGTGAGCGATGGAACCGATGTATTGGCACGTTATGAATACGAGGTCAGAAATCTGCCCACTCCGCAACCTTACCTCTCTTATTCCCATAACGGTAAAAACACGTTATACAAGGGTGATGTACCTCTTGGCAAAAGTCATTTGCTCGGCATGAACGAACTGGTGGCGCAAGCCAATGAAGGCCCTCAGGTGAAATATAAAGTCGTATCTTTCGAAACGGTATTCATCGAAGCCGGAAGCAACAAGGTTATTACCCTTAAAAACAAAGGTAACAAATTCTCCGGCAAGCAGAAGAAATCCATCGAACAGTTACAGGCAGGTGATAAATTCTACATCACATCCATTACCGTGTCCGGCGGACAAAAGACAGATGAGCAAATCGGCTCTATCAACGTAGTACTCTATTAAAAAAGTAAAGTTATGAAATTTGGATTTAAACACATTATATTGGCTGCTGCGCTGATGAGTGCCGGTAGTCTTACTGCACAGGAACAAAATGACAAAACATCGTTCCAAAAGTACAACTGGTTCGTAACCGGAGCCGTTAACGGAGAATGGCTGTCCAATACTACCGGAAACATGATTGTCGGCGGCAAAGTGGGAGCCGGTATCCAACTGACCCGCTACTCGGCATTCCGCATCAACGCGTTTGCCGGAAAGAACCGTGTAAAGACCATGCGCGCCCAGCAATACGGAGCCGAATTGGACTATATGCTGACCTTGGTGGGAAATAAAGGATACCAGCCTTTCAACCTGGCGGCTATCGTCGGAGCCAGCTACAACTACTTCAACACGAACAAGCTCGACATCGATAACAAGAACGTCAGCTCCATCGGTGGAAAGATAGCGTTACAGGCGTCATACAACCTGAACAGAAAGCTCAGCCTATTCATTGAACCTTCGTTTACCATCCTGCCCAAATACTACAAGGGCAAAGATGCCGATGACGTATTTGTACAATCCGGCGTGAATATCGGTGTCACATACAGCTTCAAAGACAAGTACAAAACATCCCGGAAGGCTAAGAATGAGGCTTTCGCCGACAAAACCGACATACAGGAAATCAAAGACAAGATGAACCGTATGCTGGAAGAAATCAAGCAACTGAAACAGGAATCGCAGAACACTCAAAAGGTGGAAGCAGGAAAGAACATCGTTATCGAGCCTGCCCAACAGAAAGGTATCATTTCCGTAGATATCCACTTTGACGAGTTCAGTTCCTTCATCAGCGAAGAGCAAGCCGGCAAGCTGAACAATATCGGCGAATGGATGACCGAGAATCCTGCCGTTATCAAGATTGTAGCATTCAGCAATGACGTAAAGGACAAGAAAGCCGAAACCGAACTGCGCAACAAACGCACGGAAGCCATCAAGAAAATGTTGGTAGAGAAGTACAACATCGCTCCCGAAAGAATTGCATCCGCCGCTCCCGAATCCATGGGCTATGCAAACAAGACCGGAAACAACGCGATGATTATCTTCATTCCGAGTAACTTATAAACAGAAATTCACTTCTATGACTATAGCCATTGATTTTGACGGCACAATCGTAGAACACCGATACCCTAAAATCGGAAACGAAATACCTTTCGCCATCGATACGCTGAAAATGCTGATTAAGGCTCATCATCGGCTGATACTATGGACCGTACGTGAGGGGAAACTGCTGGACGAGGCTGTGGAATGGTGCAGGGAACGGGGCGTGGAGTTTTATGCCATCAACCGTGATTACCCCGAAGAGGACACCGCCCATCACGGTTTCTCGCGCAAAGTAAAGGCGGACATCTTCATCGACGACCGCAACCTGGGCGGCCTGCCCGACTGGGGAGACATCTACCGCATGGTTCAGGAGAAGCTGACGTACGAGGAGCTGTATCGTGACAATGATAAAACTCCCCCCTCAAAAAAAGGCGGACTCTGGAGTTTCCTCAAAAAGTAACCGTTTTTTTGACTTATGTCAAATCGTACTCCGAAAAGACTCTTTAAATTTGCAGCGTCATTTAGAAAACGATAGAGTAAATTAGTTTTTATAAGAGAGAGATTAGTTTTTAGGGTACACTAAAAAAATTAGGCAATATCTGTTAACAGATGTTGCCTTTTTTGTTATATTTGTGCCTAATGAAAAACAACACCCATATCACGCCGTTTGCAATCAGCCTGTTCTCCCTGCTTTTCCTTAGCGCTTGCAAAGATAATCCTCCCAAGGAAGGCCTACACCTGCCCCAAGAATTATTCAGAGAAGGAGACATCGTATTCAGAAGAGGCACCGGATTCACCAGCCGCATAGTGCTGGCAGCCGACAGCGAGGGAAGATACTCGCATACCGGCATCCTGAAGAAAGAGCGCGGAGCGTGGTACGTGATACACGCCGTTCCCGGCGAACCGGACTTTAAGGGAGATGCGGACAGGATAAAGATGGAACCCGTCGAGCGGTTCTTCGATGCGGGGAAAGCCGCGCGGGGTGCCGTGATGCATGTGCAAGCAGACTCCGCCCTTGCATGCAGAGCCGCCCGAAGCGCGCTCGGACTTTTCCGCAAACACCTGTTGTTCGACCATGACTACGACTTGAACGATACCACCGAGATGTATTGCACGGAACTCATCGACTATGTGTACCGGAAAGAAGGGATAGACCTGTCCGAAGGCCGAACCACTTCCGTCAACATCCCCGGCATGAGCGGTGACTATCTGATGCCGAACGATATTGCGCAGAGCGGACGCCTCTGTTTGATATACTGTTTTTAACACACACATTATTCACTTAAAACAAAAAACGTATGAAAAAAGTATTCTACTTCACCATGATGGTAATGGCAGTCTTCGTAATGGCGGCTTGCTCTTCTTCCCCAAGCACTCCGGGCGACGCGTTGAAAAAGTACAGCGGGTATCTGCAAAGCGGCGATTATGAGAATTTCGTAGAAGGACTGGCTTTCGACGACAGTCAGGATGCCGCCAAGGTAAAGGAACAAAAAGAAGCGCTGGTATCCATGCTCAAAGAAAAAGTATCGAAGGAATACGAGAAGAAAGGCGGCATAAAGGACATCGAAATCCTCTCGGAACAAGTGGCCGAGGACGGCAATACCGCTGTGGTAAAGACCAAATACACTTACGGCAACGGCGAGACCGAAGAGGGTGAGCAGCAAATGGTGAAGAAAGACGGCAAATGGCTGATGTCCATAGGAAAGTAAAGCCCGGACAGCTCTGAAAAGATACCGGACAGCATACGGAGTAAAGGAAGGAATTCCTCTGCCGCAGCTGTCCGGATTTTATTTAGCTGTCTGTCGTTTTATATAGAAATCTTATCTCAGTAAAGTTCGTGCCGCCCCACTTCCTCAAAGAGCGTCGCCAGTTTCTCAATGACCGGTTTCAGATACCGCCCGCCTTTCTCCGCGGACGCCTTTCCGGGATTGCCCACCCCGCTATCCACAGTGGCTTTGTCCCAATGACGGGGCGCCCACGCCACCTTTTCATTCAGCGAGGCAATGGCAAACGGACGGGAGTCTCCGTTACCGGCCTCATCAAGATTCACCAGCTCGGGATGATAGTACATCATGGCCGAAGTCTCCGATTCACCGGCATGGTCATCTATGGCGGCCTCGAAATAATCCTTGGTGGGAACGATGCCGAACCAGTCCGTCGCCAGAATCAGGAAATCGGGATAGACGAAGGCAAGGTCGCGAATCATTCCTTTGAAATTATTCCCGCCGTGACCGCTGATGATAATCAGCTTGCGGATGCCCTGGGCGTGAAGGGAAGCCACAATATCTTCCAAGATGGCCTGCTGGGTGGCGTAACGGGTATGGATGCAGAAAGGAAGTTCCCGCTGTCCGGGATTATGGGCGCCGAAAGGTACGGGCGGCATCACCATGCAGCGCACGCCGGAACGTTCCAACGCCAAAGCGGCGGCATCCACGGCAATGTCATGCGGCAGGATGCAGTCCGTGAGATACGGCAGATGCAGGTTATGCGGCTCGGTGGCTCCCCAGGGAAGAATCACAACGTCATACTTCACGTCTTTCACCTTTCCATAGCAGGAAACGGTAAGGTCTATTTCTCTTTTTTCCATAGCTGTTATCTTTAGAAATTACTGCTTCCGGTATTCCTTGGGCGAGAGGCCGGTATGATGCTTAAAGTATTTGCCGAAGAACGACTGATTGGCGAAGTGCAACTCATCGGCTATCTCCTGAATGCTCTGCTCGGACGATTTCAGCATGGCTTTCGCTTCCAGAATCACCAGGCTGTCAATCCACTCGCCCGCCGTCTTTCCACTCACCTCTTTCACCACGGTGGAAAGATGCTTAGGGGTAAGGAACATCTTGTCGGCATAATAAGACACGCTCCTCTCCTCTTTATAGTGTTCGGAAACATACCGTATGAAGCGTTCAAACAAATCTTCCTTGCGGCTTTTCGGAGTGCGCTCCTTAGCGGTATGCCCTTGATAGATGTCGTATATCTCGTAGAACAGAGCCAGCAACAATCCCTGCGTAATCTCCTTGCGGTACGGATTGTCTTTCAGTTTCACCTTGCTCCACAGGAAAGAGTGATATTCCTCGAACGCCTGCAACTCGTTGGCGGTGATATCGATGCAAGGCCGCTCCTTTATCATGAAGAACATGGGAAACAACTGCTGCATGGTAGGTATCACCAAATCCATGAAATCTCTGGACACCGCTATAAAGCTGCCGGAGAAATCATCGGAACGTTCGCCCTGCTGCACGATTTGCTCGGGCAGGATGATACAAAGCACTCCCTCTTTCATTTCATATTCCTGCAGGTTGATGTTCATCTTACACCGGCCTTTCCGGCAGACAGCAAGGCAGGCGGCGTTCAGGCGCGTAGGATATGGCGTAAAAGGAATATCCCTTATATCATCAAAAATAGCGAAATCATTGCCGATAAAGTCAATCATGGGCAGATGCTGTATTCCGGAGATATCAACGTTGCGTATCTGTTTTGTATTCATTGTTCTTGTGCTTTGCCGGCAAATATAGGATTATTCACGGAATTATTAATTTAAAAATCGTGAATGTTATCCTAATTCATTATTTTAAAGCCGATAAAGAACGTACGCGGCTGTGTAGGTCCGTAAAAATAACCGGCATCGCGAAACTCTCCCTTATCCAAATCCTTCTGGAAACTGTTGAAAATGTTTTGCACGCCCGTATTCAACTGAAACTTGATATGGTCGTGCAGCACGAAGGTATAGTTCAGTTTCAGATTGAGGTCGAAGAAGTGGGGCGTATTCTCCATGCGGTCTTTCTCGATATACCCGGCGTAGTGCGGCACAATCATCTTGCCCGTATACGTGCCCGACAGAGAGAAGTCGAAATTCTTCACCGGGGCGGACGAGAACGTAAAGTAGCCGTAATAGTCGGGCGTGCGGGGCATACGTTTGGTGGTCAGGTCTTCACCGTCCACCTGCGTCCAAACCTCTTCCCGGGTATAGCGGCTGCGCTGCGCGGTAAAGCCCAGCTGGAACTGCGCTTCCTTGCCATGGGCAATCTTGGCGTCGAGGTTGGCGCCGTACACACGGGCGCCGTTACCGTTACGGCGCTCCTTAATCACATCGCCCATATCGTTCTTGCCGATGTCCTCGAGCACGAATACATGGTGCAGGTCGGTATAGAAACCCTCTACGAGGATATTGGCCTGCCAGTGTCCCAGCCGGGTGGTCCAGTCCACCGAACCGCTGTAACTGTTGGAACGCTCCTCGCGCAGGTTGTCCGCCAGCTTGATTTGCACGCCTTCGCCGCCGACCGCGGTCACATGCAGGTCTTCGTCGTACGCTTGCGGCGCGCGGAAACCGGTGGAGTACGTCAGGCGCGCCTGAAAATCCTCGGCGGGCTTATAAAGCAGGTTGACGCGGGGACTGAATATCAGCTTGTCTATCAGGTTGTGCTTATCCAAACGGGCGCCGACGAGCATGGTCAGCACATTCATCTTCCACTCGTTCTGTACGAAGGCGCTGGCGATGCGTACATCCTGCCGCATGTCGCGGTGATAGCCCGTCATGACATCGTGCATGGAGTTGTTCTGATACTCCAGCCCGCCCGTAAAGGTGGCGGGGGCGAAGAGGCAGTTATCCATATTGCCTACGTACATGCCGCCTGCCACCCAGGTCAGGTCGTTCGTCTTGCCGTAGGCGTTCATATCCTTCTGCGCGCCGTAGTAGCTGTTGCGGTCGGTGTGCTGGATAGAGCCGTACAACGATATTTTATGCTTATACTCGCGCCAGAAGAGGTCGTAGCTCAGTCCACCGCTGTTGATGATGTGCCTGGTCTGCTCGGTGATGTCCGTTTCGTGCGGCTGAAGGTCGAACTTGTTGCCGCCGCGGCGGAATTCGTTGGTAGTGTGATACTCCAGGTTGATGCGGCTGAAATGCGTGGGGCGGTAATAGGCGCGGAAGCCGAAAGTATTCATGTTCAGCTTGCCCAGTTCGGAGAAACCGTCACCGTCGCGGTCGTAAGGATTGCGGTTGCGGTAGCTTTCGTAGAGGGCGATTCCATAGGAATTGTCTTTGGCCACCAGAGAGACGTTCCCGCCCATGTACTGCTCCCAAGACTTGCCGTCCATATTGGAGAACATGCTCGATACCTGGAAAGAGTTGTTGATGGGGTCTTTGGTGATGATATTGATGGTTCCGCCCACGGCATTGGCGCCGAACAACGCCGAACCGCCGCCGCGCACTACCTCTACCCTTTCAATCATATTCACCGGTATCTGCTCCAAGCCGTACACCCCGCTCAGCGCGCTGATGATGGGACGGCTGTTAATCAGGATTTGCGAGTAAGGGCCTTCCAGACCGTTGATACGCACTTGGGGGAAACCGCAGTTCTGGCAGTTGTTTTCCACACGCAAGCCCGACTGGTAGTTGAGCGTCTTGGCGAGGTCGGTGGAGTTCACCATTTCGAAGAGCTTGGCGCTCATCACGTTCACCACCACAGGAGCCGCCTTCCGGCTTACCTCATTGCGATTGGCGGAAACCACAACTTCATCGGTCATGAAGCTTTCTTCCTGCAACTGGAAATGTACTACCGCCGTAAAGTCCTTGTTGACTTCAATCTCTTTTTCCTGCGTCTTATAGCCTACCGCAGAGACGCGCAACGTATACTTACCGGCCGGCAGGTTCTTGAACTCAAACTGGCCTTCTTCGTTGGATACCGTTCCCTGTCCGCTGCCCACAATCAAAACGGTGGCATACGGTATGTTCTCTTCCGAACCTTTCACAAGGACATGGCCGGAAATCATATTGCCTTCCCTTATCGGGTTTGCGGCAATAGCCGCGCCGATACTCACCACGGTAAACATCAACGCCAATATATAATGTTTCATTTGAATAATCGCTTTTATTTCTGTTACAGATTCAGCTCGTACGGGCTGACCTTCAACATTTACTCTTTAAAAAATCAGTTGTTTAACGGTACCATTCCGGTATCAACCGTAGGTACGGCAAATACCAAGCGTTGGTACGGCGAATACCAAGCATTGGTACGACAGATACCAAACGTCGGTACAACGAATACCAAGCGTTGGTACGGCAAATACCGGACGTTGGTACAGACAATATCAAAGGGTAACGGAATAAGGGGGAGCGCGGAGAGAAATCATCCGATACGCTTTTCCCTTGATGACGGACGTATCGGTTTCGTTTTCCACCACCCGCAGCAAAGAACGCATCGGGTGTTGTATTTCGCTGCAATCCGGTTTGTCCGAACTGAAGTGCGACAACAAACCGATAGCAATCAGCGAAGTAGCGGAGTGTGAATGTTGGTTATGAAAAGGGTGAGAGTGGGTAATCAATACCCCGTTGACGTAATGGACGTGAGTAAACGCCGTTACGCTTGCCTGGTACCCTACAAAGAGTACCAGCAAGCATAATGCGTATATGGTTCTTTTAATCCTTTTCACGTCTTATTATTCGCCTTTTGACTTTAAGGCCGCAAAGTTAGTAATTATTCCTGAACTTTACCAAACAAGAACTCATAATCACGTTTGGAAGCGGGAACAGCCCACTCCTCGGGAACAAATTTCCACTGGCCGAGCGCACGCGGTTCGATTACTTTCTTCCCCTCGATGTACTGCATCAGGTAGTAGCGCAAATCCTTGTCGGTAGAGCTGACGATGCGCTCTTTCAGTTCATCCTGCGGAATGCCGGCGCCTTTTGTCAGCAGCTCCCCGCCGCCGTTGCCGCGGTAAGAGTTCAGGGCTACCGTGTACATCTTGTTCATATCGAACGGAGTACCGTCCGCCATGCTGAGAATGGTTACTTTCCGGCCGCTCGGCTTCGTAACGTCCACCGTGTAGATGATGCCTGCGGCGGAGTCGAAGTTGAAACTGAAATTCTTGAAAGCGGCTCTGTCCGCCGCACCTTCGCGGGGCTTGTCGCGGAACAGCAGGATATGGTCGTCGGGAGAAGTCATGCGGTTCGTCCAAAGGTCGTAGGACATCTCCAAAGCGTCGTGCACTTCCTTACCCGAGAGCTTCATGGTGTAGAGCATGTTCTCGTACTTGTACAGGTTGAACATATCGTACACGTAAACATCCCCTTCCTTTATCCGGGTGTCGTATGACAGAGGGGCGGCCAGCGAAATCTCGGCGCCGCTGATATTCAGCTGCAAGGTATGGATAAGGTCGATGAAGGCGGACGAACCGAAATAGGCGGGACGGGTGGAGATGGTTTCCGTGAAACGCCCTATCTTCTTCGATACGAAATCCTGAATGGTGGCGTACTGTGACGCGAAATGTTTCATAAACTCGTCGCTGACGCCGTATGCTCCGGTTTCGGTCAGCACGCCGTCAATCTTCTTGTCTGTGACCTTGCCGTCGCGCAGCGTCACGGTGATGTCTATGTCGCTCACCACCACACCGTTGCTGGCGGGGTCGATAACCAGTACGGAGTCGCCTGCGATGTTCCGCACTTTCTTACATTCGCGGGCGTGGTCGTGTCCCATCAGTACGATATCGAAACCCGGAACATTGCGGGCTACGTCCAGCGAGGCGTTCTCCCGGTACTTGCCGCCCATCAGCAGGGCGTCCTGTCCGGCATGGAACATGCCGATTACGATGTCGGGACGCTCCTTTTCACGGATTATCTTCATCCACTTGCGCGCCGTTTCTTCCATGTCGTCAAAGCGGAGCCCTTTCCACAGGTTCTCGGACAGCCACACCGGAATGGCGGGGGTTATCATGCCGAGGACGACAATCCTCACTCCGTCGCGCTCAAGCGTCACGTACGGCGGGAAGTGGGTTTTGCCCGTAGCCGTTTCGATGATGTTGGCGCCCAGTACGGGAGCATGGCAGTCGCCCGCCCAACGGTCGAACACGGCACGTCCCGTTTCCACGTCGTGGTTGCCCATGTTGCCGGCGTTATATCCCATGAAGTTCAGCATCTCGGCCGCTACGTGGGGAGATACCGTATCTATATAATTGTAATAATAGGCGGTGGGCTGCCCTTGCAGGATATCGCCGTTATCCAGCAGAATCAGATTGTCCTTATACGTCTCACGCTCTTTCTGCACGAAAGCGTACACGCGTGCCAGACTTCCGACGGCATCCCGTTGGAGAATGAAATCACGGGGATAAAAGTTCCCGTGTATGTCACTGGTCTGCACTATTTTCAATTTCACTTCCTTATCCTGCGCGGCAACCGTGCCGATAAGCAGGAAAATACATACAAAACAACAAGTCAGCTTTTTCATATATCTTTGGTTTATCATATAGCTCATCTGTTTCATAAATCCAGCGGGTGGGTAAACACAAAACGGGCGCCGCGGGTGTACTGCGAATCTATCCATATCCTGCCGCCCCACTTCTCCACAATCAGTTTGCAGATGGACAGCCCCAGGCCTGTGCCTTGCGCGTATTCGTTCAGTTTCTCGAACCGTTCGAAGACCCGCTTCCGCTTCTCCGGCGGTATGCCGCAGCCGGTATCCGATACGGAGAACAGGGCGGTGCGGTTCCGCATGTCCGGTTCGAGTTTCAACGTTATCGTGCCGTTCTCCGTAAACTTGTCCGCATTGGACAGCAGGTTGATGACCACTTGCTGCAAACGCTGGATGTCCGTACGGATTTCCAGGCTGTCTGCGGCGCTTTCGAACACTATCCGGTTGGACGAGCGGCGCGCCTGTGTCACGGAAGCCGTCACCTGCGTGCAGACCTGTACCACGTCGCACTTCTCCAGGGTGAGAGTAACGCGGTCGGCTTCCAGGCGGGACACATCCAGTATGTCGTTTATCAGCCGGAGCAGCAAGTCCGAGTTGGCTTTGATTATCTCGAAATATCCGCGCTGGTCGTCTATGGCGGTATCTCCGGCGGAAAGCACGTCCGAGAATCCCACAATGGCGTTCAGCGGCGTACGTATCTCATGGCTCATATTGGCGAGGAACGCGCTTTTCAGGCGGTTGGACTCTTCCGCCCTGTCCTTCGCCTCACGCAGGGCGGCTTCGGACACTTCCAGCTCGTCTTTCAGCCTCTTGGTGCGGTAGAAGAAATAGAGCGTGATGAGCAAGCCCGTCAGCAGGATGACCAGAACGGCAGCCACTCCCCATATATGGTACTTATATTGCTCATAGAAGCCCGGAGTGACATTCACCAACCGGATGGGGCCGGGAATTGAAGCGATATCGAGCTTCCTCTCCTTCACCAGTTTGCCGTCCATGACGGTTTCGCAGGATATAATCTCTATCTCGGAGTTCTTCGGGTTTGCCAGCACACGGACAGCCTGCCGCGCCATATCCCTGCCCAGCGCACGATAGACGGGCACTACTCCGCCCACAGCCCAGTAGCCGATGCCTACGGACGTAATGGAGAATGCGGGCAGGCCGGGAGCGGCTTCCATCATGGCATAAGTGGCGTTGCGCATGAAGTAACCGTCGTTCATGTCCACGCGCCATGTGCCCATCAGCAGAACGGTGCGCGGGGGCAGCGAGTGCAGTTTGTCACTGATGGTATAAATCGTGTTGACACGCCCGTCCAAGAGGATAAGGCTTAATTCGGGGAATTTCTTCATCTCTTTTACCACATGCGCCTGCAAGGTTACGCCACCGTAGCTGTTGTCGGAGATGAAGGCGATATGTTCCGTTTGGGGGTACAACCGTTTTATCATGCGGATATTGGCGGCCACATCGTACTGATAGACAAAGCCGCTCTTAATCGGGGAGCCGGCGAAGTCGGCGAAGAAGTCCAGCGACTCCGGCATCCATGTCTTCAAGTCCGCGCCCTGTTCCGGCAAAAGCACTACATTGCGGCTGGCAAGCGCCGTCATTACCGGAACGTCGCCCCGGACGGAGTCTTCCAGAGACAGATAGGCAGCCCACGCTTCCTGTCCTATCAGTATGACGAGCGAGGGTTCTTTCGTATCCCGGTACTTGGACAGGATGCCCGCCATTCTCGTCTTCCACAAGGGAGACTCGGAGAAACTCTTGCAGTTCATGTTCTCCAACTCCACACCGCATGTACCGCCCAAACGCTGAAACTCTTCCATGAAGTTGGAAATGTTGTCCGAAGTTTGGCGCGAGTCCGGATTATAAGAACTGATAATCAGTACAGGATGGTCGCCCGTCGCAGAAAAGGCCGGGAGCATGAGGGAGAAGAATGCCGTCAGGCAAAGCAGTGTTCTATAAAGTATTTTCTTGGATTGTCTCATTTAACGTCCTCCTGAACTGTCGCAAAGATACAATAAAACTCAAAAAAGGCGTAAAGAAAGATTGTTTTTCGTACTTTTGGCGCTCATTATTAAAAAGAAGCTGACATGACACAAATCTTTCACAGCATGATAGCTGCCATTCTCGGCATATCAGAAAAACAAATCGGGCAGACACTCGCCCTGCTCGATGACGGAGCGACCATCCCGTTTATCAGCCGCTACCGTAAGGAAATGACGGGCGGGTTGGATGAAGTGCAGATAGAATCCATCCAAACCCACTACGAAAAGCTGAAGGAAACGGCCAGGCGGAAGGAGACCATCATCGGCACCATCCGCGAACAGGGGAAAATGACTCCCGAACTGCAAAAACGTATCGATGAGACATGGGACGGCACCGTCCTCGAAGATATTTACCTGCCTTACAAGCCCAAACGCAAAACCCGCGCGGAAGCCGCCCGCCAAAAGGGGCTCGAACCGCTTGCCACCCTATTGATGCTCCAACGCGAGCCTCATCCCCGACAGCGCGCCGCCGACTTTGTGAAAGGGGATGTGAAAAGCCCGGACGACGCCCTGAAAGGCGCGCGCGACATCATCGCCGAACTGGTGAGCGAGAACGAGCGCGCCCGTAACGCATTACGCAACACCTTCGCCCGCCAAGCCGTACTGACCGCCAAGGTGATAAAAGGCAAAGAGGAAGAAGGAGCCAAATACAGGGATTATTTCGACTGTGCGGAACCCTTGAAGCGGTGCAGCTCGCACCGTCTGCTCGCCATTCGCCGCGCCGAAGCGGAAGGCTTGCTCAAAGTGAGTATCAGCCCCGACGATGAAGAGTGTGTGGAACGGTTGGAACGGCAGTTTGTACAGAGCGGCAACGCTTGCGGAAAGCAAGTGGCGGAAGCTGTGCAGGATGCTTACAAGCGTCTGCTCAAACCGTCCATCGAGACCGAGTTTGCCGCGCAAAGCAAGGAACGCGCCGATGATGAAGCCATCCGGGTATTCGCGGAAAACCTGCGGCAGTTGCTGCTCGCGTCGCCGTTAGGACAGAAAAGGGTGATGGGAATAGACCCGGGATTCCGTACCGGCTGCAAGGTGGTGTGTCTGGATGCGCAGGGTAACCTGCTGCACAACGAGAACATCTACCCGCACCCGCCGGTAAACCAGGGCAAAGAGGCGTTTGCCAAACTGCAGAAGATGATAGAAGCCTACAAAGTGGAAGCCATCGCCATCGGAAACGGTACCGCCAGCCGGGAAACGGAAGATTTTCTGAAACGGCATACGTTCAACCGGGAAGTGCAGATTTTCATTGTCAGCGAGCAGGGCGCTTCCATTTATTCCGCTTCCAAAATCGCCAGGGATGAGTTTCCCGAATACGACGTGACGGTGCGCGGCGCCGTATCCATCGCGCGCCGGCTGATGGACCCGCTGGCGGAGCTTGTCAAAATAGACCCGAAATCCATCGGCGTAGGGCAATATCAGCACGATGTAGACCAAAGCAAGCTGAAGAAGTCACTCGACCAGACCGTAGAGAACTGCGTAAACCTGGTCGGCGTCAATCTGAACACCGCCAGCAGTCATCTGCTTACATACATTTCGGGACTCGGCCCCCAACTGGCTCAAAACATCGTGAACTATCGTGCCGAGAACGGAGCATTCGCTTCCCGCAAGGAGTTGATGAAAGTTCCGCGTATGGGCGCAAAGGCCTTTGAGCAATGCGCCGGCTTCCTGCGCATACCGGATGCCAAGAACCCGCTGGACAATACGGCGGTGCACCCCGAGAGTTACCATATCGTAGAGCAGATGGCCGCCGATTTGGGATGCAGCGTAGCCGAACTGCTCGCCAACAAGGAACTGCGCCTGAAGATACAGCCCGAACGGTATCTCTCTCCCACCGTCGGAATGCCCACCTTGAAAGATATTCTGCAAGAGCTCGAAAAGCCGGGACGTGACCCTCGCGGCCCGATCAAAGTATTCGAGTTCGACAAGAATGTACGCACGATTGATGATTTGCGCGTAGGTATGGAACTGCCGGGTATCGTGGGGAATATCACCAATTTCGGCGCTTTCGTCGACATCGGTATCAAAGAAAACGGCCTGATACACCTCTCGCAACTTGCGCAGAAGTATGTATCAGACCCTAACGAGATTGTATCCATCCACCAGCAGGTACGCGTAAAGGTACTCAGCGTAGATACCGAACGGAAACGCATACAGTTGACGATGATCGGGGTGGAGCAAGGGAAGGGATAAATGAGGAATGAAGAATGAAAAATGAAGAATGAAGAATTTGGCTGCGCAACGCAAACACGCCGCAAGGAAATTCTTCATTCTTCATTCTTAATTTTTCATTTTTTTCTATAAGTCAGCTTGTCTTTGCCGTTACCGAAGAGGTTATCGCCTAAAGTTGTGATTTTATCGCCGGTGGCAAGGACGTAGCGAAGGTTGTCGCATCCCATGAATGCGCCGTATTCTATGGCTGTTACGCCGGGGGGAAGCTCCAATGTGCCGCATAACCGTCCGCATCCGCTAAATGCACGTTGGCCGATGCTCTTTAAGGCATGGGGCAGTGTGACGTTGAGCAGGTATTTCTTTTGAGTGAATGTATAATCGGGAATGACCGTGGCGTTACATTTGGACAGGTCTACGCTTACCAGGTTGGGCATATAATTGCGTATCAATGTGAAGTCCGCTTCGTCCATTTTGCCCTCTACCGTAAGGAAGTTGACATCTTTGGGCTGTATGCCGGCACGAATCAGTTCGCTGGCAAGGCTGCCCATCGTAGCTATCTGTACAGTGGCTCCCACCGGTTCGCCTTCTATGAAAGCAAATGTCTCCCACCGTTTGCCGCGGCGATACGAGTCGCTGCTGCCCAGGGGGATGAATATGGCTGTCACGCTGTCGGCCAGGGCTTCGGGCAGCAAGTTCGGGGGAGTTTTTTTGCGTATACGGCAAATCTTCAAATTGGTACATCCCTTGAATGCACCGTCTTCGATGTTCTTGGTCTTATCGGACAGGATGACCTGCGTCAAAGATGTCTTTCCGATAAAAGTACTGTCGCTAAGCTGCTTGCAAAAGGCGTAGGACGGAATGCAATTGGCCGGATAGATATAGAAGCGGTCGGGATGCGTACCGTTCTTTCCGGCATACATGCTGATAGACGCATTGGATATATCCAGTATTTGCAGTTTCTTGAACTCATCCCGCAGATGGCGGAAATCAATCGCGTTCAGTTTGCCTTGCAGGACAAGGTGCGTAATCTCATTCGCCTCATCTTCGGTCAGCATTTCCACCAAAGTGCCGGGCTTGGCAACGGTATAGCGCTTGGAAGTCTGGGCAGAGGTGTTCAATATCATCATGCCCAATCCGGCGGCCGCTAAAAGTATTTTTCTCAGGTTCATGTTTTAAGTGTCAGATTGATTTGATTTTCCAAATATAAGAAGAAACCGTCAACCTTGAATAATGATTTCTCTTTTTATTGCTATTTTTGTCGGATATTAATTAACTGAAATTATTTTTTACGCATGGAAACCATTGGAAATGAGCCCAAAGCCAAACGTTTTGGAAAAGTGGCAATCGATATCATATCTTTTGTCACGCTTGCTGTTATCATTATTACAATACTAGGTATACCTTTCTCGGCAGTATTGCAAAAGCAGGGTAAGGAAGGAGCCGATAAGATGTTCTATTTTGTCCTGAGCGAAACACTGATGCTGATAGGTATATTCCTCTCCGCTTGGATTGTATGGCATTTCCGAGGAGTTTCATTAGCCGGATTGGGACGCTCTTTGGCGATACGTAAGAAAGATTTGTTATCAGGAATATCACTGGCAATCGTTCTTTATGCGGTAGGATTCGGCGTATCCTTATTGGCAGGAGCGATAGAGATTGCAGGAGTTGTATTCAATCCTTCTTCCTTATTGATTAGCTTTGTTTTCTTTTTGCTGGTAGCCATTACAGAAGAATTCGCATTGCGGGGGTTTGTATTGGAGCGTATGCTGCAAGGCGGGGTGAATAAGTTTTGGGCATTGTTTCTCTCCGCCACCCTGTTCTCACTGGTTCATATAGCCAATCCGAACTTCGACTTTCTGTCTTTTATCAACATCCTGCTGGCAGGCATTCTGTTAGGTTCTTCTTATATATACACGCGTAATCTCTGTTTCCCGATAGCTTTACACTGGTTCTGGAACTGGATACAAGGTCCGGTTTTGGGTTATGAAGTCAGTGGAAATAAATTTTGTGACGGTTTGCTGACGCTCCATCTGCCCGAGGCCAATCTGATAAACGGCGGAGCTTTCGGTTTTGAAGGTTCCATACTTTGTACGGTACTAATGGTAGCGGGAACAGCAGTGATTTTAAAAATGTTCAGAAAAAATTGATAGCAATTAGTGATTAGCGATTAGTGGTTAGTGATTAGTATCTCACCATATATGGCGCAGCTTACTAATCACTAACCACTAATCACTAACCACTACTTATTATACATCTTCGCTCTCAATTCCTTGATATGGTCCGAAATGATATATTCATCATACTCCATCATCTTGTCGATAATACCGTTCGGTGTCAGCTCGATGATACGGTTCGCCACGGTCTGGATGAACTCGTGGTCATGGGATGAGAACAGGATATTGCCTTTATACGTCTTCAGATTATTGTTGAATGCCTGGATAGACTCCAAGTCAAGATGATTGGTCGGAGTATCCAGAATCAAACAGTTGGCATTGCGCAACTGCATACGCGCAATCATACAACGCATCTTCTCACCACCCGACAATACGCTTGCTTTCTTCAACACCTCTTCGCCGGAGAAAAGCATACGGCCGAGGAAGCTCTTCATGTATACCTCATTGCCCTCGCCGAACTGACTCAACCAATCTACCAGATTCAAGTCCGTATTGAAAAAGGCAGTGTTATCCAGCGGCAGGTAAGCGGTGGTAATCGTTACGCCCCAGTTGAAAGTTCCCGCATCCGGCTTCATATTCTCGTTGATAATCTCGAACAAGGCGGTCATAGCACGCGGATCGTGTGAAAGGAATACGATTTTATCCCCTTTCTCCACATTGAAGTTCACATCGCGGAACAATACCGTACCGTCTTCCAATGTTTTTGTCAGTCCCGAAACTTCAAGAATCTGATTGCCCGGTTCGCGTTCGGGAGTGAAGATGATACCCGGATATTTACGTGACGACGGTTTGATTTCTTCCACATTCAGTTTCTCCAGCATCTTCTTACGGCTGGTAGTCTGCTTGCTCTTTGCCACATTGGCGCTGAAACGGCGGATAAACTCTTCCAGCTCTTTCTTCTTCTCCTCGGCTTTAGCCTTCTGGTTCTGTTGCTGACGGAGAGCCAACTGGCTGGATTCATACCAGAAACTATAATTACCGGCAAAGAGGTTAATCTTTCCGTAATCGATATCCACCGTATGCGTACACACGGAGTCAAGGAAGTGGCGGTCGTGGCTCACTACCAAAACGGTATGTTCAAAATTGGCAAGGTACTCTTCCAACCAGGTTACGGTGTCCATGTCCAAGTCATTGGTAGGCTCGTCCAGCAGCAAGTTATCGGGATTGCCATACAAAGCCTGCGCCAGCATGACACGTACTTTTTCCTTATTGTTCAGTTCGCCCATCAGCACGTAATGCTTGTCTTCCTTGATGCCCAACCCGCTCAATAAAGCGGCAGCGTCACTTTCCGCATTCCAGCCGTCGAGCTCGGCGAATTTCTCTTCCAGTTCGGAAACTTTCAAACCGTCCTCATCCGTGAAGTCTTCCTTGGCATAGAGCGCCTCACGTTGTTTCATAATGTCCCATAACACCGTATGCCCCATCATTACGGTATCCATCACCGTATAGGCATCCCACTTAAAGTGGTCCTGACTCAATACAGACAGACGTTCGCCCGGTCCCAACATGATAGAGCCGGTCGTCGGATCCAAATCTCCCGAAATGGTCCGCAAGAAAGTGGACTTTCCCGCACCGTTGGCACCGATTATACCATAACAATTACCACTTGTAAACTTCAAGTTTACATCATTAAACAACACTCTTTTACCAAACTGTACCGATACGTTCGAGACTGTAATCATCTTTATATTTACTATTTTATTATGTACTACTTACTATTTAATACCTATAACTCTGCGAATTGCGGGCACAAAGATACGAAATAATACGGTAAAACAGCTTACAACAAGTTAACTTATTGCATGATATGAAGTTAAGTAAACATCTGCAATGAAGTTAACTTACTGCAACCTATCAAGTTAACTTACTCCCCGCACGATGTTAACTTCCTATTTATGGAATATTTCGCTGTCAATCTGACATAAAAGTATTACCTTTGCAGCGTTTTTGGCAAAAGCCGTCAATTTGGCAAAGTTTTTGCTATCAAAACCGTATCATATTAACTTAAACCCTTGACAGCAATGAAAGCAAAATCATTTTATAAGAATAACAAGCATAACAATATGGACCCGAAAGAAAAAGAAAACATCAACGAAGAAGAGTTGAAAGAGCAAGCCGTCCAAGATGAGAACGGCGAGGAAACAACTGAAAAAGAAGAAGTTGCCCTGCCTGAAGAAGAGAAACTCGCTCAGGAATTGGAAAAGGCCAATGCAGAGATTGAAGACCAGAAAGACAAGTATCTGCGTCTCTCCGCCGAGTTCGACAACTACCGTAAACGTACAATGAAAGAAAAAGCCGAACTTATCCTGAATGGCGGAGAAAAGAGCATCAGCAGCATTCTTCCTATCGTGGACGACTTTGAACGCGCCCTGAAAAACATGGAGACCGCCACCGATGTAGCTGCCGTAAAAGAAGGCGTGGAGCTTATCTACAACAAGTTTATGACGGTATTGGGTCAGAACGGTGTCAAAGTAATCGAAACCAAAGAACAGCCGCTTGACACAGACTACCACGAAGCCATTGCCGTAATCCCGGCTCCCGACGAAGCTTTGAAAGGTAAAATTCTGGACTGCGTACAAACCGGTTACACGCTAAACGACAAAGTAATCCGCCATGCCAAAGTAGTGGTTGGAGAATAACATACACAGTTATATGGAAAAAAGAGATTATTACGAAGTACTGGAAGTCGAAAAAACAGCATCGGTAGAAGAGATAAAGAAAGCCTATCGCAAGAAAGCCATCCAATATCACCCCGACAAAAACCCTGGCGACAAGGTAGCCGAGGAGAAGTTTAAGGAAGCGGCGGAAGCATACGATGTATTAAGCAATCCGGACAAGCGTGCCCGTTACGACCAATTCGGCCATGCCGGAATGGGTGGTGCCGCCGGTAACGGCGGACCGTTCGGCGGTTTCAGCGGCGGTATGTCCATGGACGACATATTCTCCATGTTCGGCGATATATTCGGCGGACACAGCGGTGGTTTTGGCGGCGGTTTCAGTGGTTTCGGCGGATTCGGCGGCGGTGGCGCGCAACAGCAACGCCGTTATCGCGGCTCGGACTTGCGCGTTAAAGTGAAGCTGAACCTCAAGGAGATTTCTACCGGAGTAGAGAAGAAATTCAAACTGAAAAAGTATGTACCCTGCAGCCACTGTCACGGAACCGGTGCAGAGGGAGACGGCGGCGCGGAAACCTGTCCTACCTGTAAAGGTAGCGGTACGGTAATCCGCAACCAGCAGACCATTCTCGGAACGATGCAGACACGCACCACCTGTCCTACCTGTGGCGGCGAAGGCAAAGTTATCAAGAATAAATGTAAGGAATGTGCCGGTGAAGGAATCGTCTACGGTGAAGAAGTTGTTACCGTAAACATCCCGAAAGGGGTAGCCGAAGGCATGCAGCTCTCCATGGGCGGCAAAGGTAATGCCGGCAAGCACAACGGCGTACCGGGCGACTTGCTGATTCTTGTAGAGGAAGAACAGGATAAGGAACTGATTCGTGACGAAAACGACTTGATTTATAACCTGTTGCTCAGCTTCCCGACAGCGGCATTGGGCGGTGCGGTAGAAATACCCACCATCGACGGTAAGGTGAAGGTGAAAATCGAATCGGGTACACAACCGGGAAAGGTTCTCCGCTTACGCGGCAAGGGTTTGCCTAATGTAAACGGATACGGTACCGGGGATTTACTGGTGAATGTCAGTGTATATGTACCTGAAACTCTGAATAAAGAGGAGAAAAAAGCCTTGGAAGAAATGGAAGGTTCGGATAACTTCAAGCCGAATACTTCTATTAAGGAGAAGATTTTCAAGAAGTTCAAGAGTTTGTTTGACTAAAGATTATACTTCTGGGTATAAAAAACAGACAATGCATATCAAAAGAAAGAGAATTATTTCTCTTTCTTTTGATTAAACAACCAGTTCATAAAATCAGGATAATTAAAGGCAGGATTCCAACTGTTATGATCACATCCTACGAACTCGATATATTCAACGCTGGCATCAATAGCCTTCAATGCTTTATAAGCTTCCCGGGAACCTTCAGGTGTTACAACAGAGTCTGTATCACCATGAAAAATACGGAACTTAATTTCTCTTAGTTCTTTTCCAATGCGGACAGGATTTACCGTGCCGCAAATAGGAACTGCAGCAGCAAAGATTTCAGGATAACGAATAACCATATCATAGGTTGCCATTCCACCCATAGAAAGCCCCATTATATAAACACGAAGTTTATCTACCTGTGGCATATCAAGAAAAGTGTCAAGCAAACTTTTCAACGTACGTATAGTAGTGGTGAGTTCCGGATTATCAGGCATCCCAAAAGGTTCTAAAGAATTCGGACGCATTTCATACCCCCAATAATTTTCTGCAGGACATTGAGGTAACAAAATAAAAGCCGGATACTTTTTTCGATTGACAGGATTAAGCCACATTTGCCCCCCATGCTTTAACTGCTTCCGATTATCATTACCTCGTTCACCTGCACCATGCAAGAATAGTACCAATGGATATTTTTCACCCGGCTTCTCCACTTCCGGACGCAACAAACAATATTGCAAAGAATCGCCCTGGGAAGACACATACACCTTTTGCTCATATTCTTTGTAAGAATCTTGCGCTGATACATTTATCAGGCATGACATCCATAACAATATTTGTATGCAAACTATTTTCTTCATATCTATACTAACCATTATTCAATCATTATTAAAATACTCATTATGCCCACTATATGCTTTATTTTTAAAATAATATTATACTCTCATTAAAAATAATAAGACGGGATAGTTTACAAATATACAACTATCCCGTCTTATTTTAATTAATAATACCCATTTTCTTAATATCCGGGATTCTGCTTAATAGAACCACCAGAGCGGTCAATTTCTGACTGCGGAATAGGAAACAATTCATTAACTCCTTTTTTAAATGCCGCGCCGCGCCCCTTTGCATAAGGATAATTGGCAAATGCGTTCATCGTTTCAATGTAACAATTCCAGCGTTTAAGATCATACAAACGGTTATATTCCATTGCCAACTCTACCCTGCGTTCATGCTTGACAGCTTCCAATAAATCATCATTTACAGTTACCATTTTCAAGTCTTTATCAGGAATAGTCAATACTCGAGAAACGGCTTCAGCATCTTCTCCACGCGAATCATTAGCGCGTTGACGAACTGCGTTGATACATTTTACTATAGTCTGTTTATCACCATTAGTTTGAATTAAAGCCTCTGCATACATCAGCAAAACATCGGCATAACGAATGATATTGAATGTCCAGGCATCATCACCAAACCCTAGTCCCCTTCTTGAAGCTACCAAAAAAGCTTTACGGCTATGATAACCTGTATTAGGGTAAGTGGAGAAATCCAAAACTTCATCTTTCACCGTACCGGGGAATTTATCACCAGGCTGCACAATAGTAAACAACAAACGGGGATCCCCTTCTTCAAATTCATCAACCAAATTCTGAGTAGGCTGATCAAAACCATATGCACCAACAGAACCTCTCGGATTAGAATATACAGGTACAAAAGAACCGTAAACATTATTGGTAGGATCATCTCCTTGTATATTCGGTAAGATAGATTCACTCAGTAAATAATTCCCTTCCAGAAAAAGTGACTGGAAATTGGGAGCTAATTCACAACCTGATTCCACAACCTTTTTTGCAGCATCACGTGCATCTTCATAATAAGAAGCATCATCCTTGGCAAAATACATATATACCCGTGCTTGCATTGCCCATACGGCTTCCCTGGTGACACGTCCGATTTCCGACTCCGGCAATGAAACCCGACTAGGAAGATTCTCTTCCAATGCTGCATCGGCCAAATCGTTCATAATAAATTCTGCAGTCTCAGCCTCAGTAGCTCTTTGCAAGCTTTTACTGTCATTTACTGTTAATGAACGCTCTACCAAAGGTACACCGCCAAAAATTTTGCAGAGTTCGAAATAATAAAATGCGCGCAAAAATTTCACCTCTCCTATATATCTGGCTTTCACGTCTGCCGCAATCGGATAACCATCGGCATCTACCAAAGGTTTATTGGGGATATTTTCCAAACAAAGATTACATCTTGCAATAGCTTTATACATGCCTTCCCAAAGTGCAGCCAAATCCGCATTAGAAGCTAATGGACGACCGAAACTTAAATCAGCAGCACTAGGCCGGTCACTGGCATCCGAACCGCCTTTTTCCGAATCGTCAGTAGCAATGTTATACAACATCATACGGGGTATCTCATAACCTATTGCATCCCCAAGCATATCATAACATTTAACAACTGTACTATACCCAGCATCAGGAGATAGGAAAAACTTATCTTCGGTCATAGTCCCCTTAGGAGTACTATCCAAGAAATCGGAACAAGAGCAGAATGAGATTGCTGCCAAAGATGCTATCAATAATTTTATCTTTTTCATTTTATATCAGAATTTAATATTTAAACCAACAGTCCATGTTCTCGCTTGGGGATAGAACCCTTGATCTATACCATTAAGAGTAGCATTACTGGAACCAATTTCAGGGTCAAGACCTGAATACTTGGTAAGAGTAAATAGATTTTGAGCACTTACATAAAGACGTAAGTAGCTAATACCTTTAATCTTCAATAAACGTTCACAAAAATTATAACCTAATTGCAAATTCTTCAGTCTGAGATAAGAACCATCTTCTACAAAATAATCAGAGATTTCGCTATTCTGTCCCTGTTCGGCAGATATTCTATGGTATTTATCCGTAGAACCTTCACCATTCCATGCACGATTCAGAAAACCTTCACGGGCATTCATCGTACCGGTTCCCGATTCAAAATCACGGAGAGTCATATTCAGAACATCATTTCCTTGTGACCCTTGAAAGAATACGTTAAAATCAAATCCTTTCCAAGTAGCGCCCAAGGATAAACCATACACAAAATCCGGCCAAGGGTCACCAATCTTAGTACGATCTTGTTCATCTAATACATCATCACTATTAAGGTCTTTGAATCGAATATCTCCCGGTTTGGCCGATTCTCTTTGCGCACTACCTTCCACTTGCTCCTCATTCTGGAAAATACCATTAGTAGCATATCCATAAAAATAACCTACCGGCTGTCCGACCTCTGTCTTGGTCAATACTGTTACATTATCAAATGCATGCCCATAGATTGCATCGCCATTACCCAATGAAGTGACTTCATTCTTATATGTAGAAATATTAGCAGAAGCAGTAAAGTTAAAATCACTCCAAGCCTTACGATAAGTTATACCAAACTCCCAACCGGTATTGCGCATCGAACCGACATTAGAATAAGGAAACATTGGGAAACCTAATGTTGTGGGCAACGGTTCCTGCATCAACATATTATCAATGTCTTTACGAAAATAATCAGCCACAATTTCAAGACTATTATTGAAAAGGAGCAAATCAAGTCCTAAGTCAAATTGTTTGGAAGTTTCCCATTCCATTACCGGATTTCCCACCGTAATCACTCCGGAACCGATAGAAGGAGTAGTTGGAGAACCGAAGCAATAGTAATCGTATATTGAACTTCCATATTGAGAATAATTAAGTCCGCCGGGAACATTTTGATTACCGATTAAACCATAACTGACGCGTAATTTAGCATCATCCAGCCAGCTATGTGCAGTCTTCATAAATGCTTCGCTGGAAAAGCGCCATGCAGCCGACACAGACGGGAAAGTACCCCACTTATGGCCATCAGCAAACTTTGAAGAACCGTCGCGGCGTAAATTTACCGCCAATAAATATTTACTATCATAATCCAAACTGGCACGACCGAAGAATGACAGCATTGAATTATCATAAGGATACCCCGACACTGAAGGATTGATAGTTCCGGCATTCAGAATAGCCATATCCTTATCGTTATTAATAATTCCCTGTATGGAAGCATTTACAATTGATACATACGTCTTCTCGGCAGAAGTACCTAACAAAGCTCCTACTTTGAATTTTCCGAAAGTCTGATCATAGGTCAATGTCTGTTCCCATACAAAATAATTATTTCTGGAATTATTTGCTATTACAGTATTTTCATCAGCTTTGTCAAAAGCATTCAAGAAATACTTAGGTTGTAGTCCCTCCGTTGTTGAACGGGCAAGATCCATCCCAAAACGAGAATTAAACTTTAAGAAATTAAAAAGTTTCACTTCCAAATTCGCACCTGCTTTTACAAAAAGAGTTTCATAAGTGCTCTGGCGCATTCTTTCAATCTGTCCTACTGGGTTACGTTTGTTCGAGAACAAGAACCCTGCATATTGAGAATAAAGATTGTTGGGCTCATAACCATTGTAAATATCACCTAGGAAATCAGGAACATCGACCAAATTATTACGAAATACAGGAGTAATAGGATCCCCCCCCATAGCTGTATAAACAGTACCGGTAGCCATACCGCTTTCATCAACCAATTGGCGTTTTTCATCAATGATTCCCACATTTGCCGTCAAAGAAATACGATTCGATATTTTCATGTCAAAATTGTTTCGCCATGAAATGCGTTCATAACTGGAACCCTTCACAATACCATCTTGGTCAGTATAGGACAAACTGGAAAGAATTCCTACATTTTTACCTCCACCACTGATACTGATATTATGATTGTGCATAAAGGCAGCATCATTAGTGATATGTTTCCACCAGTCTGTTCCGTTTGGACCGGAATTTTTATTCACAAAGTTCAGTACAGCATCAATATTTTCCTGAGTAGAAAAAGCCGGAAGACGGTCTACTCCTGCATTATCGGCAGCCATATTTTTATAAGTAATATAATCGGCAGCATTAAGCATATAGGGACGTTTCCAAGGAGCCTGCCAACCTACATATCCATCATAGGCCACCTCTGTCTTCTTCTCAAGACTACCGGACTTTGTAGTAACGATGATAATACCGTTTGAACCGCGAGAACCATAGATTGCTGCCACAGATGCATCCTTATGAACTGCAATGGATTCAATATCATTCGGATTTAAATAATCAATACCATCCTGCGGAAGTCCATCCACAATATAGAGCGGAGTGGTAGACCCTGTAATAGAACCAATACCACGAATATGAGCAACACTTCCAGCCCCCGGCGTACCACTACTGGAACTAACTGTCATACCAGGAACTTTACCCTGAAGTACATTATTAATATTACTTACCGGCATATCTTTTAAATCTTTTCCGCTAACTACTCCTACGGCACCTGTCAAATCCTTTTTAGCTACCGAACCGTAACCTATCACAACTACTCCATCCAATTCATAGGACATTTCTTTCATTATTACATTTAAACGTTGTCCTTGGGTAGCTTTCAAAGTCACAGTTTGATAACCTATCATACTTATAATCAATGTGACATTTTCAGAAGAAGAAAAAACAAATTCCCCATCAACATTGGTTATCACACCGTTTGTTGTTCCTTCCTGCATAACTGTAGCACCAATAATCGGTTCACCTTGAGTATCCACCACCCTACCGGTAATGTTTGAATTTTGTGCTGATATTACAGACGGGACGAGTAATAACAGAACAAAACACAAGGTCATGATCAAACTCTCACCTTTATTTTGTCTCAAATTTTTCATATGTAGTATCATTATATTAAATATTAGTTGATATGTGAATATTTACTATCCACTATCGGATTTTGTATTCTATCTATAGCCAAAAGCAGGCTACCAGCTTCTGCACTATACCACCTATCTTTCTGCTGCCCTTTAGAGTTATAAGAATAAATATGTTTAACGTAAGTTTCTACTCTTGTTACATCATTAATAGTAGCTGCAGCATAGGCTATAATAGTCCACGGGTAATCATCATAAGTCGTTCCACTCGCCCAACTTCCAAAATTTCTATTGAATTGTGTATATACCTTATTGGCAATCTCACTATCCGGTTCAATAACTTGGAACAAACCAGGATACAGTTGGCATACAGCATCAGCATAGAACTTACTTAAATCAGGGGTTCCTGTTCCGTTAGCTCCTTTATTCCAACGGAAAACAGTACCATTATACAACGCCTTTACAGACGCTGTATTCTGAGCAAGAAAAGTTGAAAAATCTACCGCATTATCTATTAACCCATTATCTTTCAGCCATAAAGCAGCTTTAAGTCCCATATTTACTTCACAATTATCCATTAAATATTTTACTGGATAATCAAGTTTAGCTATGCTTAGATAGTCATTATCATCCGAGGTAAAATCCGTCGGGATAGAAAAAGATTCAGTATCTATAGTATTTATCATAGCACTTGCTACCAAGGAAATATCGTCTTTTTTCTCTTGTAACCAGTTTTTATTCTCCTCTGATAACTTTGCCAATTCCATTACAATCTCTAAAAAAGTAGCAGCATAAGAATCTACCGAATCATATGTGCCATGGGTTGTTTCTGTATCGCCATAATAATCATAAACAGAGCCTATTATTTCCGGTTGTCCTGTATGAGGATTGATATTAGTTCTATTAAGTTTATTCAAATACCAAGTAATGTATTTCTTCACCACTTCCACATTCTCCATTACCGGATTTTTCAACAATGCCATAACAGCAAAGTTGGAAAAATAAGGGCAAATCCGACTATTAGATTGCTCATTATCTTTAATCGCACCACTGGATATTTGCAAAGAACGAATATAAGCAAGCTGATTTTTTTTCACTACGTCATAAATACGAGTCATTTCACTCGTTTCATCCCCTTCTCCCTCATCCGAACCATCAGAATTATCTTCATCAGGATTTAAAACAGTGGGTGGCGGTGCAGTACTCGTATCACCACAAGCTGAAAATGTACTTAAAGAAAGAGTCGCAAACATCACGACCATTATATATGCTTTTTTCATATTATCAGTAATAAATATTATCGTTTATAAACCTCAAATTCATAGCACCAAAGTCCCCATTCTTTCATATATGCTGTAAAAACAGCTTTCACATAACGAGTTTTTATACTATTGAATGCTATATTATGTATAACTACTTCTCCAGCCTGAGCTGTCGGGTTATAATTTTCTGAAGCACATTCTGTATAATTAATTCCATCAGAAGAAACTAAGATTTTTGTTTTGATACTGTGATTATTATACCCCCAATAAATATCAATATTATTGATGGTATATTCTTGTTCTAAATCTATTACCAGAGAATGTTCCGCTGTGTTAACATCATTAGTAGCCCACTTAGAAATAGTAGTATTGCCATCTACAGCTTCTTGCGGAACCGGATAAAGCGTAGAAGAAACTGTAATAGGTTTATTCAAAGCCAGGTTTGTATTCATCGGAGTTATATCCTCCGGCACTGTAGGAGTATCACCACTGCCATCCTTCCGCTTATAAACTTCAAGCTCACAAATAGTCATCGCCCATGGTGAATTACATCCTTTTAGGATACCTTTTATATAACGAGCCCTCACTAAATTACCGAGTTTAATATCTTGTTTACCTACATTGAAAACTCCAACAGGTTCGATATTATTGGTAGTCCAGTCCGTTGTATGTGAAATTGTAGTATAGTTATCACCATTTTCCGAAATAAGGAGTTCATAGTCTGTAGCATAAGCTCCCATATCCCAAGCAGTAATAATATTATTAAAACTCATTACATCACCAAGATCAACGATAAACCAACCTTCAGCCATAGGGCTTGCTCCAGCATCAATTACCTGCCAAGCATTTTCATATTTGCCATTTGTTATATGAAAGTTAGCAGCTTCATTAGTGGATACCGTTACACTTCTACTTACAGCAATATTTTCATCATACGGAGTATCATCCTCTCCACCAGTAGCATTTCTCTTATAAACTTCAACCTCACAAACTGTCATCGCCCACGGTGAATTACATGCTTTTACAATACCTTTTACATAACGGGCTTTTACAGCTGAAGTAAGTGTGATATCTTGTTTTCCAACAGTAAAAATACCTGACACTTCAGTATTTGCAGTAGTCCAATCTGTCGTGTGAGAAACTGAAGTGTATTGCTCCCCATCCTCTGAAACCAAAAGTTCATAATCAGTAGCATAAGCTCCCATATCCCAAGCTGTGACAATATTATCGAAAGTATATGCATCTCCAAGGTCTATAATAAACCAACCTTCGGCCGCAGGAGTTGCTCCGTCAACTACTTGCCAAGCATTTTCATATTTACCATTTGTTATATGGAAATTAGCCGCCTCATTAATGGATACCGTTACACCCTTGCCTTCCGCCAAATTGACATCCAATGGTGTATCATCCGCAGCCTCTTTAATAAACGTAAATTTCTCTTTTGAAGCACGCGTACCTTTCTCATTAGTTACCGATATAGGACCTGTCGTAGTTTTCTCACTAACTATGGCTTTGATAGTGGTATCATCAATAATCTCGAAACTTTCAGCTTTTTTACCATCAAAAGCCACATCGGTAGCAGTAGAGAAATTAACGCCGACTATAGTAACCTCAGTACCCGCCTTACCTTCAATGGGTTCAAACGAAAGCACCTTTGGCAATTTGGATACCGTAAATGGTGAATTGTCAAACGGATTAGCTCCGTAATCATCTGAACATGACGATAATATCATGTACGACAAACATAGGCAAAGAATAGAAATTCTTTTAATAATTTTCATAATATAAAATTTAATTATACAAAAGGTTTTATTTATTGTTTCTGCGCATCCGCTTCACATCATTCATATACTTCTGATATTGCTGATATAACTTAATAGTGCGCTTCTCACCTATTCTACGAGACATCTTAGGGTCATTAAATACCCCCGGATACTGATAGCAAAGTACCTTTTCAAAATTATCAAGCAATGTCAGATCATGAATGATTTCTTCTATGGGACGCGGATATAGAGAATTGTCCGGATTAAATAAAAATGCCTCAAGATCAAACCACAAATGTGCCCCTGCATCGTCACAGAAATTCTGCAATATATCAGCAGCCTCTTTTCCTGTTAAATCTCCTTTGGGCATACGTGCAAAGCCAAACGGACATAAAATATCAAGATTCTGCAGTAAAGCGGGATATGCATCTGCCCCATCCAATACTCCCATACTGTTTGTTGCAAGCATAATAGGTTTTTCTGGTGCAAACTTTTTGATATACTTTTTGAATTCACGGAAGAAATCACAAATTTCCTTTTTTCTCACTAACTGCATTTCATAGGTCTGCTCCGAATTATAAAGGTTTCCGGCACATTCTTCTGAAATATAAAAACTATAAAAAGAAGGATGACTTCCATATTTATTCCACAATTCTTTGGCCACTTGTTTGTGCCATTCAAGAGATTCCGCAGAAAAATCGAACCATGCAAACATTCCCACACCCATCATAACCGACATCCCCAGTTTATCAGCCTCACTAAGAATAGCCTCCAACGGATCATGCGCCATAATAGGTACCCTATCCGGATAAAGTTCTGACGGATAAAAAGCCTTACCCGGATAATTGTCAACGTTCATTTTATGTTGTCCCACATATTCTTGATTACGAAATACTTCCTGAATTACAATGACATCCATACCAATATTGTGCATAGACCGCACCATTTCATGCCATTGGGCATCTGTCATCTGTTTTATATCAGCGTTCCAATGTTTTCCTTCTATTTCACTCCAATGGTAGATACCTGCCCAAGCCCCGTCAATAAGACGAGTAGAACGAATATCAGACTCTATTACTTCAAATTTCTTAGTAACTTCATAACTCTGTTTTCCATCTTCTACTCTCAGGATAATACGATTATTTCCCACTTTATCGGTAGTATTCAATACATATTTAATACTATGTGATGCTCCTATGGGCAGTGTTATTGTAGAATAGTGTAGTAAAGACTGCTGTTCCACATTATTCAAGTAAATAGAAATTTTAAAGTCTTGTTGTTCTGTTCCTTGATTCACTATACCTGCACGAATATCCAAATCAACCTTATTGGTAATGGTACCCGGTGGAATTAAAGTTAGCCCTACTCTATTATCTCCACCATAGACTGTAGAAACAACAATCATGATAAAACACAAGGTCAAAAATATTTTTCTCTTCATGGTATTATCTTTATTAATTATTCATACTCAAATCCTCTAATATTTGCCAGCATTGATACATCCCTCTTGGTACATGGAAACAGCCTTTCCACTTACCGCCTTTCAAAGGTAACAATACCTCACCACGACGATTCAAATATCCATACCACTCCGGATATTCCGTATCTTTAAAATGACTCCAAGTATAGTCATGCACTTTCTTAAACCATTCAAGACATTTCTTATCACCAGTTAACTGATAGCCTTTAATCATGGAAATCAATGTTTCAATATGTACCCACCACAATTTTTGATCCCATTCCAACTGCTGAAGCGGATATCCTTTACGGTCCATGAAATAGAACAAACCACCATATTCTTTATCCCATCCATACTCTGCCATAGTTAAAGTGATATTCTTAGCTTTCTCTATCAATTCCGGACGATTTAAACGCCTACCTAAATCCATAATAAACCACATAGCCTCAATATCATGACCGGGAGTAACTTGACGTCCTTCGAATGAATCAGATAATTCACCATTTTCAAGTACATTTTCTACAATAATACCTCCCAATTCCGGACGATAAAATACTTCCATTACTTCATGAATACAAGTATCAATAGTATTCAATAGAATTTTTTCATCTAATAAATGTTCTATTTCCAATGCCAGATTACAAAGAATCATAGGTAAAGCAAAACCCTTTAGATTACGTGTACCAGGATGTAACTTATTCCATTTTCCTTTAGGGTTATTTACTTTAGAAAGAATAATATCAAAAGTTTTTTTGGCAATATCAGCATATTCCTGCTTACCGGTCGCCAGACTAAGCTGCCCGAAAGCCATCGTAGCAAACGTATACGAAAAGATATTATACGGTTCCACCAATGGATTTCCCTGACGATCCAAAGAAAAATACCAATTATAATTGCCGTCATGGCCATACTTCTTCAGAAACTCACCGCCTTGAATAGCACAGTCCAACCACTCCTGTTTCTTCTCCACTTTATTATATAACATAGAGAACAACCAGACTTCGCGCCCTTGCAACCATATGAATTTATCAGTATCAAATACATCACCATTACGGTTCAAGCATGTATAATAACCTCCAAATTCAAGATCCTGAGAATGATTCAACCAAAAAGGCAAAACATTCTCTAACAGCTCATTTTTATAAAGCTTTGCTAATTCTTTAAAATCCATAATTTATCATTTAATTATAAGGTCGATTATTTTTCATCCAATATCTTTCTATCTCTTCCAAAGATTTACCGGTAGTCTCCGGAATTAATTTCCATACAATTAGAATATAAGGTACGCACATGATTGCAAATAGTAAGAAGGTTCCTGCAGGAGTCAGATTTTGAAGCATCCAGGGGGTTAACTGGCCTACAAGATAAGTACCTATCCACAATGCAAATCCAGCGATGGACATTGCCATTCCACGGACACGTGTAGGATACATTTCTGAAAGCAAAACGAAAATGACCGCACAGATAGAAATGGCACAGCAAAAAACATAGAATAAGAAAAAGATTAATAAGAATGTATTTGGCAAATTAAAAGTCGTTGAGAAACGGAAATAAAAACCTATCAATAATAAAGAAATAACCATACCGGAAACTCCATAATATACAAGTTTCTTACGTCCTATTTTATCTATAATAAAGACAGCAATTACCGTAGTTACTGCGTTTACAATTCCAACTAATACCTGACTGAACAAAGCATCTCCACCAGACAAACCTGCTTGTTCAAAAATAGAAGGGCCATAATAAAGAACAGCATTTACTCCCATAAACTGTCCCAAGATGGCAATACTTGCACCTATCAAAACTGCTTTAAAAATCTCTGGTTGTAATAAAAATCTCCAATCGGATTTAGCCTCAGACCGAACAACGGATTTGGTTTCGTACAATTGTTCTCCAGCTTCCGCTTCTGAAAGATATATTTTCCGGAAAATCATTCCGGCTGAAACGTCACGGCCTTTTAAAACCAACCAACGGGGACTTTCCGGAATAAAAAAGATAATTATAAAAAATAGTATAGACGGAATACTTGAAAATCCTAACATACCACGCCAAACTTCACTAACCATAATCTTATTCATCCAATCAGCACTCAAAACCACCCCACTTTGAGAAAAATGCAACAATTGATAATTGGCTAAATAAGCACCTAAAAAACCAATTGTTACAGCCAACTGATACAGAGAAACCAGCCGACCCCGATATTGAGCAATGGAGACCTCGGATATATAAAGAGGAGAAACGACAGATACTATACCTATCCCCACCCCTCCCAATATCCGTGCAAAAACCAGTTGGTCAAAAGTCAGAGTAAATGCACAACCAATACCTGATACAGAAAAGAAAATAGCAGCAACCAACATAGTCACTTTACGTCCCCATTTATCACTCAATTTTCCTGCAAACAAAACTCCGACAATAGACCCTACTAAAGCACAGCCAACAAACCATCCTACCTGAATTTCCTCTAACTGAAATTGAGAGGCAACCTGAGATACAGTACCGGAAATAACAGCGGCATCGTATCCGAAAAGGAAACCACCTAATGCAGCCACAACAGAGAGAAAAATTAAATAAGGGAAATTAATATTTGATTTCATACCTATTATTTTAAAAAGACTATTAATTATATAATTATATACAAGCAATCTCCCATCTATTGTAGAAGAATCTCACTGCCAATAAATTCAATTTTAAATCTATTTTTTGTTTACCTGACAGACTAAAGAAAAGATAAACTGCAGATTTATAGAATTCTAAGCAAAGTGTAGCAAATGTAAAACAGATGATCCAC
>ENA-UEYD01000342-UEYD01000342.1-human-gut-metagenome-genome-assembly--contig:-NODE-342-length-44477-cov-14.571171_pt1 | contig 44477 bp, 42 predicted proteins | sample MGYA00242907_ERZ507875 | MGnify/ENA primary metagenome ERZ507875 (study PRJEB26167, sample SAMN06115506) | human gut metagenome | host: Homo sapiens | place: China:Shandong | collected 2015-08-07...
GACTTACTTTGGTATAGACAACATCTCTGTTCAAGACACTCGTGTTTCCCTGAAAAATATGACCTCAAGGAACTGAAAGATATGATCGGATTCGGAGGTTCACCTCGTGCGTCTATCAATCTGGCTTTGGCTGCTCGTACGTATGCATTTATCAAACGTCGCGGTTACGTAATTCCGGAAGATGTACGTGCTGTAGCACATGATGTTCTCCGTCATCGTATTGGATTGACATACGAAGCTGAAGCTAATAATATGACTTCGGACGAAATCATCAGTAAGATTCTGAATAAGGTTGAAGTGCCCTAATTTGTAGTTATAATACAGTCAATAAGTAGTCATTAATATCTATACATGACTACTTAACTACTTACTACTTAACTACTGTATAAATGGAAACAAGTGAAATACTAAAAAAAGTTCGCCAAATTGAAATAAAGACACGAGGATTGTCTAACAATATCTTTGCAGGCCAATATCATTCGGCTTTCAAGGGTAGGGGTATGTCATTTTCGGAAGTCCGTGAGTATCAGTTCGGCGATGATATACGTGACATAGACTGGAATGTGACTGCGCGCTTCAATAAACCTTATGTGAAAGTGTTTGAAGAAGAACGTGAACTGACAGTTATGTTAATGGTTGATGTTTCCGGAAGTTTGGAATTTGGTACGATCAAGCAGTTAAAGAAAGATATGGTGACGGAAATCGCTGCTACTCTTGCTTTCTCTGCCATCCAGAATAATGATAAAATAGGTGTGATTTTCTTTTCAGACCGGATAGAGAAGTTTATTCCTCCCAAGAAAGGACGTAAACATATCTTGTATATTATCCGTGAATTAATTGATTTCCAACCGGAAAGCCGTCGCACAAATATTCGTCTTGCCTTGGAATATTTGACAAACGTAATGAAAAGGCGTTGCACTGCATTTATCTTATCAGATTTTATTGATCAGGAAAGCTTTAAGAATGCGCTGACCATTGCTAACAGAAAACATGATGTAGTAGCATTGCAAGTATACGACAGGAGAGTCAGTGATCTTCCTCCAGTAGGACTGATGCGAATCAAAGATGCAGAAACTGGGCATGAACAATGGATTGACACCTCCTCCAAAGCTGTACGCCGGGCACATCGCGACTGGTGGATACAAAAGCAGACTGAACTGAACGATACTTTTACCAAAAGTAACGTAGATGCTGTATCCGTCAGAACCGATCAGGATTACGTAAAGGCATTGTTGAATTTATTTGCCAAACGAAATTAATGGAATCAAAGATGAATAGAAATATTATTCTGATAGCATTATTAGGTCTATTGTTTGTCAGTAAAGCAGTAGCACAGTCTGTTACAGTAGAAGCAAAAATTGATTCACTGCAGATACTGATCGGCGAACAGGCGAAAGTGCAACTGCAAGTAGCCATGGATGCCAAACAGCGTGCTATTTTTCCTGCTTACACTGATACACTGGTAAGAGGTGTGGAAATTATAGAAACAGTCAAACCAGATACCCAATTCCTGAATGATCGTCAGCGGATGGTGATTACGCAGGAGTACATTATCACTTCTTTTGACTCTGCTCTATATTATCTGCCGCCAATGCCAGTTACCGTAGATGGGAAAGTGTACAACTCCAAAGCTCTCGCATTAAAAGTATATTCAATGCCGGTTGACACCTTACATCCGGACCAGTTCTTCGGACAAAAATCTGTGATGAAAGCTCCTTTTGCATGGGAAGACTGGTATGGATTGATCGCTTGTTCATTCTTGGCTTTACCTTTGCTTGGCTTGCTGATCTATCTGATTGTTCGCATACGTGATAATAAACCGATTATCCGTAAAATTAAAGTTGAACCTAAATTGCCGCCACATCAGGCTGCAATGAAAGAGATAGAACGTATCAAGACAGAGAAGGTATGGCAGAAAGGGCTATCGAAGGAGTACTATACCGAACTTACCGATGCTATTCGTACATATATTAAGGATCGTTTCGGATTTAATGCATTGGAAATGACTTCTTCTGAAATAATCGATCAGTTATTGGAAATGAATGATAAAGAGGCCATATCAGACCTAAAACTATTGTTCCAGACTGCTGATTTAGTGAAGTTCGCCAAGCATAATCCTCAGATGAATGAAAACGATGCCAATTTGATTAATGCCATCGATTTTATCAATGAGACAAAACAACCGGAAGAGGAAAATCAGAAACCGCAACCAACGGAAATCACTATTATTGAGAAACGTTCTTTACGTGTTAAAGCTATGCTGATTTGTGGAATTGCATTGTTATCAGCAGCATTGATCGGTACCTTTATATATATAGGTCTACAGTTATACAATCTTTTTGTATAAAGGATGTATAGCTTAATACTAAATAGTAAACTGTTAAATCATAAATAAAATGGTTTTTGCCAATATTGAATATCTGTTTTTGCTATTATTGCTTATACCATATATTGTATGGTATATCCTGAAACAAAAGAAAAGTGAAGCAACCCTTCAAATTTCAGATGCTCGGGTATATGCACATACACCTAAAAGTTATAAGAACTATTTGTTGCATGTTCCATTTCTATTACGTTGCCTTGCTTTAGTACTGGTTATTTTGGTTCTTGCACGCCCGCAAACTACTAATAAATGGCAGAACAGTGAGATAGAAGGAATTGATATTATGCTGGCTATCGACGTTTCTACCAGTATGCTGGCTGAAGACTTGAAGCCGAACAGACTGGAAGCTGCTAAAGACGTAGCTGCAGAGTTTATCAATGGACGTCCCAATGATAATATCGGTATTACATTATTTGCAGGAGAAACTTTCACTCAATGTCCGTTGACTGTAGATCATGCCGTATTGTTGGATATGATACATAATATTAAATGCGGCCTTATCACTGACGGTACTGCGGTTGGTATGGGTATTGCTAATGCTGTGACTCGCTTAAAAGATAGCAAAGCGAAATCCAAAGTTATTATCCTATTGACGGATGGTACAAATAACAAGGGAGATATTTCGCCTATGACAGCGGCAGAAATAGCAAAAAGCTTTGGTATTCGTGTATATACCATCGGAGTAGGTACCAATGGAATGGCTCCTTATCCTTATCCAGTCGGAAATACGGTGCAATATGTAAGTATGCCGGTAGAAATTGATGAAAAGACATTGACAGAGATTGCCGGAACGACAGATGGTAACTATTTCCGGGCTACGAGCAACTCGAAGCTTAAAGAAGTATATGAAGAAATTGATAAACTGGAAAAGACGAAACTGAATGTAAAAGAGTATAGTAAGCGGGACGAAGAATATCATTGGTTTGCTTTAGCAGCTTTCCTCTGTGTCTTGTTGGAAGTACTATTACGTAATTCGGTACTCAAGAAAATTCCATAAGGATGTTTGTCAATCGTTATTTGCCAATCATAAAATAGTAAGAAGATGTTTCGATTTGGAGAACCTACATATTTATATTTATTGTTGCTATTACCTTTTTTAGCAGCTTTCTACTTGTATTCCAATTACAAGAGGAGAAAGAATATCCGACGTTTCGGAGATCCGACTTTGTTGGCTCAGTTAATGCCTGACGTATCCAAATATCGTCCGGATGTAAAATTCTGGATTATTTTTGTTGCTATTGGTTTGTTCTCCGTATTACTGGCACGCCCTCAATTCGGTTCAAAACTGGAAACGGTTAAACGTAAGGGAGTAGAGGTAATTATTGCTTTGGACATTTCAAACTCTATGTTAGCGCAGGATGTACAGCCTAGCCGTTTAGAAAAAGCAAAAAGATTAATATCCAGGTTAGTAGATGAGCTTGATAATGATAAGGTAGGTATGATTGTATTTGCCGGTGACGCTTTTACACAGCTGCCAATTACAAGTGACTATATTTCCGCTAAGATGTTTTTAGAGTCCATCAATCCTTCGTTGATTTCTAAACAGGGTACAGCTATCGGGGAAGCAATCAATTTAGCAGCTCGTAGTTTCACTCCACAAGAAGGGGTAGGACGTGCTATTATTGTTATTACTGACGGTGAAAATCATGAGGGTGGTGCAGTGGAAGCCGCCAAAGCCCCATAAAATGCCCTCTAACTTTGTTTCAATCAATAGCGCAACAATCAAACAAACCACACCGAAAAGCACATATAGTATCCCGGTTATCAAATTACTCTTTTTCATTTTCTGCACCTCTTTCATAGATAAAGATTTCTTCAATCCGTTTACCAAAAAAGTCTGAAATTGCAAAAGCTAATTCCAATGATGGATTATACTTTCCTGTTTCGATTGAACTAATGGTTTGTCTTGAAACACGAAGCATTTTTGCAAAATCATCTTGATTTAATCCTCGCTCCTTTCGTAACTGCTCAACTTTATTCTTCAAAAAAACGCCTCCTTGCATGACAAGTTCCCTTTACAAACTTACTATAGCATGACACGCCCATCTTGTCAAGTTTCCTTTACAATATTTACTTCTTTATCATGGGAAAATTACAATTTATTCATACAGTAAGAGTGCCCAAACATTTTTTGTCCGGGCGCTCTCAGTATCAGTCATGGATCATCCGCTTTGGCAATATCTGTCGAAAAATTCACCGATGCCTCGCCGGAGTTTGATTTTTCCGTGAGCGGGCAAAAAAGAGCGCCCGCCAAATGACGGGCGCTTTCCCTTTGTTCACTTCAGGTATTTTGCGACTTCCTGCTCAAGCTCCTGCCACACGGGATATTTCGCGCCGTTTTCGTCGAAGAACGCCTTCAAGTCGCGGTTCAGGGCGTTCATTTCATCAGTCGCATTCATGGCGTGGTCAGACGCGCATATCTTTCCGAGGCTCGTGGCGGACATGAGCTTAAAAAAGCGCAGACAGGTCTTGCGGTACGCCGCGCCTTCAAACTCCGCGTCGTCCTTCGGTAAAATTTCATGTCCCGCGTTTTTGATCGCACGGTAGCCCTCGATGTTGGCGTCGATCAAGCGATTTAAGTAGGCTGTGTTGCCCTTGAGCTTTTTGAGGTCGCCGTCGACCTTGTAGCAGGCAAAGGCCACCGGCAGCACGAACGCCGCGTGGCAGAGAAGGTAGTCCTCCATATTCGGCTCGTACCCTGCGCAAAGATCTCCTTGCCGGTGCCGGTTTCTCCCTGAAGAAGAATGCTGCTCTCATTGCCCGCCATTTTGTGCGCCAGCATCACCGCAGCGGTAAACTTCGGCGAGCTGCCGACAAGATCACTGAGCGCATAACGCAGTGCGCCGCGCGGATGCACTGCCGGCGTCTGATGCTGCGCAAGCGTGCGCTGATCCTCGTCCAGTTCAGCCAGGAGCTTTTTCGTCGTCTCCATATTGCGCTCGATGCTTACCGCACCGAGCAGGCGTCCATCCCGCATCACAGGAAACGCCGCGTTGACCGTTTGCAGCTCTTTTCCGGTCGTGGATTTATACTGATCGTACCGCCCCCCTGACGGTCTGCTTCGTTTGCAGAGCTGCAATGGTCGTGCTGTAATTCTCATCCACATCAAAAATGTCCAGCAGCTTTTCGCCCTGCACCTCCACGTTGTCAGAAAGATCCATCATCCTGCGAAACACGCGGTTATAGCTCTCCATCCATACGGCAGTCCGCGCGGGCAAAAATGAGCTCCGGTGCCTTGCGCCGCAGGTAGAGGATGCACAGCACCGCCGAAATGGCCTGCGACGTCGCCGTCGCCCACGCCGCGCCCGCGATGCCCAACTGAAAGCGCGCAACAAAGCAGTAGTCGAGCGCGACATTGACCGTCACCGCCGCGGCGAGCACCATCAGCGCCGCGTTCGCCCGACAAAGGAGTGCGAAAAGCTGCTGCCCGCCATCCGCGACCTACTGCACGCGGGCGAGAGCTGCGCCCAGCTCTCCGCGCAGCTGCGCGGGCTGGATGTCGGCACGGTTACCGTCGGCACGGCATACAGCGCGTTTTATTCGCCGCTCGCGCGCATCATATCGGATTTCCACGCGCGCTACGGCGGCATTCAGGTGCAGCTGCGCGGTGGGTACAGCACAGAGCTGATCACACAGCTCAACGCGCACCAACTCGATCTGTGCTTCATCTCCGCGCGCGAGGGTGGGCACGACTGGCTCCCCATCGGCTACGATGAGCTGACGGCCTGGGTTCCCGCTGCGCATCCGATGGCATGGCTGCCCGCGCTGCCGGTCGCGGCGTTCGCCAAAGAGCCGTACATCGAGACCTATCCTGACAAGGACATCGACAACGCGCGCAGACCGCCGCTTCGGTTATGCGGCCATCCCGCTCGCCGTGCTGCTCGCCTTCTCTCGCCTTTATTTATATGTGCACTTTCCGAGCGACGTGTTCGCCGGCGCGGTGCTGGGGCTTGTGATCGGTGAGCTCGTCTCCCGTTATGCTTCAAAGCTCTTTCAAAAGCGCGGATAATGGTGCAACCCCCTTCGCACAGGGCAAACTTCTTATTATTTCCAGATAAAATTAGGGTTCTTTTAAGGTGCTGTTCATACTGTATTCATATTCCCTGTGTAGTCTAAGCGCCGGTACAACAGAAAGGGTGATAATTTGAACAAAACATTTGGCAAAAAGGCCGGGGTGCAGATTCTTTTTCTGCTGCTTGGCCTCGCATTCCTCGTCTACGGCGCATCTCGCGGCGAGGCGGGCGTCGTGCTGAACAAGGCGATCAAACTATGTCTGGAGTGTGTGGGCATTGGATAAGAAAAAACCGTTTTCCTTTCTGCTCGCCCGCTGGCGCGGACTGGTTCAGGCCTGCGCGGCGCTGCTGACGAATCTGCACCTGCCGAACTTCCTCAAGGGTACGCTCTATCGCGGCGCGGGCAAGACCGTGTGCGTGCCGGGGCTGAACTGCTACTCCTGTCCGGGAGCGGCGGGCGCGTGTCCCATCGGCGCGTTTCAGGCTGTCGTCGGCTCGTCCAAATTCAGCTTCTCCTATTACATCACCGGCATCCTCATCCTGCTTGGCGTGCTGCTGGGCCGCTTCATCTGCGGCTTCCTCTGCCCGTTCGGCTGGTTTCAGGAGCTGCTGCACAAGATCCCGACCAAAAAGTTCTCCACCAAGCGCTTAAAGCCGCTGACCTACCTTAAATATGTCATTCTGGTGGTGATGGTCTTTTTGCTGCCGGTGCTTGTGGTGAACGAAGCGGGCATGGGCGACCCGTTCTTCTGCAAATATCTCTGCCCGCAGGGCGTTCTGGAAGGCGCCATCCCGCTCTCGCTTGTCAACAGCAGCATCCGCGCCGCGCTCGGCAAGCTCTTTTCGTGGAAGCTCTGCGTGCTCGTGACAGTCGTCGTGCTCAGCGTCGTCTTCTACCGCCCGTTCTGCAAGTGGCTCTGCCCGCTCGGCGCGTTCTACGCACTCTTCAACCGCGTGTCGCTGCTGTCGATGCACGTTGACGAGAGCAAATGCGTCTCCTGCGGCAAGTGCGCAAGGACCTGCCCCATGGACGTGGATGTGACCAAAACGCCGAATCACAGCGAATGTATCCGCTGCGGCAAATGCGTGACCGCCTGCCCGACGGAGGCCGTCCGCTTCCGCTACGCCTTCGGTGGCAGCGGAGCATGTTCCAAATTGTCTCAAAAACCGATCATTGAAGAAAACAAAGGAGAATAAACCATGAATTTTAAGAAGATTATTACGCTGCTGCTCGCCTTTGCGCTGACGCTTTCCCTCGCCGCCTGCGGCAGCAAGGGCGACGGCAAGGGCGATGGCGATGCGCAGGGCGCGACCGCCGAGGAGATCTACGCCCAGATCCAGGAGCTCGCTGACAAGGAAAACGCCATCATGGAAGAAAACCTTGAGCTGTGGCAGAAGCTCTTCGCCGCCATGAACGAAAAGCGCGACGAGATCCCCGATGAATCGAACTACGGTTCTTACCTGCTTGCCGCCCTCGACCTCGTGAAGGACAAGTTCACCGAGGACGAGCTCAAGACGCTGACCGAAGGTTCCGAGAAGATCCGTGACCTTGAAGACCAGATCCAGCCCCTGCAGGAGCAGTATGCCGCCCTCCAGCCCGCGGGCGACGGTGAAAACGGCGGCATGAACGATTCCGTCCCGGCCTTCCCCGCCTTCACCGGCAAGGACCTTGACGGCAACGATGTGGACAACAGCCTCTTCTCCAAGAACGCCGTGACGGTCGTGAACTTCTGGTTCAGCGGCTGCAAGCCCTGCGTGGCGGAGCTTGGTGAGCTGAACGCCCTCAATGAAACGCTCAAGAAGCAGGGCGGCGCGGTCGTCGGCATCAACGTCGATACGCTCGACGGCAATGCCGATGCGATCAGCACGGCCAAGAACCTGCTTGAGTCCAAGGGTGCAAGCTACCAGAACATCTACTTCCCCTCCGACAGCGCCGCCGGCGACTTTGCGGGCGACATCATGGCCTTCCCGACCACCTATGTCATCGACCGCAGCGGCGCCATCGTCGGTGAGGCGATGCTCGGCGGCATCGACAATGAGGACAACATGGCAGCGCTCCAGACGATCATCGATCAGGTGCTCGCCGCAGATTCCGGCAAATAAAACATCTCAAAAACGCGCGCAGGAGGTTTCTCTTGCGCGCGTTTTGTTTTGCTGGTAGAATAGGTTCAAATTCTGGAAGAAGCGAGGGCTTTTTATGACGCCGACAGAACTGCTCGCCGCGCTGCACACGGCGGAAAAATTGAAGGACACCACCCGCCACTGCTACACCTCCGGCGGGCGGCACGAGAGCGTTGCCGAGCACAGCTGGCGCATTGCGCTGATGGCGTTTTTCCTGCGCGATGAATTTCCCGAGGCCGACATGGACAAGGTGACGCGCATGTGCCTCATCCACGACCTCGGCGAGTGCTTCACGGGCGATATCCCCGCCTTTGACAAGACCGCACAGGACGAATCGACGGAGGAAGCGCTGCTCTACCAGTGGGTCGCATCGCTTCCCTCCCCCTGCCGCGAGGAGATGCGCACACTCTACGACGAGATGGCCGCGCTCGAAACGCAGGAGGCCCAAATCTACAAGGCGCTCGACAAGCTCGAGGCCGTGATCTCCCACAACGAGTCCGACATTTCGACCTGGGAGGACCACGAATACAATCTCCAGCTCACCTACGGTGAGCAGAACGTCGCCTTTTCCCCTTACCTGACGGAGCTTCGGCAGGCCGTCCGGCAGGAATCGCTCGATAAGATCGCACGCGAAGGTGATCGGCGCAAATAAAATCTTTCGCAGCCCATGTACAGCAAAAAGCACTTCCCGCCGCTGGCGGGAAGTGCTTTTCTATGTCTTTTATTCCACGATCTCCGCGTCCAGCAGGTCGAGGATCGCCTGGTCGGCGCTCCAGAAGTAGGACTCCTCGCCGAGAAGTTCGGTGATGCCGGCACGGTCAAAGTAGGTGCGCACGGCCTCGGTCATGCCGCAGCAGGCAACGGACTTGCCCTTCGCCTTGAGTGACTCGCACAGCTCGAGCATCGCCTGCGCGCCCGAGACATCCACGCTCGGCATGCCGCGCATCGACAAAATGACGTGGTCGTAGTTCGGCATATCCGCCATGCGGTGGTTGAACTCGTCCACCGCGCCGAAAAAGAGCGGCCCCGTGATATACGCCACGCCCGAGGTCTCGAGGATCGGCGGCTTGCCGTCGACCGAGCGGAGCTTGTTCGTGTCGATGCTCGAGAAGTTGATGCGGATGTGACTGGACTTTGCCATGTACAAAATGGCGGAGTACACCACGCCGAGGATGATGGCGACCGTCAGATCAAAAACGACCGTCGCAACCATCGTGACAAGGAACTGGCTAATGCCGGACTTGAACTTGTGGCGGAAGATGTAGCGGATGCCCTCCCAGTCGTTCATGCGCCACGCCGTGACCATCAGCACGCCCGCGAGCGCTGAGAGCGGCAGGCGCGCCATCACGCCGCCGAGCAGGAACATCGAGGCAAGCAGGAACAGAGAATGGAACACGCTCGTAAGGCGCGTCTGCTGGCCGGACTTGACCGCTACGCTCGTGCGTGCGATGGCTGCGGTCGCGGGAACACCGCCAAAAAGCGGCAGCAGAATATTACCCACGCCCTGTGCGATCAGCTCCTGATCGGCGTTGAACGCTTCGCCCTTCATGCGCGAGGCCGACGCGCCGCAAAGCAGGCTCTCGATCATGCCGAGCGCCGCAATGGTCACGATGGGAGAGATCAGGTTTTCGAGCATCGTGAAGCTCAGGCCGCCGAGCGACAGGCGGTCAGCGAGCAGGAGCGTCTTGGGAATGTCGCCGACGACAGCGAGCTGATCCATGCCCACGACTGTCGCGACGATCGTCGCAAGGATAATGCCGACGAGCGAGCCCGGCACACGCGCGCCCCATTTTTTCGGCCAGAAGACCATCACCAGCACGACGAGAAGGCCGATGAGCACCGCCTGCATATTCGGGTGAAAACCGAGGCGGCCATAGGACGCGAGCTTTTCAAGGTTCGAGCCGCCCTCCGACACCGTGCCGAAAAAGTTGTCGATCTGGCCCATCGCGATGATGATGGCGATGCCCGAGGTGAAGCCCATGATGACGGGCATCGGGATAAAGCTAATTAAGCGACCCAGCTTGAAGATGCCCGCAAGCAGCAGCAGAACGCCCGCGGCAAAGCAGGCAAAAAACACGCCCTGCAGGCCGTATTCCGCGACGATGCCGACGAGCACCGCGCTCATCGCGCCTGTGGGGCCCGAAATCTGGTACGACGCGCCGCCGAGAACGGCGATGACCACGCCCGCGATGATGGCCGTGACTAGTCCCGACGCCGCGCTCGCGCCGGACGAAACGCCGAACGCCAGCGCCAGCGGCAGTGCGACGGCGCAGACCGTCAGGCCCGCCATCATGTCGGCGAGCAGCTTTTTCGAGTTGTAACCCGAAAACTCGCGTTTCAGGCTGCGAAAAAATGCAGAAAACATAGAAACCCTCCCAAAAATACACATACCTGCATACTATAGCACTTGCTTGGGAGGGGCGCAAACGGTAAAAGGAACGTATTTTAACGAGTTTTTAACACAATTGCGTCGCTTTTGCACAAAAAACGGCGCATTTTTCTTCAAATGCGAAAAAGCGGCGCACCGTGGATATCTCCCGCAGTGCGCCGCGCTCCGTTTAGGCGGAAAATCAGGGTGCTTACTTGAGCTTCTTGCCGTCCTCGAACGCTCTGCCGACCTTTTCGCCCAGAGCGAAATAGTCGTGGTTCGCCGAGTCAAACGTGATGATGTGCAGCTTTGCAACGTCCAGCTTGCCGTTTTCGTCGAGCGCACGCTCGTCCACGCTGACGTTCACGACCTCGCCGAGCAGCAGCTCGGTCTCCTCGTCGAAGCTCACAAGCTTGCACTCGAGCGTGAGCGGCAGCTCGTCGATCATCGGCGCATCCACATGCTCGCTCTTCGTCACGTGGAAGCCCGCGCGCGCCACCTTGTCGGGCACGCTGTTGCCGGACACGATGCCCACATAATCGCAGGCGACCAGATGCTCCACATCGCCCATGCTCACGGTGAACGCGCCGCGCTTTAAGATGTTCTTCACGGTCTTGTGACCGCCGCTTAAATACATCGCGATGCGGCTGCGGTCAGCCACGCCGCCCCATGCCGCGTTCATCGCGTCGGGCGTACCGTCTTCGCCGTAGCTCGCAATGATGAGCACGGGCTGCGGATAGATCCAGGGCTGTGCGCCAAAATTCTTTCTCATGTCGAAATCCCTCCAAAATAAATTTGTCAATTGATTTTATGGCCCGATCTTTTCGAGCTTCGCGCGCAGCGAAATGCTGCGCGGCGTTCCCATGCCGTCAAACTGGATGACGTGCGCGCCTTTGTTCAGGTCCACGTCCAGCACCGTTCCCTCACCGAACACCGCGTGGCGCACGCGCTGCCCGATGGGCAGCGTACCGTCGCCGTCATCCTCGCGCAGATATTTGTCGCGCCGCGCGACGTCATCCGCCGTCTCACGCAGAAGCGTCTCGTCGACCTCGTGCGTGAACGACAGAAGCTCGCGGTCGATATCCAGCAGAAAGCGCGAGGGATAGCGCGGCGAGCCGTCGAAGTTCCGCCCGTCGGCCTCGGAGAGGTAAAGCCCCTTCTCCGCGCGCGTCAGCGCAACGAAAGCGAGCCGCCGTTCCTCCTCCATGCCGGGGAGCGTTCGCACCCTGCGCGAGGGGAAAATGCCCTCGTTCATGCCGCAGAGGAACACATACGGGAATTCGAGGCCCTTCGCCGCGTGGACGGTCATCAGCTTCACCTTGTCGCCCTGCTCGGCGACATCGCCGTTGCTGAAAAGCGCGATGTGGGCGAGGTAATGCTCCATCGTGCTCTCCTCGCCGCAGCTCGTCTCGTATTCGTAGATGGACTGCTTGAGCTCGGCCAGATCGTCCAGCCGCTCCTGACTGCCCTCGGTGCGCAGCGCCTTTTCATACCCGCTCTTGTCCAGAATATCCGAGAGCACCTCAGAGATGGGCCGACCCTGATACGAGTGCGAAAAGCGCTCGATCAGATCGACGAACTGCTTTGCCTTCGTGCCGCTGAACACGCTGTCTTCGAGGTGGTTTTTGAGCGTTACATAGAGGCTCGTCCCCTCTTTTTCCGCCGTCTCCTGTAAAAAGGCCATGCGCCGCTTGCCGAGGTTCCGCTTCGGCGCGTTGGCAATGCGCCGGAACGACAGATCGTCCTGATAGGCGATCATCCGCAAATATGAAAGTGCGTCCTTGATCTCCATGCGGTCGAAAAACTGCACGCCGGAGTAGATCGTATAGGGAATTTTTTCGTGCATCAACGCCTCTTCCACCGCGCGCGTCACATAGTGCGCGCGGTAAAGGACGGTCATATCCCGCAGCGGCACGCCGCGATCATGCAGCCGCTTCATCTCGCCCGCCATCCACTGCGCCTCCGCCTCCTGCGTGTCGGCAAAGTGGCAGACGACCTTCTCGCCCGAGGGCTTCGTCGGGAGCAGGTCCTTTTTGATGCGGTGGCCGTTTTTTGCAATCAGCGAGTTCGCCGCCGCCAAAATCTCCGGCGTGGAACGGTAGTTTTCCATCATCATGATGGTCTGCACGTTTGGAAAGACCTTGTCGAAATCCAGCAGATACTTGACGTTCGCGCCGCGCCAGGTGTAGATCGTCTGGTCCGGGTCGCCCACGATGAAGAGGTTGCCGTGATAGCCGCACAGCACCTCCATCAGCTCATATTGCAGCGCGTCGATATCCTGAAACTCGTCGATCATGATATATTCGAGCCGCTGCTGCCACTTGAGCCTGATGTCCTCGTGCTGCTCGAAAATATAGAGCGAGAACTTGATGAGGTCGTTGTAGTCGAGGCCGAAGCACTTTTTCTCCTGATAGAGATAGCCGTAGAAGATGATGTCCCCCGCCGTGTCGGCGCGCTCGTACTTTTCGCGCAGCGTGTCGAGCGACATCGTGATCATGTCCTTGTAATACTCCGGCTCCTTGAAGAGCTTGCGAATTTCGATCATGTCCCGTGCGGCGGAATAGGTCATGTCGCGCAGCGTAAGGCCGCGCTCTTCGTAGATGATGCCAAGCATCGCGTCGATGTCGGAATTATCCAGCACCAGAAAGCTCTTCGGGTACTGCACCGCATGGCTGTCCTCCTGCAAAACGGAGACACAGAAGCCGTGGAACGTGTTGATATAGCCCGTGTCGTTGTCGCCGGTCAAGGCGTGGATGCGCTGGCGCATCTCGTTGGCTGACTTGTTCGTAAACGTCACGCACAGGATGTTCCCCGGCAGGATGCCGAGCTCGTTGACAAGATACGCAAAGCGGTGCGACAGCGCACGCGTCTTGCCCGAGCCCGCGCCCGCGATGACGCGGACATACCCCTCCGTCGCCGTGACGGCCTCGTGCTGCGCGCGGTTCAGTCCCGCAAGCAGATGCTCCATGCGCTGTCCCCTCCCCTCTGCAAATTTCTCAATGGCGGTATTATAGCACGGTTTTGATAGTCAAACAAGTGTTCGCTTGAAAACTTTTTCTCTATTGCACGGCGAGCTTGCTGCTTCAAGCTTCATTCCACCGCAAAATGTGCGGCAGGAGCTTTTCAAGAAGCGCGTCACGGTTCTGCTCGTCAATGAAGACAAGCTCCGCGTTCTCATGCCCGCGCACGGCGCGCAGGAATGGTGTGTCCTTCGGCTTGACCGCGGCCAGCACCGGCGTGTCGCCGTCCAGTGCGCACAGCACCGCGGACTGGAACACCCTGGCGTCATTTTCGAGAAAACCGAGCTCGTCCATCAGAATGATGCCGCCCTTCGGCGCGGACTCGATGAGCTGTGCGCCGAGCGTGTCGAACACCTCCGGATGGCGGATGCTCGAGCGGCTGTCGCACGTCCCGACAAGATTCGCCGTCTCGTTGCGCCGCTCGCCCTCACTCTGCGATGCGGGATAGAGATAAATTGGAAAAAAGCCGTTTTTGTCCGCGATTGGCAGACGTTTTGTCACAAAGCCTCCGACCTCCCGCATGTTCTTCTCCAACAGGCGGCGGATCAGCGTCGACTTGCCAACGCCGCGCTCCCCGCAGATCAAAAAATGCCGTTTCATACTGCTTCCTCCTTCGAAATAGCCGCCGTCTCAATGGTGAACAGGCACAACGCCTTTTTGTGCGGCAGGTAGTAGGGAAATTCCGCCGACGGCCCCGCGGTCAGGCGCGCTTTGATCTCATCCTTGGAGAGCGTTTCACTTCTACTTCGGTTATAGAGTGCAAAAAAGCGCTCCGCCGCCTCGAGCGAGCGGAACGGCTGTCCGAACTCCGCCGTGAAGCGCTCCACGGTGTAAGGGATACCTTTTTCGCGCAGAACATTCTCCGTACTCCCCACCGTGTACTCGCCGAGGCTTACCTTTCCCGCGCTGAAGCGGTGATGCGAATAGTCGCTCTTGACGAGGAAAATCTTTCCGCGGCACTGCTTTCTCGCGATGCGCAGCGTGTCCTCCGTGCGGCCAAAGAGACAGAACACCATCGCGTCGTAGGGCTCTTTCGGCGTGAGCGCCTCCACATCGCCGCAGATCGCGGTGACGCCTATTATCAGGTGAGCTTCCAGCATTTTGATGGCCAGCTCGTCGGCGTCCACCGCCATGACATGGCGGCAGTACGGCTTCAGAGCAAGGCTCAGCTCGCCGATGCCGCAGTCCGCGTCGCAGACGTGCGCGTTTTCTTGAAGCTGCGGCGTGATCTTCTCCGCGACAGTCTCATAATAGCGGTTCATCGCCGCCGCGTCGCGCAAAAACGCGATGCTCTTGTCCGTCCACTGCATGCCGCATTCCCCTTTTCCCATTCAACCTGTTTCACGGGCAAACCGATACCAGCGCAAAGCACCGCTTTCACGCAAGACATAGCCGCTGAATATCAATATACCTTTATAGAATCACTATAATTTGCCGTGCCGTCTGTTGTCAAGGTACAGCGAGTACCGGTGTCGTTTGAAAGCGCCGTTGCTATTTTTAATCGCTGACTCAAAGAGGATATTTAAGAAAAAACAGCAGGAAGCCGGTGCGATACGCCGGCTTCCTGCTGTTTCTGATTTTTATAGAGGCTCAGCCCTTTTTGAAGAATGCGACCGCCACCACGCCGGGGCCAGTGTGCGTGCCGATCACGCTGCAAATGAGCGTGGAGTCGAGCGAGTCCGCCTTGTCCTGCCAGATGTCGCGGCTGTCCTCGACATATTTTTTGAGATACGAATCGCTCAGCCCGCTGTATCCGAGGATGATCGGCTCGTCGAAGTCGATGCCGCCGCTCTCGTGGATTTTCTGCACGAGCAGGTTGTTGCCCTGCTTCGACCCTCTCGCCTTGCCGATAACCTGAATTTCGCCGTCGACCACGGTGATGACCGGCTTGATGTTGAGAAGTCCGCCCGCAAACGCGACAGTCTTCGAGATACGCCCGCCCTTTTTGAGGTATTCGAGCGTGTCGAGCAGCGCGATGAGGCAAATTTCGTCGCGCTTTTTCTCCAGCGTTTCGGCGATGGTCTTCGCGTCCATGCCCTTGTCCGCGCACTCGAGCGCGTACTCGGCGAGGATGCCAGAGCCGATAGCCGCGCTCTTGCTGTCCACAACGTAGATGTTGTCGTACTCCGCCGCGGCGATGCACGCGCTCTGATACGTGCCGGAGAACTTCGACGCGAGCGTCACAACGACCGCGCTGTCGCCCACCGACGCAACGTCGGAGAAGATCGCGTCGAATGCCGCGGGCGACGCCTGACTGGTCGTCGGCAGCTCGTCGCTCTCGACAAGCCGCTCATAAAAGCGGTGCTTGTCGATGGTCACGCCGTCGATGAACTCCTCCGCGCCAAAATGCACCGTGAGCGGTACGATGCGAAAACGGTCCTTCATGCGCTCGGGCATGTCGACCGTCGAATCCACAATGATCTGAACACTCATGCTTTTCCTCCGTTATTGTTCGTCGCGGGCGGCTCTGTCGCCCGCGGTCTTCTTATGGGTATAAATCCGTTCCAAATTCTCGCTCACGAGCGCGAGCGCGCGGTACATCGTCTGCCGCTCGGCCTCGCTCAGGCCCTCAGATGCCGCCTCGACGATGCGCATGATCTTCTCCCCGATCGCGCGGCCGACCGCCTTGCCCCGCTCCGTCAGGCGCAGTGGGCTCTTATAGCGCTTGCCCGCGCCGCTTGCGCAGGTGATGTAACCGTTTTTCTCGAGGTCGTCCAGCGAGCGGGAGATAGCCGCCTTGTCCTCGTCGCAGCGCTCGCAGAGCTCGGCGGCTGTCATGCCATCCTGCTGGGAGAGGTAGTAGAGGCAGGACACATGCGGCCCTTTCAGTTCGAAGTCCGCCATTTCGTCCGCCTTGATGCGCTTGATGCTGCGGCTGATACGCGCAATCAGGACGGTAAAGGTCTCAAAGCGCTCCTCCATTGGTAATTCTCCTTTTTTCTATTTGTTGACAAATCAACAAGCTCGTTTATCATAGCGCATCAATGTTGATTTGTCAACAAGTTTTTATATGAAAAAGGAAGGACCTGCTCACAGTCCTTCCTTTTGGTATTTCTTTTACTGGATACCGCCGCCGCTCAGATCGTACTCCGCGGTGATGTCGTTCCCGTCTTCGTCGTAAAACCGCAGCGTGCTGCGGTCGAAGTCATAATCGCCGAGCTGTGGAGAAAGCTCTGTGCAGAACAGGAAATGCGTCTTTCCCTCCGCATTTTCCATCGTGCAGGTCTCGCCGTTCTGCGTCATAGTGATTTTTGCGATGCGGCCGGTCACATCGCGCCCGCCAAAGAGGTAGTATGCTTTCTCCCCACTGCGCACAACGCCGTCATGGAAGCTCCCGCCGCCGTAGCCGAGGCGCACAATCTTGTAGCGGCCAAGGATATTCCGTTCCAGCTTGACATAGCCCAGATCTATGTCCTCGCCGATCTCCATGAGATACCACACCGTATTTTCGAGTTCAACACTGTCGTACACCCGAATACTCGGCGAGAGGGGCTGGGGCCTGCCGATATTGTAAAAATCACAGATATGGTCCGGCAGCGTCGCCGGGTCCAGCGGAAAGGTCGTGCTCCGGATGATCCCCACGGCGCACAAGGCCAATATCAGCACTGAAAGTATGGTAATGCTCACTTTCTTGCCTGTTTTCATATTGTTCTCCTTTTTTGTTCAGGGGGAACTCAGAATGCCACGTGCATGAACAGCGCCACACAGCACAGGATGACCGCGAGCGGCACGTAGACGAAGCGGCCCACGTTGTACCACAGCGCACCGCGCTCTTTCTTGCTGCCGGTGTTCACGGCGGCGAGCAGCTCGTCCTTTTTCATCACGTAGAACCACGAGATCGCGCCGAGCGTCGCGCCGATGGGGATAATATAGATGGAAACAAGGTCCATCCACGGGCCCCACTTGCTGATGGGCTCCATGAAAATGCCGATGCCGAGGCACAGCACACACAGGATCGCCAGCACCGCCGTGCGGCTGAGCTTGGGGAACTTGTGCAGCAGCGATTCCGCCACGGCCTCGAACATGTTCTGCAGCGAGCTCACGCCCGCGAAGATCATCGCAAGGTAGAGGATGATGGCGAACAGCCGCCCCATCGGGATATCCTGTAAAATGGTCGGCAACGTAACGAACAGCAGGCTCGGGCCCGCGCCGACGTCCAGCCCGTAGGAGAAGCATGCGGGGATGATGACGAGCGCCGCAACGACGGCGGCGATCGTGTCAAACAGTGCCGTGTGCTGCGCGACGCCGACGACGTCCTCGTCCTTCGAGAGGTACGCGCCGTACACGATCATGCCGCTGCCCGTGACGGAGAGGGAGAAGAACGCCTGTCCCATCGCCCAGATCCAGATCATCGGGTCCTTGAGCGCCTCCCAGCGCGGAGTGAACATGAAGCGGTAGCCCTCGCTTACGCCCGGCAGCATCGCCACGCGCACCGCGAGGATCAGGAAGATGATGAAAAACAGCGGCATCATGATCTTGTTGGTTTTTTCGATGCTGTGCGCGCCCAAATAGAGCGTCAGCAGCGTCCCCACGACCACGATGATGTGGTACGGAATGACGGAATACGGTGTGGAGGAGAACGTGCCGAACCACGACGCGGTGTCCGCCGTCATCAGCGTGCCGACGAGCGAATCCACCAGCGCCTTTAAGATATATGTCACGATGACGGCGTAGCCGAACGCAATGCACAGCGAGCCCGCAAGCGGCAGCCAGCCAAGAAGGCCTCCTACCTTGCCTGCCCCCTTGCCGCGCGTCGACCATGCCTTTTCATACGCGCCGAGTGTGCCCGTCGCCGCGTGGCGGCCCATGGCGAATTCCGCGGGCAGACCCACGTAGCTGAAAATGAAAATAAACAGCAGATAAATGAGCAAAAATGCCCCGCCGCCGTTGCTGCCAAGCTTGTTCGGAAAGCCCCAGACGTTCGCCATGCCGACCGCTGAACCGACGGACGCCAGAATAAAGCCCCATCGGCTCGCAAAGTTTTTGTTGTTCTTCATGTTTTCTCCCATCCAGGTGAAAAAATAACCGCGTAAGCATTCCTCGGCTCACGCGGGCATCAGCCTGTCTCTCATCAGATTTTGTACGCAGGATACACAACGCATGAAAATTCCTGCTCTTATGTTTTATACATTTTAATGCCGCTGCACAAAAAAGTCAAGCGCTCGAGCGGTTTATATTATGGCTGTTCCAGCCTTTTCCTCACCGGCGCGCGTTCTTCCCGCACCGCGGCGCAAGGGTCTCGTAACAGCATCGCAGTAGATTTGTTCATATCTTTTATGATATGATCGCCGTACCAAAAGGAAAATGAGGCATTACAGGAGGATCATGATGAGCGCCTGCATCTTTTTCGCTTCCGACGCGCCGCTGCCGGAGGTCTTTCCTCCGCCGGAGTACGACTACCTCGCTATCAATGTGGACGATGGTACGATCGATGACGGCGGCGCAGACGACAACTTCGCGCTGCGCACTTACCCAGACAGTTTTCTCTATACCGACAAAGCCTTTGCCGTCTGCCTCGACTGGGCCTACTATACCGAGGGCCGCGCGCAGCAGCTGATCGACTACATTGGCTCTGCCCTCGAATCCGCGCCCTGCGTGGAACTCTGGCATATCTGGCAGGGCGGCTTCTACTCGTTCGATGAACGCCCCGTCATTCACCGCGCTGCTGTGCGATTCGATGAATTCGTCGTAGACGATCTGCGCGAGCTCGGCGAAACTGACCTCTGGAACAACAAGGAGACGAACCGGTTATCATTTTACTGCCTGACCGTCACACGGTGAGCAGTATTTTCCATACTTTACAAAACGAGGTGACTCCCACGTCTCATTGCACCACATTCGCCGAAGCAGGCCGCCTTGTGGACGCCGGCCGCCGTGCACCGTTTCTCCTGACGCTGTGTGAGGAGGATGAAAACGAGCTGCACATCACCATCTGCTACGCTAAAGCGGAGCCAAATGCACAGACTCCGTCCACAGGAAATGCCGCCCTCGACGACATTCTCGCGCACTGTACGCCGCTGTGCCCCGATGAAAACGCCAAGAACGAGCTCATCTTTGAAAATTACCTGCTCTATCAGGTGCGCAACGAATCCTACTGCGTATTTGACGCAGACGAAGTCCGCAGCGGCACCTATCTTTGCACGTTCGAACGGTCCAAACTGCTCGACTATCTTCCCCGTGCCATTGATGTCCATCTTATACCCGATGGAACGGACGCTCCCGCATCGTAGAAGCACTACGGCATTTACATGCAGAATCAGATCATCGACATCGTTGCCCCGTCCGAGCCCACGGTGCGCACGTCCTTTTGACGTACATGCGCATATATTATGTCAACAGATGTTCTATTCCATAAGACAGTCAAAAAGAAAAAGCCCGTGTCGTGAGACACGGGCTTTTTGAACCTCGCAGTAGGGTGAGATTACTTGATCTCGACCTTCGCGCCAGCCTCTTCGAGCTGCTTCTTGAAGTTCTCGGCATCCTCCTTGGACACGCCCTCCTTCAGAGCCTTCGGAGCGGACTCGACGAAAGCCTTGGCCTCGGCCAGACCCAGACCGGCGATCTCGCGGACAGCCTTGATGACCTTGATCTTGGCAGCAGCGTCGAAACCGGCGAGGACGACGTCGAACTCGGTCTTCTCCTCGGCAGCGGGGGCAGCACCGCCGGCAGCGGGAGCAGCCATAGCAGCGGCGGAAACGCCGAACTCTTCCTCGAGAGCGTGGACGAGCTCAGAGAGCTCCAGGACGGTAAGGCCCTTGATTTCTTCGATCATAGCGGTAACTTTCTCGCTCATTGTAATGATCCTCCAATTTTAAGATATTTGTTTTAGTTTTTGAGTTGGGTGCAGACGATTACTCTGCGGAAGCTTCCTCGGCGGGAGCACCGTTCTTCTCGGCGATCTGCTTGAGGACGCAAGCCAGGCCCGAAATGGGAGCCAGCATGGTGCCAAGCACCTGTGCCTGCAGGACGGGCAGTGCGGGGATCGCGGCCAGAGCATTGACGGTGGCCATGTCGACGACCTTGCCGTCCATGAAGCCGCCCTTGATCTCGAACTTACCGTTGAGCTTCTTGGCAAAGTCGGCGATCACGCGCGCGGGGGCGACGGGATCGGCAGCGATGGCAAGAGACGTGGTACCGTTCAGCTGATCATCGAGCTCATTGAGGCCGACGTTGTTGAAAGCAAAGCGGAGCAGGGTGTTCTTGACAACTGCATACTCGACATCGTTCTTACGGCACTCAGCGCGGAGCTCGGTGTCTTCCGCGACGGTGATGCCCTTGTAGTCAACGATAACGCCGGCAGCTGCGCCCTGCAGCTTCTCGGTCAGAGAGGCCACGATCGCCTGCTTTTCAGACAGAACTTTTGCGTTAGGCATTTCTTGAGTTCACCTCCATTGGATTTTGCGGCACGCCTCGCGTGCCAGGGGAAAGAGGCGTTCTAAAAAGGAAACCGTCCTCATGCAGGACATGAGGACGGTAAAGCAATCAATAAATGTTTGCCATCCTCGGCAGGACTTACGAGACGAATCTCACCTGCTGTCTTTGGAACGCTCTAATAGTATATCCAGAGTTGGCAGCATTGTCAACCCCAAATATCGTTTTTTCCGCAAAATACCCCATATTTGCGCCGCGCACAGCGCAAATCAACTTAAATCACAATTTGCCGCGACATGCGCGCCAAAAATAATCCAATTTGATTTTTCTGACGACATGCGCGTCAGAAAATACCGCGGCTCAGCCGCGATCGCGCGGCGACACCAGTTCGCAAACTGGTGAGGGGGAATCTAAAGGGGGGACAGCGTCCCCCTCTTTAAGTTTTCTTAGATCTTTGCGGTGTTCATCTTGACGCCGGGGCCCATGGTGGAGGCGGCGACGCAGGACTTGATATACTGGCCCTTGGAAGCGGCGGGCTTGGCCTTGATGATAGCACCCATGAGAGCGTTGAAGTTCTCAGCGAGCTTCTCGGGGCCGAAGGAAACCTTACCGATGGGGCAGTGGATGATGTTGGTCTTGTCGAGACGATACTCAACCTTACCGGCCTTGGACTCCTGAACAGCCTTGGCGACGTCGGGAGTGACGGTACCGGCCTTCGGGGACGGCATCAGGCCCTTAGGACCGAGCACCTTACCGAGACGGCCGACAACACCCATCATGTCAGGGGAAGCGACGACGACATCGAAGTCGAACCAGTTTTCCTTCTGGATCTTCTCGACGAGGTCCATCTCGCCGACATAGTCAGCGCCGGCAGCCTTGGCAGCCTCAGCCTTGTCGCCCTTGGCGAAGACGAGAACGCGAACGTTCTTGCCGGTGCCGTTGGGGAGGACGATGGCGCCGCGGACCTGCTGGTCAGCGTGACGGGAGTCGACGCCCAGCTTGACGTGCAGCTCGACGGTCTCGTCGAACTTCGCGGAAGCGGTCTTGCAGATCAGGCCGAAGCCCTCTGCGGCGTCATACTGAGTGTTCTTTTCGATCTGCTTTGCAGCATCCTGGTACTTTTTACCTCTAAACATTGTTCACACCCTCCTTATTCTTCGACGACAACGCCCATGGAGCGTGCGGTACCGGCGATCATGCTCATCGCGGACTCGAGAGTGCTCGCGTTGAGGTCACGCATCTTCATCTCAGCGATCTTCTGGACAGAGGCCTTGGAAATGGTAGCGACCTTGGTCTTGTTGGGGACGCCGGAACCAGACTCGATGTTGCATTCCTTCTTGATGAGGACGGCAGCGGGAGGAGTCTTGGTGACGAAGGAGAAGGAACGGTCGGCATACACCGTGATGACAACGGGGATGATGAGGCCCATGTCGTTCTTGGTGCGCTCGTTGAATTCCTTGGTGAACGCAGCGATGTTGACGCCGTGCTGACCGAGCGCGGGGCCAACGGGGGGTGCGGGAGTTGCTTTGCCTGCAGGGATCTGCAGCTTAACGTAACCGGTGATCTTCTGTGCCATGAGAGGCACCTCCTTAATATTGAATGTGGTAACGACCGGCGATTCCGGCCGCCCTTGGCGAGACTGAACGTCTCTCCCACGTTTGCCGCATACGCGGCTCATCGCTTTTAGCGGTGATTACGGTTCTACGACCTCGACCTGATCGAGCTCCAGCTCGACCGGCGTTTCGCGTCCGAACATGGACACGACCACGCACACCTTGTTCTTCTCTGCGTCGATCTCTTCGACCGTGCCGAGGAAGGACGAAAGCGGGCCGTCGGTGATCTTGACCTGATCGCCGACATTGTAGCGCACGACGATCTCTCGCCGTTCCATGCCGAGCGCCAGGACTTCCTCTTCCGTCAGAGGAATGGGTTCATTGTTCGCCGTGCCGACAAAGCCGGTCACACCGCGAATGTTGCGGATCAGATGCCAGGTGTCGTCCGTCATAATCATCTTGACGAGCACGTAGCCCGGGAAGACCTTGCGTTCGACTTCCTTCATATCGCCCGAGTCGGTCACTTCCGTGACGGTCTCCAGCGGGATCTGGATGTCGAGGATCATGTCCTCCAGATGACGGTTGGCGACGAACTTTTCGATGGCCGTCTTGACTGCGTTTTCATAGCCGGAGTAAGTATGCGCGACATACCACTTAGCATTATCAGCCATGACTGCTCTCCTGTCAGCCCGCGAGACCGATCAGCAGGTGCACTGCGGAAACGGCCACGTAGTCGAAGATCCAGATGCAGGCGCCGACAACGAGGGAGCACAGCAGCACAGTGCCGGTGTTCTTCGCAGTGGTGGATGCGGTGGGCCATACGACCTTTTTCAGTTCGCTTCTCATTTCACGGAACCACTTGCTGCGGTCCTTTTTCTTCTTTTCTTCTGCCATGTTTCAACAGCCTTTCCTAATTACTTGGTTTCGGTGTGGACGGTGTGCTTCTTGCAGAAGGGGCAGTACTTGTTCAGCTCAAGCTTGTCCGGGGTGTTCTTCTTGTTCTTCATCGTGTTGTAGTTTCTCTGCTTGCACTCGTTGCATCTGAGCGTGATCTTAATGCGCATCTAACGGCACCTCCTTATTTACTCAGCTCCGTTTGCCAAAAGCGGCATGAAGCTGGCGATTGCCTCCCTGCTCTCAAATTTGAGGGGTGCTTTTCCCTTGCGTGCCGAGAAGCAAAAGCGCGCAAAAAGAAAGCCCTCTTTCACAGGTAAGTAAGATGATACCACATGTCATGTCCAGCCGTCAAGCACTTTTTGCACGTTTTTGCAGAAAATCGCGCAGATTTTGCGCTCTTTCCCCTGTTTTTTCTCCCGCGGCGGGGCGATCTAAGCGCATTTTGCCGCCGCGTCGCGCCGCTCTCCCGCCCCGCGCTTGCTTTTTGGGTGAAAATCCTGTATGCTGGCAGTCAAAAGAAACGCTCAGGAGGCAATTTTATGAAAATCATGGCCATCGACTACGGCGACGCGCACACCGGCGTCGCGATCTCCGACCGCACGCTGACGCTCACTGGATTTTCGACCGTTATCACCGCGTACCGGCCCGAAGCGGTCATCGAAAAGCTGCTGCCGCTCATCTCCGAGCACGAGGTCTCAGAGCTCGTGCTCGGCCACCCACTCAACATGGACGGCACGCGCGGCCCCCGCGCAGAAAAGGCCGAGGGCTTTGCCGAGATGCTGCGCGAGGCCACGTCGCTCCCCGTCACGCTCTGGGATGAGCGCCGCACGACCGTCGACGCGCACAATATTCTATTGAATAATGGCAAGCGCGCCAAAGAGCGCAAGAAAACCGTCGACGCCGTCGCGGCGAGCCTGATGCTTGAAGGTTACTTAACCTTCAAAAAACGTCAAGGGTAACATATCACAGCGCGGCAGCGCTGTACTTTGTTCCCCTGCGCCGCGCAGGGGAGCGGGACAAAGGGGCCATTCTCTTTCGCAAAAGAGAATGGCCCCTTTGAAACCCCAAGAGAAAGGCTTCCATTGCAAGCGAGCAGCTCGAAGAGCTGCAATGCTTGCCGATTGCACTGCCCATAGCGCGGCAGAGCCGCGTTGGGTGTTGCTATACGATTTGGCTTGCTTCTACTACCCGCTGCCGCTCTGCCAGTCTCGTAGAAGTGCAGCCTAATTTCCGTCTACCGCCAGTCTCATCAATGCGGCGAGCGAAGCAATGCCGCATTCGGTAAGCAGTCTGCCGCCCAGCTACCGTCACTCGCGCCTCACGATAGTAAGGCGCAGTTGCAAGCGGTCACGAATCGCAGGGATTCATGGCGAAGCCATGTACACCGCACTTACATTGCGCAGCGCGTGCAGTCATTCAAGCTACAAACTGCCAATGTCGGGGGTCGAGGGGAACTCCCCTCGCGTTCTCTTGGGGGTTTAAGGGGGCCATTCTCTCACGTGAGAGAACGGCCCCCTTTGCCGCGTCCCCACACGGTGTGGGGATAAATCCCAAAAAGTATCACTTTTTGAACTTCTTAATCGTATCAGCAATGATATTCTGCTTCAAAATCATGCTGACCAGCACGTAAATAACGCACCCCACAACGCCCGTCAGGCCGCACTTGACGACGAGCATCAGCTTGCTGTCATCCGCCGCGACAAGAAGCGAACGCCCGCCGTAGAGGACGACCGCCATCGCTGCCGTGGCGGCAAGGCCCTTGAGGAGCGGCACCAGGCGCACGATCTTCGTCCCGCGGAAGAGCTGGATCGTCATCGCGATGGCACCGATCGTCAGCGCAAGCGACGTTGCCAGCGCGACGCCGGTATCGGTGTAGAACACGCGGTTCAAAATGAGATTCAGCACCAGCACGCCGAGGTTGATGAGCAGCGGCACCAGCGTCTTTTTCATCGCGTAGTAGGCCTTGTTCAAAAGGTCGAGCACGGCGAAAGCGCTCATACCGAGCGCGTAGCGGGCGAAGATGCTGCCCGTCATCTCGGTCGACTCAGCGGTGAAGCTGCCGCTTTCAAAGATGACGCGGATGATATCCGTGCCGAACGCGCACATCATCGCGCAGACCGGCAGGATGAAAAGCAGCGTGTTTTCCGTCACGTTCCAGATGTAGCCGAGGTACCCCTTCGAGTCCTCCTTCGTAAACTCGCGGTTAAAGCGCGGGAACATGACCGCGCTGATGCTGTAGAGCACGCTGGTCGTGAGCGGGGTGAAGAGCTTATCGGCATAGTAGAACGCGCTGACGGCGCTGTCGTTGAGCGCCGTGGCGGTCGCCGTGTCGATGAGATAGCAGAACAGGAAGATCGACGTCGTCAGCACCGTGACGAGCGCGGTCTTAAAGTAGGTTCCGACGTAGTCCGCCTTGCGGTCGAGCATCGGTCGGTAGACATAATGTTCCTTCTTCGCATACGGGATGCTCATGGCAAGCTGCAAGAGCCACGCGCACGAACTCGCGATGACGACGCCCTTGATGCCCCACTTTGCGCCCAGCGTCACAAGGAAGATCGCAAGGAACGCGTTGTACGGGATGCTCATGCTGCCCTGCAATTCATAGTGGTCGGTCGCCTGGAAGATGGCGACGTTCAGATACGCCGCCGCCACGACCGGCAGCGCGCAGGCCATGATGCGGATATAGCTCGCAAGGCGCGGCAGCTCGGCTGCGTCAAGGTCCCAGATCGTGCCGACGAGCGGCGTCGAGGCAAAGATCTGCCACAAAACGACCGCCGCGAGCGAGCCGAGCAGCGTGATGGTCAACAGGTTGTTGGCCGCTTTCTCGCCGCGCTTGCGGTCGGCAGCAAATTCCTTCGTCAAAATCGGCACCGCCGCGATGCACAGCGCGTAGCACATCGTCGTAAAGAGATAGAGCGTCGAGTTATACGACGCGGTGTAGAGGTCCGCGTCCACGCCGGTGCCGAAGATATTGGCCTGCATCATTTCGCGCACCACGCCGAGGAGCTTGGCAAACAGCGTCAGCAGAAAGACGAAGCTGATCGCGCCCGCCGTGCGGACGCCCGATTTATCCTTCTTTTCCGTATTGTTTTGAGGGTCTTGCATGGTATGTTTCCTCGATTTCTCCATGATCGCGCAGATCATTTTCTCGTTCGTGTCGAGCTTGCGCGAAAGCTTGGCCATGTGCACCTCGACGCGCTCCACCTGCTCCTTGCCCGTTTCGAGCACGCGCTCGGCCTCGGGCATAAAGAGCTCCGCCGTGAAGTTCTCCTTCGTGCTCAGCTTGTCGAGCCCCACGGAATTCAAAAACGCCGTGCACTTGGGGTCATACGAAATACCGATGAGCGGCACGCCCATGATGGCGGCATAGATGAGCGAATGCAGGCGCACACCGACGAGCAGGTCCATGTTGCCGATGATGGAGAGCATATCCTCGGAGAGGTACTTTTCATTCAGGCACACCGCCGTGTCATCGGGCAGCTGCGCCGCGATATGGCGGCAGACCTCGCCGTCCTCTTCATAGTGGAACGGGATGAGCACGGACTGCGCGTTGTACTTGTCCTTCATCATCTGGATGGAGCGCAAAAGCTCTTTGACAAAGCGGCTGTCTGTGTCCCGCTCACGGATGGCCCAGCCGACAGTTAGACGGCCATCCAGCGAGACACCTGCCTTTCGCAGGATCTCCGCGCCGACATCGCCATCGGGCTTTTTCATGCGGATGACGGGGTCCGCCGTGATGACGACCTTGTCGCGCGCGATGCCGATTTCCTCCAAAAGCGCCGCAGACCGCTCGTCGCGCACGACGATACCGTCCGCCCGCTTGAGCGCCGCCGCCGCGGCGCGGCGGTTGCCGGGGCGGTCGATGGGGCCGATGCCCTGGGAATAGATGAAGACCTTTTTATGGAAGAATTCCGCGCAGCGGATGATGGAGAGGTAATAGTGTAAGCTCTTGCTGCTCGTCACATCCTGCAAAAGGCTGCCACCGCCGGAAATGAGCATGTCGCACTTTTTCACCGCGCGTAAAATCGCCATCGGCGACATGCGGTCCACCGCCTCAACGCCGTACTTTTCGCGCGTGGAGGCGGGATTGTGCGAGAGCACCGTGAGCGAGCAGTCGGGAATGTGCTCGCGCAGCGACGAGACGAGCGTGCGCAGGATGGACTCGTCGCCGATGTTGTCGAAGCCGTAATAGCCCGAGATCAGAATGTTAACCATTCGTCACCCCGCAGATCCTGCGCACAAGGCGGTAAATGAGCTCCGCCACAATGACCACGGCTGTGCCGATGAGAAGTCCGAAGAGGATGCCCCAGCCGGTGCGCAGCAGGCTCAGCAAAAACGGCGTGCGGATGTGCAGGAACGTGTTGACCACGCTGACAAGGCCGATGGTCATGCCCGTGCCGAAGATCATCGGCAGGAACTTCATTCTGCGGCGCAGCGACCAGATGAAAAGCATCAGCATCGGCCAGCCGACGATCATTTCCTTCGTGCGCGGGCGGGCAATGAGCGTATTTTCCAGGAAGTTGCGGAACGCAAGCTCCCTTGCCGACGTCGTGGTCGAGTTGCCGGTGCGGTACATATAGTAGGCGAACACCAGCAGCATGAACACCGCCGCCACCGCGATGACGACGATCTCAAGGAACCAGCCGAGTTTCATCGGCGTCTGCATCAGCTCGCCGAAATAGGCGTTGAATCGCTTGACGCGGTTCTTCTCCCCGCGCTGTCCCGCGTGGGCGAGGACGGCCTCGCGCGCACCCGTCTCTTCGTAAGCGAATACGATCAGGTAAGCGAGGATGAAAAGTCCGATGGGGATGAGCTGCATGATCTTCACGCCGCGGTAGAGCTCCATCTCGATCATGTAGGAGAGCTGCGAGAGCGCGGAGGTCGCAAGCAGCGAACCGCAGAACGCGGTCAGGATGGTCAAAGCGGAAACGCCGAGCGTGTAGCCAAGGAGCTTTCCAAAGCGCACGCGCGGCTCGCTCCTTCTCTTTTCCATCAGCACGCGGCAGAGGCCCACCGCCGCAAGCGACGGCATCACGATGCCGCCGGACATGGAGAGCAGCAGGCGGAAAAGCGAAGGCTTCAGCACGCTGAGCGCGGCAAAGCCCAGCACACCGAGCGCCAGAAGGATCATGCGCCAGCGCGCGCCGATGTGGAAGAAGAGGTCAAAGAGCAGCACCAGCAGCGCCGCCGTGCCGACGCTCTGCACGATTCGCAGCGCCAAAGGCGGCGTTTTCAGCTCCATCGCCGGCACCGTGCCGCGCGTGTAGCCGAGGGGGGCAAGGCGCGCATCAAGGTCTTTGAGCATCTTTTCATAGTCGGCAGGATCGGTGACATAGGTCCATTCCTTCTCGTCGGCGTCCCAGCTCACGTCGTTGTCCGGCTCCAGGATCATCTTGAGGTAGATGATCTTGCAGTTGCGCTCGGCAATGGCGCGGAAGAAGGTGTTCGTGATCTCCTCGGGGCCTTCGTAGCCGCAGTACTGATAGCGGTTCTGGATGTAGGCCCACTCGTTGAAAACGCGCACACCGCGATAGCCCGTGTTGTCGAGCAGTTCTTCAACGCCGGGCCAGACAAGGTTCTGGCTCTGGTCGTTCTGCTCCATCATGGCGACGCTCGCGCCGCTCTCGTTGAGATACTGCACGAGCATATCCCAGCCCTCGTCGCTCTCGTAGCCGACAAGCTCCTTGCCGCTGTTCATAAAGTAAGGCGCATCATAATGCTTGAGCACATCGATATAAGCCGCCGCAAACTTTGTGCCGTTCATGTCCTTCTTCGTCACGGTACGCGGAATGATCTCGTAGCCGTGGCGCTCGAGCAGCTCCACCGTATCGGGCCAGATGCCGAGGCAAAGGTCGAGCAGCTTTTCGCCCTTCATGCCGTTTTTCTGCTGCTGGACGAAGAGGAAGCCGTGCTCGCCTTCAAGATAGGTCTTGGCTTCAAAATCTTCAAAGCGGGCGGTGAAAGCGTCGAGGATCCACTCGTAGCCCGCCGCCGTCTCGGTCCAGATGAGGCAGTCGCTCACGTCGGTGCTCTCGCGCAGCCACGCCGCGACCTCGGCGGGGTAGCTATCCTCCCAGCCGTAGTTTTCCATCGCCTTTTTCACAGTCATCGCGTGCACAGGGATGGCCGCGCTCTGGTGCAGGTCGAGCGCGCTCGCCTCGCTGAGCGCCACCTTGTCCACGCCGAGGGAGCGGAACAGGTCGAGCCACTCATCCTCGCTCATTTCAGACTGGCGCGCCATGGCGCGCAGGCTCGAATAGTCGAGGACACATTCGTAATATTTGTTGTTCTCCTCGGTCTGCACGCGCCCGGCGATCGGCACGAGCGAAACGAGCAGCGCCAGCAGTGCAAGAAGCACGAGAAGCTTGTCTTTTTTCAGAAACCTTTTCATTGGCAGTTCTCCTTCTGCGCCCATGCGCAGGGTAATTTAGAGTGTATCGAGCGCCACCGGCTCGCCGATGGCCTTGGCATAGGCATAGATCTTTGCAACATCTTCGATGTATTCCGCGCGCAGATATGCCTGCGCAAGGTCCTTCCCCACGGCGAGCACGCCGTGATTGGCAAGCGTGCAGCCGCCGCGGTCCCTGAGCGCGGGGATGGCGTTCGTGCCGACGGCCTCCGTCCCCGGCGCGGCGTAGTCCGCGCAGCGGATGTCGCCGCCCAAAAAGATGCACGATTCGATCAATACCGCGGGGATGCTTTTCCGCACGACGGCAAACGCCGTGGCATAGGGCGAATGCGTGTGGAAGACGGCGTTCGTCTCGCCATACGCCTTGTAGACCGCCGCGTGCATGCGCCACTCGCTCGAGGGCTGCAATCCCCCCTCGAGCACCGTGCCGTCGAGCTTCATGCGCACGGTGTCCTGCGCGCGCAGCATGTCATAGCGCACGGACGTCGGCGTGATGAGCATTTCGTCGGGCGCGACGCGGCAGCTCATGTTGCCGCTCGTGCCGGAAAACAGGCCCTCACGGAACGCTTCAAGCGATTTGTCCACGATCTCCTGACGAAGAATATCCAGATTTTGTTCCATTCAGATCACCAGATTGTCCCTGCCGATGCTGCCGTCCGTAAAATAGCGGTGCAGATCGTAGGGAGAATAAATACCAAGGTCGGTCACGACGCCCGAGACGAGATGCGGCGGCGTGATATCGAAGGCGGGATAGTAGCCCTTCACACCCTCCATCGCCGTGCGCACGCCCATGGCTTGGAGCGTGAAGTTCGGGTCGCGCATTTCGATGTGAATGCTGTCCACCGTCTCGTGTCCCTGATCGGGCGCGCCGGTGACAAAGTACGGGATGCCCATGTACTTGGCGACGATGGCGTTCTGGAACGTGCCGACCTTATTGACGACATGGCCGTCGCAGCAGATGGCGTCCGCCGCGGTGGTGAAAACGTCGACCTTTTCGTTCTGCATGACGAACGCCGGCATATTGTCGGAGATGACCGTCACGTCAAAGCCCATGTCGTGGCAGACGGACGCCGTCAGGCGCGCGCCCTGAAAATACGGGCGCGTTTCGGGGCAGAACAGCCGGATGTTTTTGCCGCGGCTGCGGCACTCACGAAGCATCGTGCCGACGATGGTCTCGGCGAAGCAGTGCGTCATCACCGTTCCGTTGTCGGGGAACATATCGACTAAGTACGAGCCGATCTTCGCCATTCTGTTATAGCGCACGTTGTTGAGCTCGATGGTCTTATTCTTGATGGCCTCGGCCACATTCTCCCCCGCTGAAAGCGCGCGCTCGGCCTCTTTCAGGCAGATGTCGCACAGAAGCGTCATGCGCTTTTGCGTCGTGGGGCGCGCGTGGGAAATGGTGTAAGCCGCTTTCTTGAGGTATTCCATCTGCTCGTCCGCCGATTTGCCGCGACATTCCCACGCCGCGAGCGCCATGCCCATCGGCGCCGCCGTGTAGGGGCCCGCGCTCTGCGTCACCATGTCGGTGATGGCCCGCGCGACTTCCTGATGTGTGCGGCAGGTGACAAATTCGACCTTTGCGGGGTAAATGCGCCGGTCCAAGATGCGCACCTCGCCGTCTTCAAACCACGCGACATTCTCGTAGCGCAGCAAAAAGGCGAGGTCTTTGTCCGCTCTCTCCATGTTTCTTCTCTCTCACTTTCTATAAAGGCGCTCGACGGCACGCTCCATGTCGGCGCGCACCTTGTTCTCGTCCAGCGTCTTGAATTCACCGTTTTCATATAAAATATTGCCGTCCACCATCGTCATGCACACGTCGCCCGCCTGCGCCGAGCAGGTCAGGAGCGCGGGCGTGTCGAAATTGGGATAGAGGTGGGGCTTGCTCAGATCAATGGCAATGATGTCAGCCTTTTTGCCGACATCCAGCACGCCGGTGTCGTCGCGGCCCTGCAATTTTGCGCCGTTGACCGTCGCCATATCGAGCACCTCCTGCGTGGAGATCAGCGTCGGGTCGTTGTGATAGCCGTCGTGCATGATCTCAGCGAGGTGCATCTCCTCGAACATATTTAAATTGTTGTTGCTGGCCGTGCCGTCGGTGCCGAGCGTCACGTTGATGCCCTTGTCCATCATCTGGCGGATGGGGGCAAAGCCGCTGCCGAGCTTTAAGTTCGACGTCGGGTTGTGGATGACGCTGACGCCGTGAGCCTTCAGAATGTCCATGTCGCGCTCCGTCACCGCGACGCAGTGCGCCGCCGCCGTGGGCGAATCGAACGTGCCGAGCGATTCGAACCACTCCGTCGGCGTTTTGCCGTAGCGCTCGATGCACTCGCGCTGCTCGCGCGCGGTCTCGGCGAGGTGGATGTGCATGCGCCCGCCCTTTTCGCGGCAGAGGTCGCTGTACGCCTTGACGATATGGCTCTTGCAGGTATACTCCGCGTGGATGGAAAAGTCAATGTGAATGCGCCCGTCCGCCGCGCCGTGGTACTTTTCAAAAAGCGCGAGCGATTCGGGGATCTGCGTGTTCTGCTCCACGGTCTGGTTTTCGTCAAAGCACTGCACACAGCGGTTCAGGTTCGCCTTGATCCCCGCCTCTTCGACCGCCCAGACGGTCTCCTCGGGGAAAAAGTACATATCGGAAAAGCTCGTCGTGCCGCCCGCGATCATCTCGATCAGGGCAAAGCGGCTCGCTGCGGCGATATCCTCGCGCACGAGCTTGTCCTCGATCGGGAAAATGGCCTTGAAGAGCCAGTCCTGCAAAGGCAGTCCGCTGCCGATGCCGCGCATCAGCGTCATGGCGATATGGCTGTGGCAGTTGATGAGTCCCGGGGCAAGGAGCCTGCCGCTCATGTCCTTTTCAAGGTCATAGGTCTTTTCGGGTCTTTCCTCACCGATATAGTCGATCTTCGCCTCATCGACGCCGAGATAGGCGCCGTGCAGCGTTTCATATCCGTTTTCCTTGCGCAGCAGAATGTCCGCGCCTTTCAAGAGTGTTCTCACAAAAGAGCCTCCTATCTGCATTTTATCTCATTATGCAGTCTATCACGCGTGCTTTCAGATTGCAACGGGCAAAAGGATTAAGTTTTTCCATATTGCTGACCATGTCGACAAAAAATTCTCATTTTGCAAGCTCAACTACTTAAAATTTCACTATTGAATTTCCTAATATGCCTGATTATAATTAGCGCATACTTTTTCTTAAGGAGTGAAACCGGTATGAGCAAAGTCTATATCCCGCAGGACTACCACACCCCGCTGTCTGTCTATGAAATGCAGCGCGCCATCGAATTCATCAAGAGCAATTTTCAGGTCAATCTGAGCAATGCCCTCAATCTCCGCCGGGTTTCTGCTCCGCTGTTCGTGGATGAAAATTCTGGTCTGAACGACAACCTCAACGGCGTCGAGCGTCCCGTCTCCTTTGACATTCCCGACGTCGGCACCAATGCCCAGGTCGTTCATTCGCTGGCCAAGTGGAAGCGTCTTGCGCTCAAGCGCTACGACTTCAAGGTCGGCAAGGGCCTGTTCACCGACATGAACGCCATCCGCCGCGACGAAGAGGTCGACAACCTCCACTCCGTCTACGTGGACCAGTGGGACTGGGAAAAGGTCATCTCCGCCGAGGATCGCAACGTCGCTTATCTCAAGCGCACCGTGCGCGATATCGTCTCCGCCGTCAGCGAGACGAGCAGCGCACTGAATGTCGCTTTCCCCTCCCTGCACACCAAGCTCCCCAGTGAGGTCTTCTTCATCACCACGCAGGAGCTCGAAGACCTCTATCCCGACCTGACACCCAAGCAGCGCGAGGATGAGATCTGCAAGAAGAAGGGCGTCGTCTTCCTGATGCAGATCGGCAAGATCTTAAAGTCCGGCATCAAGCACGACGGCCGCGCCCCCGACTATGACGATTGGGAGCTCAACGGCGATATCCTCTACTGGAACGAAGTGCTCGGCCATGCGTTCGAGATCTCTTCCATGGGTATCCGCGTCGACCCCAAGTCCCTCGACTCCCAGCTGACGATCGCCGGCTGCGACGACCGCCGCGCGCTCCCCTTCCACAAGATGCTGCTGAATGGCGAGTTGCCCCTGACCATGGGCGGCGGCATCGGCCAGAGCCGCCTGTGCATGCTGCTCATCGGCACCGCGCACATCGGCGAGGTACAGGTCTCCCTGTGGGACGAAGCCACGCGCAAGACCTGCGAGGATGCGGGCGTCATGCTGCTGTAAGCAGTCTCCTCTATTAATTTTGTTATCATCCTTTTCTCTCTTTTCTCAATGTAGGCGCGAAAGCCGGCAGGTCTCCTCTCCTGCCGGCTTTTGTGCGTCTTGATGCGCTTTTGTCCATATCCTCTGTGCAAACGCTATGCGAGGGCATTTTGTTAAAGTTGACTAACCCCTTTTGCCGCGCTACAATTTGGGAAATACTTTCCGGCAAATTCCGGCAAAATACCCTCTGGAGGTTTCCACAATGAAAAATGTGCTCATTCTCTTCCAGCCCGCGCCAGGGCAGCAACTCTGACCTTCTCTGCGACGAGTTCCTGCGCGGCGCGCTCGTGGCCGGTCACGCAGCGCAGAAGATTCGTCTCGCCGATCTGAAGCTCAACCCCTGCCTCGCCTGCGACTACTGCCTCAGCCATGACTGCAAGTGCGTGCAGAACGACGGCATGCAGGAGATCTTCCCCGCGCTCAAGGCAGCCGACGTCATCGTGCTCGCTTCTCCGGTCTACTTCCACTCCATCAACGCCCAGCTCAAGATGGTGTTTGACCGCACCTACAGCACACATCCGAGTTATGTCAACAAGGAGTTCTACTTCCTCTTCACCTCTGCCGCTGACAGCGACGTTGTGAGAGACGGCGCGCTCGCGGGCTTCAGAAGTTGGCTCGAGTGCCTGCCCGGCGCGGTCGAAAAGGGCTACGTCTGGGGCAAGGGCCTCTCCGAGCGCGGCGCTGCCGCCACCTTCTCCACAATGCGTGAGGCCTACGACCTCGGCACCACGGTCTGATCCCCCCTCAAATCGAGCAGGAGGCTCTCACCCACCGTGCGTACCGGCCGGTACACAGCATAACACAACGAGGGCGCTTCCCGAACTGGGAAGCGCCCTCGTTCTTATTTTTCACAGCGCAGGCGGTAAATGTCGCAGCCGTCCACGCGGCCCTCATAGGAAAAGCCGTGCCTGCGCGCGATATGCGCGCTCGCCGTCTGTTCCGGGACGCATTCGATCACGGCGTCCTTCCCCTCCCGCCGCGCAAGCGCGGTCAGAAGGACCGTCATTTCGTCCGCGCAGCCTTTGTGCCAAAAGGCAGGCTTGAGCACCCAGCCGATCTCGCGGCTGTGCTCGTCATAATCGTGGTAGATGGCGTAGCCGAGGAATTCTCCCTCCGCGTTTTCTGCGGCGTATACGAGCGGCGGCTCGGAGAGCCCTGCCCGCTCCAAAAAGTCTTCCGTCTGCGCGCGGCTGAACGGCAGCTCCAGCCATCGCATCACCGCTTCATCTGAGAGCAGAGCATATAATTCGTCCAGGTTCTCCCGCCGCATCGTCCGCAGGCGGACGTGCGCCCCCTCCGCCAGGATCATTCTTCCTTATGCCGCTTGCCGCGGAACGTCATCTCCGGATTCTTGACGCTCACGATCGTATCGGGTTCTACTGAAGACGTCAGGAACGCGTTGCCGCCGACGACAACATTGTCGCCGATCTCGGTCGCACCGCCGAGCAGCGTGGAGTTTGCGTAGATGACGACATTGTTGCCGACTTTCGGGTGGCGGCGCACATTCGGGTTCGTCGCCATGCCCGCGGGCGAGAGCGCGCCAAGCGTCGCGCCCTGATAGAGCTTGACGTTGTCGCCGATGATCGTCGTCTCGCCGACGACGACGCCCGTGCCGTGGTCGATGAAGAAGTATTCGCCGATCTTCGCACCGGGGTTGATGTCGATACCGGTCTGGGAGTGCGCGTACTCGGACATCATGCGCGGGATCATCGCGACCTTGTTCTCATACAGCTCGTGCGCGATGCGGTAGATGAAGATGGCAAACATGCCGGGATACGAGAGCAGCACTTCCTCCTTGCTGTAAGCCGCGGGGTCGCCCTCAAAATTTGCGGACAGATCCTTGAGCAGCAGCTCCTGAATGGCGGGGATGCGCTCGATGAACGCTGTGCTGATCTCATAGGCCACTTCGCAGTTTTCGTCGCACTCCGGCATCGTCAGCGTGATCTGGCGCGTCAGCTTTTCGTGGATGTGCTCCATCAAAAGTGCACTGTACTGCTCGGGCGGCAGCTTCAAAAGGTCGCGGTCGCCGTAGTAAACGGGGAAAATGAGCTTTTGACAGTCGCGGATGATCTCGATGACCGCGTTGCGGTTCGGCATGCGCAGCGCGTCGCCGTACATGGGGATCTGAGAGCTCTTGTAGTTCGCCGCCATGCGGTCAGCCGCCGCATGGATCGTGTCGTTTTTCTTCGCTTTGTCCATAAATGATCCTCGCAATCCATCAAAAGCATAAATAAAGGAATTAGAAAATTATTATAGTATCTTTGGCTGTCAAAATCAAGTGTTTCCTCTGCAAGCGAAAAGAGGGCGGCGTATCGCCGCCCTCCTGCGTTTTTACCGGTTCACAAGCAGTTTTTTCATGCCGCGCTCCAGACCGTCGACGGTCAGAGGGTACATGTCCACGACTTTGGCGATGTGGCCATAGCTTTCGCCCCAGTAGCCGCCCCAGCGCGGGGGCTCCTCGGGATTGAGCCAGATCAGGTGATCGTAATGGTCGCGGAAACGCTTGATCTGGTCAAGGCCCGACCACTTCACCTCGCCTGCGCGGAAGTCGTAGCGCTTTTCCGTCAGCTCATACATGTCCATCAGCGCGTCGCCGACGAGGATGACCTTGTACTCGCTACCGAAATTCTGCAGGATCCAGTCCGTCGACACCGCGTGCTCGCGGTACATCCGCGGGTCGGAGTAAACGTTGGAGTAAATGCAGTTGTGGAAGTAGTAGACGTGCAGCTCCTTAAAATGATTCGACTGCCGCGCCGCCTGGAACAGCATGGAGCAGAGGCGCGCATAGTAATCCATCGAGCCGCCGGAGTCCATCAGCATCAGTACCTTGACGGTGTTTTTGCGCGGGCGCTTGTAGCAGATCGACAGCGTACCCGCGTTGTCGCAGGTCTCGCGGATCGTTCCGTCCACGTCGAACTCCGTTTTGGCCTCCTGCGTCTGCGCGGAATATTGCCGCAGCAGGCGGAACGCCATCTGGAACTGGCGGATGTCGAGCACATTGTCCTTGCGGAAATCGCGGAACTTGCGCTCCCCCGCCACCTGAAACGCACGGCGGTAAATGCTCTGCCCGCCAACGCGGATGCCCTGCGGGCTGTGGCCGCTGTTGCCGAAGTTCGAATAGCCGTTTGTGCCGACCCAGTACGAGCCGCCGTTGTGCTCCTCGGTCTGCTCCTTTAGCCGCTCTTCAAACATCTTGAGGATTTCTTCGACGGTCTTTTCCTGATAGCCCTGCGTGCGCAGGAACTTGCGGAACTCCTCCATCGCGGCGGCGGGATTGTTGAGCCAGTCCATCAGCTCTTCGGGAAGCTCGTCCTGATACGGCACGCCGTCGAAGTATTCGAGGAATATCTGGTCGAACTTATCGTAATCCGCCTCAGACTTGACGAGCACCGCGCGGCAGAGCTCGTAAAAGCCCGTGAGCGAATCGTGCTGCAAGTCCATCATCAATCCCTCAATGAGCGTCATCCACTCATTCAGGCTGACGTGAAACCCGTGCGCGCGCAGAAGATAGAAAAATCCAGTAAACATAGCGTGTTATCTTCTCAGGCGGCGCTGCACCGTGGAGATATCCTTGTCCTTTTTCAGGAGCACACCGATAAACGGAATCTCGCTCGAAATCTTCGAGACATCCACGCCGGCAAGCTCGAGCGCGCGGATCCAGTCGACAAGCTCGGACGTCGAGGGCTTTTTCTCCACCGAGTCGATCGAGCGGATATAATAGAATGCCTGCATTGCCTGCATCAAAAGCGCCTCGTCGACATGGTCGAAGTGGACGCGGATGATCTTCTCCATCTGCTGCTGGTTGGGGAATTCGATATAATGGAAGATGCAGCGGCGCAGGAACGCGTCGGGCAGTTCCTTTTCCGCATTCGAGGTGATGATGACGATGGGACGGTGCTTGGCCTTGACGGTCTCCTTCGTCTCGGGAATGTAGAATTCCATCTTGTCGAGCTCCCAAAGAAGGTCGTTTGGGAACTCGAGGTCTGCTTTGTCGACCTCGTCGATCAGCAGCACGACCTGCTCGTCGGCGGAAAACGCCTCGCCGAGCTTGCCGAGCTTGATATACTTTGCGATATCGTCCACGCCTGCCGAGCCGAACTGGCTGTCGTACAGACGCTGCACCACGTCGTAGACGTACAGGCCGTCCTGCGCCTTCGTTGTGGACTTGACACTCCAGATGATAAGCTTTTTGCCCAGTGCCTCGGCCACCGCCTCGGCGAGCATCGTTTTGCCCGTGCCCGGCTCGCCCTTGATGAGAAGCGGCTTTTTGAGCGCCATGGCGATGTTCACCGCGTTCATCAGCTCCGGGCTCGCGACGTAATTTTTGCTGCCTTTGAATGTGTTTTCCATAGTATTGCTCCTTGCAAGAAAATCAAAATCATAATTATTGTACTCGCGTTGCATTTCCCTGTCAAACCTATTGTTTCGAAGGGTTCAAAAATTTTTTCTAAAAATTTGAAATTTCCTATTGCATTTCTCAGAAAGCTGTGGTAGTATAACACCGTTGTCCGGTACGGGACATGCGCCGTTAGCTCAGCTGGATAGAGCGTCTGGCTACGGACCAGAAGGCCGGGGGTTCGAATCCCTCACGGCGTACCAAAAGTCCTCGAAATCGTCTGATTTCGAGGACTTTTGTTTTTCATAAGTTACGTTTTTGGGGAGTTACTTTTTCTTGACCCAAACGCTGACCCCAACGGGAGCGGGTAGCGGAAACCATCAGACAGCACGGGATAGGATATTTCCCATCGTCTGGGCAGCTTTGAGCTGCGCGTCGGTGGTGACGTGGGCGTAAGTGTCCAGCGTGAAGCCCGCGGAGTAGTGTCCCAGCATCGAGGACACCGTTTTCACGTCCACGCCGTTTTGCAGGGCCATGGTCGCGAAGGTGTGGCGCAGGTCATGAAAGCGTATGCGGGGCAGCCCAGCCCGTTTCAGAACCCGCTGGAGCATGTGCAGGACGCTGTCCGGTGACATGGGGCCTCCGGTGGGCGATGGGAACACCCATTCGCTGTTACCCTCTTTTCTTCTTTGTTGCATCAGAACGCTTATCGCATCCGCCGACAGCGGCAGTGTGCGGTAGGCGTTTTTCGTTTTCAGCGGTGCCTCGACCACTTTGCCGTTTTGCCGTGAGATGGCTCTCTGAATTTTCAGCACGCCACGGTCGAGGTCAACGTCTGCCCATTTCAGTCCTAGCAGTTCGCCGCGCCTAAGTCCGGTGGTAAGGTCGAGGTAGTAGAGCTCGTACACGCCGCTGTCCCTGGCCTCCTGGAAGAAGGCGCTGAGCTGGTCGGCGGTCAGGGTTTTCATCTCTTTGTGTTCGACTTTCGGCAAGGCGCAGCCCTGTGTCGGATTCTTGCTCACCAATTTCTGCTCCATGGCGAGGTTGTACGCCGAGCCGATCATCTGATGGATGTTTCGCACGGTTTTCGGTGCTAAACCTTTCGGCTTTTTCTTGGCCTCGATGCGGTCTACCCGGCCACCGTCCAGCAGGTGCTTGTAGAACCGCTGCAAGTCCAGAGAAGTCAATTCTGCCAGTGGAACGCCGCCGATCTGCGGTTTGATGTGGTTTTTCAGAAAACCTTGGCTGGTCTTGAACGTGGATGGTCTGAGTTTCACCTTGGCGTAGTTTTCCATCCAGACCTCCAGCCAACTTCCCACGGTGTAGGTCTTGGCCCGTCCGTAGTCGATGCCCACATTTTCTTCGATGGCTTTTTTCAGCTTTTCCTTGACTTCGGCCTGCGTCTTGCCAAGAACGTTCTTGATGATGGCCTTGCCAGTTTCCGGATCGTGACCGACAGTGTATCTTCCCTCCCAGCGTCCGTCCTTTCGCTTGCGGATGTTCCCCTCGCCGTTTGCTCGTCTTTTCGGCATAAAATCAGCCCCTTTCGACAACGAACAATACCGTAACCAAGGGGACAAAGCTACCGGAAAACCGAACTGTTATCAGAAAGTTATCATTTGAAGGGGACGCCTTATCTTTGACTATTGCGGCGCAATTCTTGCGCTGCCGGGGACGGTCTCTTTGGTTACAGCGGTGCGATTTTCGAACGAATGAAAAGTCCTTTTTATTGACTACAGCGGCTCAAAATATGCGCGATCTGCGCCGAAAATTGCTCTCACTTGGAAATCACTTTTTCGAGCGATTGAAAACAGCAAATTTCTCAACCGCCTGCGGAACGTCCACCTTGAAAAGTCTGCCGTCACGGGCATTTTTCGTGTCTGACGTTCACCTACGACCGCGAAAACACTTCTCAAGGTGCACCTTAGACTGCGGTTTCAAAACCCCGGAAAGCCCCGCACTGCGGGGCTTTGAGGCCGAGAGGTGCCCAATTACGGGCACCTCTCTTTATCTTGTGCTAAAATCGAACGGCCTTCGCCACTCGAAAAACCTTCCTGTAAAGTTCGGCTTTTCGCCCAGAACCGTTCCTGCAAATATCGCCAAAAAGTTACCGCCACAACGCTGTTTCAAACCACTTTTCATCCCGGTTTTCAACTTCTCGTACAAATGGCCCACGTTCGCTTTCACGGGTGAAAGTGGGTACACACTCGGCTTTCGGAGAAGGATCGCACACAGCGGCCTACACGCCGAAACAGGGGGCGTTTCGAGCGGGCCGCTATCACTACCCTCGACACGTACTGCACGTTCACGAACTTCCCCGGGCCGGGTATCAGAACGGCAAACTTTGCCGCTTTTGCGCCTTGATCCGGTGTGCTCCCGAAGAACGCAGAGAGCCTTCGGAACAGCGATGCGCTTATGCGCGTCGCTGTTCCGAGGCGCCGCGGCCCCGCTGGGCTGCGTAATCTTTTTCGCTTCTGCCGAAATTGCGGTTTCCACGCCCTGTGCTCAGGGCCTTTCCGTGTGTGCGAGGTGAGGGGTGGCATCACTACCCTCGACACACTTTGCGTATTGCCGAAACGCTGGATGGCCGCTTGTCAAAATGACTTGTTTGCCGTTTTCTGAGGTTGGGTAGCCTTCATTGATTTCAGCGGCGCAAAATGTGCTTGACAGGTACAGTCTACTTATGATAGACTTCAAGTATCAAAAATCTATCATAAATAGACCAACAAAGAAAGGAGGCCCACATGGACGGTTACAAACTGGGCGTTGTTGAGACGCATTTTGCAGAACTCATCTGGCAGCACGAGCCGCTGACCTCTGGCGAGCTGGTGAAACTATGCGAACAGGAGCTGCAATGGAAAAAATCCACGACCTACACAGTTTTGAAAAAACTCTGCGAACACGGTATCTTTCAGAACGAAAACGGTACGGTCACTTCTCTTCTCTCACAGGAGGGTTATAACGCCGTACAGAGCGAGAAATTTGTGGAGGACACCTTCGACGGTTCCCTTCCCGCGTTTCTGGCGGCTTTTACCACGCGGAAATCTCTTTCGGAGAAGGACATTGCGGAAATTCAGCGCATGATCGACCGCTGCGGAAAGGAGTGAGCCTATGGCTGCCGTCTTTTTGAAGCTCTTAAATCTGAGCATTTCCGCAAGCTGGCTGGTGCTGGCCGTGCTGGCACTGCGCCTGATATCAAAGCGTTCGCCCAAGTGGATGAATGTTCTGCTCTGGGGCATCGTCGCGCTGCGCTTGATGCTGCCGTTCTCCATCGAGAGCGCGCTGAGCCTGATCCCGAGCGCGGAGACCCTCAGCCCCGAGGTCGTGCAGTTCGATCCCGCGCCGACCATCACGAGCGGCGTGGAGTTCATCGACAACGCGGTGAACCCTTCGCTGAGCGAGAGCTTTGCCGCCGCGCCGTTGGCAAGCGTCAACCCGCTCTATGTGTGGACGTATCTCGCGGGCTGGGTGTGGCTCATCGGCCTTGGAGCCATGCTGCTCTATGCGCTCGCAAGCTATCTTCGGCTGCGCCGACGCGTGAGCGTGTCGCTCCCCATTCAGGATAACATTTATCTTTGCGATGCCATTTCCTCGCCGTTTATCCTCGGTGTTGTAAAACCACACATCTATCTGCCATCCGGGCTGGACGAGGTGCAACGGCAGAATGTACTCTCGCATGAGAGGGCGCATCTCGCGCGGCGTGACCACTGGTGGAAACCGCTGGGCTTCGCGCTGCTTGCGGTTTACTGGTTCAACCCCGTGCTGTGGCTCGCCTATACGCTGCTCTGCCGCGACATTGAACTGGCCTGCGATGAGCGGGTGATCCGCACGATGGACGAGAGCGCCGTCAAGACCTATTCCACGGTGCTGCTTGCGTGCAGTATGCCGCGCAAGGCAGTCATCACCTGCCCGCTGGCGTTCGGTGAAGTTGGCGTCAAGGAGCGTGTGAAGAACGCGCTTCACTACAAAAAGCCCGCGTTCTGGGTGGTCGCGGCGTCGGTCGCCGTGTGCGTCGTTGTAGCGGTGTGCTTTCTGACGAATCCGCCTACGGATACCGACGCCGCCGGACTGGTCGGTTTCCATCGGGAACAGGTCACTTATGCCGATGTAACGGACGCAAGCGGCGCGCAGCCATCCAACGTCCAGTTGACGGCGGAAGAAACGGACGCCGTCTACGCTCTGCTGGATGCCCTGCAATACAAACGCCTTGGTGCTGCGTCAGCAATGGAGGACTGCTATGCAAGGCTCTATTTTATCAGCGCCGCGGGCGAACGCTGCGAGATCATGCTCTCTGAGCGTGAAATGCTGGTCAACCCCATCACAGGCGGCAAGACAGCGCGGCTCTATGAGCTGCATTCCGGAAGTGCGGAGTTGAGAGACTATCTGTTTGGATGTATTGGCGCAAGCGAGCCGGCAGAGGAGGAAATGAAAACCATGACCGAGCCGACGCTGTCGCTGACGCTCACCGTTCCCGCTGCATGGGAGGATATTGCAGAGCTCTCCGCCTGCGACAAGGGGACTTCCTATCTGGGATATGGGATCATGCTGTTCCATCTGTCGGAAAAGAACGCACTTGCGGCGTATCCCGACGGGGGAATGGGCAACGTATGGTGGCTGGTCGCTATGAGCTGGGATAATTTCAAGGAATTGAGGGGCTATGACGCACTGCCTGTCCCCGAGATTCTCGGCATCGCCGAGTATGTCCTCGGAGCCGATGATGAGTATGTGTATCTGCTGGTGTTGCCGTCCGATGTGCAGTTCCTGGAAAACGATCCTGTCAGCCAGCGCCAATACGAGACACTGCAAAGCGACTCACAAGGCGTACTCACGCGATTTTTGAAGGACAACGGAATCCACATAAATGACATGTGCCCTGCCTCCTCCGTGTTTTCGCCCCCTGCGCGCGGCGATGCGGCGAGCACGACCGGCTACGCTGCCTACGACGCGCTGCTCGCCGAGATCAGCGACCTGCGGCGCTCCGGTGCAAGCGAGGCGCAGACCGACTTCAGCCACGATCTCCTGTCCGCGAACGACTACTACCAGACACCCGGCTGGCTGCTGCGTGATCTTGACGGTGATGGGATCCCTGAGCTGCTGCTCGGCGCGGACTGGGGCGACGGCCACAGCGTGATCTTCAATATTTACCGGCTCGACGGCGCAAAGGCTGTCCGCGTGGTGGACGGCTGGAACCGCAGCCGCTGGTATCTCTGCACCGATGGTAGTCTGGCCAACGAAGGCAGCAGCAGTGCATTTGAAAGCAGCTACTCTTACTACCGCTATACCAGCGGAGAGTTACAGCATCTGGAAACGTTGCTGTATCTGGATGGCGGTTCCGGCGGCTCACCATGGCGCTACTCCGTCACAACGGATCAGTATGTCAGCAGTGGTGACTTTCACTCTGTCACCGAGGCCGAAGCAACTGCCGTGATGGACAAATACACCCACGAAACGCTGATTCTTACGCCATTTGTGGTATGAGGATAGATAGTGTGGACTGTGGCGCAAGGTTGCAGCTCGCCAGTCCTCTACGGATATTACAGCCTCTGACCCACTTTTGACCCAGAACGCGAAAAAAGCGGGCAGGGCTGGACGGAAACAATGGAAAACTCACCGAACGAACGGTGGTAAAAAGCACAAATTGGAGCCAAAACGACTCCGATTTTGCTTTGAGACAACCTACGGACCAGAAGGCCGGGGGTTCGAATCCCTCACGGCGTACCAAAAGTCCTCGAAATCGTCTGAT
>ENA-UEYD01000353-UEYD01000353.1-human-gut-metagenome-genome-assembly--contig:-NODE-353-length-43742-cov-91.112218_pt1 | contig 43742 bp, 38 predicted proteins | sample MGYA00242907_ERZ507875 | MGnify/ENA primary metagenome ERZ507875 (study PRJEB26167, sample SAMN06115506) | human gut metagenome | host: Homo sapiens | place: China:Shandong | collected 2015-08-07...
TTGGTGCGCCATCTCGACCAGCCCCATCCGCACTGCCATCTGGTCTACAACCGGGTCGGGAACAACGGGCAGACCATATCGGACAGGAACATCAAGATCCGCAACGCCAAGGTCTGCCGGGAGCTGACCGAGAAGTACGGATTGTATCTCGCACCGGGAAAGGACGACGTACGGCGGGAGCGGTTGCGCGAACCCGACAAAACCAGATACGAAATCCACGATGCGATCAAAGGCTGTCTGCCCAAGAGCAAAAGTTGGAACGAACTGGAAGGCAAATTAAAGGAACAGGACATCGGCGTCCGTTACAAGTATTGCGAAAATACCGACCGCAAGCAGGGTATCCTCTTCTCGAAAAACGGCTTCGAGTTCTCCGGATCGAAGATCGACCGGGCTTTCAGCTTTACGAAACTCGACCGTCATTTTACCCACGTGCAGCAACAAACCCAGCACCGGGCCACGCTCTTCGGGAACCTCTCGGCGGCGGCAGGCAATTACCGTTCGGCATTTGCCGGGCTGTTCGGAGGCATGGGCGGCAGCAGTGCACGCGAAGAGCCGCCAACGGTCAATCTCGGAAAAGCCGGGGGTATTCCGCTGTCGCCTACCGATTCGCCCGGCGGAGTGTCGGCCGGGCAGTTGCAACGCAAACCGGGAGAAAGCCCCGAAGAGCATATAGCACGAATCACGGCGCTGCTCGATGCCGCGGCCGAGGCGATGGCCATAGCCGCAATAGAACGCCGACGCAGGATGGAAGAACAGAAAAGAAGAGCCAAAATGAAACTGTAACCTTAAAACCGAGAAACCATGAACGACGAAAATAAGATCGACCTCTCGATTGAGATGTATGAAGACCTCAAGGAAACGCTTGTCAAAGCTATCAAAAACGCTAAAGCAGGCGGCGCAGGAAACACAGGTTTGGATAATATCCAGCTGGAACGGATCGAACGGCTGATAGAGGCCGCAGAGCTCTCGCAGGGGCAGATCGCACAGCTGCTCGAACGCCTGCAACGGCATACGGCCTTGCCCGGAGTAAAAACCGAGCAGGAGCGGGAATTTGCCGACAGATACAACACCAAGGAACCGTGGTATGAAATGGCGAAGGTCAATGGTAACGATGTAAACATTTACTTCGATTACCGGATAACCTATTACCGTCCCGACAGCGAACCAACATCGAGAGACGAATGGGATACGTATATAAAATGGGAGGATAATCAGGGAAATTCCGGCTACAAAATGAAAAATCAGTATCATTCACAACCGTATTATCCGCTTTGGGCCGGAAATACGCTGTCGTTTACAGGCACATGCCTGCCTCAGAATGCCATTGACGAAAGCGGTTCGGGAACCTATTTCGTTCTTTACAAATTCCGCTATGGCTATGCGGACAATGAAATCAACAGCTATGACGACTCGTCGATCGATATAAGCTGGGCTGTCGATGCGAGCGGAAACAGCGTCAACCTGCCGGGAGTCGATTATATAAAAATATACACCGGTGTCAACCAAGAGAACGGTTGGCTTGGAGAATGTTCGACCGAAATAATGGGTGTGGAAGACCTGCATTTGCTCAAAGAGGAAATACACACAAGGCGATAAAGACCGAAATAACAGGCAATTCAAGTTTTCTGAACTTCGAAAACTCATTTCGATTTACAAATAGTTAATCGGCGGCGGGCCTTTTGATCGCGGTGAACCATTGCAAACATTCCTGCATTTAAATCCCGCCGCCGTTCTTTCACATCTGTCTGCGAGAACCGGAAAAATAGAGATTAGTAGCACGTTGTCTGCCATAACAACGCAATACTCCGGTTTCCACAGACAGATTTTTGCTGATTTGCATTTCGAAAACAATAGAAAATTTTTACAGCAAGCACAAAAATTGAAAAAATGGTCTTATCAAATATGCTTTGTTTTAATTCAACCAACGGATTACACAAAACAAAAGTAATATCAACATTTGGTTTTCGCATTCAACCATTTCTTCTCTGCGGGGAAAATGCGGGGAAAATCCGAAAATTAAAAATCGCTTAACTTGTCATAATCAACAAATTAAGCGATTTTACTGGTACCCGGAGCCGGGGTCGAACCGGCACGACATTGCTGTCATTGGTGTTTGAGACCAACGCGTCTACCGATTCCGCCATCCGGGCATTTCCGCGAGCGTTACGCGGCGAATCGGGTGGACAAAGATAGGTGATTTTCGTAACTTTTCAAAAAATACGGCTATTTTTCGAAAAAGGCCCTGATTTTTTTCGCCTTTGCCGCCCCGACCAGCGCCGAAAGTTCTTCGATGTTGGCCGCACGGACCTTTTCCACCGTGCGAAAATGGCGCAGCAGGGTCTGGACCGTCTTGTCCCCGACCCCCTCGATCTGCTCCAGTTCGCTGTGGATAAACGCCTTGCTGCGTTTCTGCCGATGGAAGGAAACGGCGAAACGGTGCACCTCCTCCTGAATGTGCGCCAAAAAGTGGAACAGGGGCGAAGTGGGACGGATGCCGACCAGCACGGGCGGAAAGCCGCAGAGCAGTTCGGCGGTGCGGTGCCGGTCGTCCTTGGCCAGTCCGGCAATGGGGATGTCCAGCCCGAGCCGCTCCAGCACCTCGTGAATGACTCCCATCTGCCCCTTTCCGCCGTCGGCGATAATGAGGTCGGGCATTTCGGCCCCTTCGGCCATCAGCCGCGTATAACGCCGGAAGACGACTTCCCGCATCGAGGCGTAGTCGTCGGCCCCCGTCACGGTCTTGATGTTGAAATGGCGGTACTCCTTGCGGGAGGGTTTTCCATCCCGGAACACCACGCACGAAGCCACCGGATGAGCGCCCTGCAGGTTGGAGTTGTCGAAGCATTCGATGTGCCGCGGCTGTCTGTCGAGGCGCAGCTCCTTTTGAACGGCATTCATCAGCCGCTCGGTATACCGCTCGGGATTCTTGATTTCGAGGTTTTTCAACTGCTCGGCGCGGTAGATGCGGGCGCTCTTCCGCGAGAATTCCAGCAGTTCGAGTTTCTCCCCGCGCTTCGGGACCGTGAAAGTCACGCCTTCGAACAGCAGCGTCGTCGAGGGCAGCAGCGGCACGATCACCTCGCGGGAGAGTTCGCCCCCGGCGATGTTTTCGACGATGTGCTGGATGGCCAGCGTCAGCATGTCGCGCTCGTCGGCCCCCACGCCCGTCGAGAGTTTCACGGTCTGCACGCCCACGACCGAACCGTGGCGGATGCGCACGAAGTTGCACCAGGCCACGTCGTCGTCGGGCAGCAGCGAGAAAACGTCGACGTCGACGATCTTCGCGCTGACGATCACCGACCGTCCGGCATAGTTGTCCAGGGCGTCGAGCCGCTGTTTGTACCGCTGCGCCAGCTCGAATTTCAGCTCCCCGGCCGCACGCGCCATCTCCCCTTCGAGGTATTGGCGCACGGGACGCAGGTCGCCTTTCAGCACCGAAACGACCATGCCGACCAGCTGCGCATACTCCTCCTCGGACTGCCGCCCGACGCACGGGGCCTTGCAGTTGCCCAGGTGGTATTGCAGGCAGACCGTATATTTATCTTTGGCGATCAACTCCGGGGCGAGGTTGAGTTTGCAGGTCCGCAGGGGGATCACCTCGCGGATGAAGTCGAGCACGCTGCGCTGCATCATCACCGATCCGTAGGGGCCGAAATACTGCGACCCGTCGCGCGTCAGGATGCGCGTCGACTGCACGCGGGGAAAGTGCTCGCGCCGCACGACGATCCACGGATAGGTCTTGTCGTCCTTGAGCAGGATGTTGTAACGCGGCTGAAGGCTCTTGATCAGCGAGTTTTCCAGCAGCAGGGCGTCGGTCTCGCTCCCCACGACGATATGGCGGATCTCGACGATCTGCTTCACCAGCACACGCACCTTCGCGCTGTGCTCCTTCGACTGCACGAAGTACGAAGACACCCGCTTGCGCAGGCTCTTGGCCTTACCCACATAGATGATCGTCCCCGAGCGGTCCACGAACTGGTAGACGCCCGGCGACAGCGGCAGCAGGGCCACCTGCTCCTTGAGATCCGGTTTTTCCGTTTCAGCCATACGCCCTGCAAATTTAGCAAATATATTGCAAATCGGAAAGTCTATAAAAAGGCCGCATTTTTTGTTTAATTCGTCCGAAAATCATATCTTTGCACATCGCTATTTCACTACACGCCAAGCCTATGAGAAAACTTATCCTCCTGCTCCTGTCCGGCATGCTCTCCACCGCATGCGTGGACAAAGATTACGACTTGGGAAACATCGACACCGACAACATCGCCATCGGCGACGAAGGGTCGCAGTTCCGCATCCCGCTGGTCAAGGTGCTCGTCTCGAAGGACGAGATCAAAAACAACGGCGGCAACATCGAAGAGATCTTCCGCGAAGCCGACATCTGGTTTCCCTCCCAGCTGCCCGACGGCAAATTCGTCGACCTCGTCAAATTGCAGGACAAAGACGATCAGACGTATGTAAACACGCTGCTCCGAACGCTGCGCGAGGAGATGCGGGCCAGCGACGCCAAACTCGCATCGGTCGTCGATCTGGTTTGGGACAAATACGCCGCGGAATTTCTGTTGCTTCTCAACCTGACGGCTCCCGACGAACAAACCTTCAAGACAGCATTCAAAACCGCCTACCGCAACGACGCATCGCTGCGCGAACGGCTCGCGGACGAAGTCAGCGCATTGGCCCGCACCTACCTGACCGGCTCGCTCGGAATAGACCAGCTCGAATACGAAGTCGGCCATATCGACATCAGCAGCGACATAGTGGACATGCTCGCCGACAACCTCGACCCCGAGGGCACGCCCAACGCCAGAAACACGCTGTTCCTCTACGGCCAGATCACCAGCGGGCTGCCCCTTTCGCTGCTCCTCGATCCGAGTTTTTCGCCCACGGAGATCACGTTCCAGGTCGGAGTCGGCGCAGACAAGGCATCGAACGACATTCCCCAAACGCAGCTTTTCGCCGAAGACCTGCGGCAGATCGTCGAGGGCATCACGATCCGGATTCCCGTGACGCTCACGGAATACTATCCCGGCAAAGGATTCAGCGACGACCAGTACCAGATCGTCATCAGCCTGAGCCTGCTCAAGAACGGAGGACTGAAACTCGACATCTAAACCGCACTCCATTATGAAAAAAATATACACCCTCATCGCGGCGGCGCTTCTGGCGACCGGCGCCGCAGCCCAGAACCCCACGGCCTATTTCATGGAGGGTTCGACCTTCCGCAGCCAGTTCAACCCGGCTTTCGCGCCGCTGCGCGGCTACGTCAACATCCCGGCCATCGGCGGCGTGAACATCAACGTGGGCGGCAACATCGCCGTGGACAACATCCTCTTCTCCCGCGACGGCAAGCTGGTGACGCTGCTCGACAGCTCCGTGTCGGCCGCCGATGCACTCTCGGGCCTCAAGCAGAACAACCTGCTGGGCATGGACTTCCGCATGAACGTCATCGGATTCGGCGCCTTTACCAAAAACCACAAGAATTTCTGGTCGTTCGACCTCAACGTGCGGGTCAACGAAGACGCCAACCTGCCCTACTCGCTCTTCGAATTCATCAAACTCGGCAAGGAGGGCCAGATCCGCAACTTCGGCACCTCGACGGACTCCTACCTCGAGGCGGCTTTCAGCTACTCGTTCCCGCTGATGGACGACCGCCTCTACATCGGCATCCGCGGTAAGTTCCTCGCCGGACTCGCCCGTGCGCAGGTCACCTACGACCGCTTCGACATCTCGCTCCGCGAAGACCGCTGGGCCGTTCTCACCCAAGGCACGCTGGACCTCACGGCCGCCGGGGCCAAAGTCGAAACGGACCCCGACAGCGAGACCTTCGAGATCGGCGATCTCGACTTCAAACCCACCAAACCCGCAGGATACGGCTTCGCCCTCGATCTGGGCGCCACGTACGACATCCTGCCCAACCTGCAAGCGTCGCTGGCCGTGACCGACCTGGGATTCATCAGCTGGAGCAAGAAAAACTCCGTCATGGGCGTCTCGACGCAGGAGACGGAATTCACGGGCGCCACGGTTCCGGAAAACGCCTCGGAGCCGGTTCCGGATTTCGACCTCGAAATGCTGAAATTCAACCAGGTCGACGGGCGCAGCACGACCAAGATGCTCCGCGCGTCGGTCAACGCCGGACTCGAATACGAAGTGTGGCGCCACAAAATCGGCATCGGCCTGCTCTACACGGCCCGCGTCTGGAAATACAAGACCATGCACAACATCACCGGATCGGTCAATTTCCACCCCGTGCGCTGGTTCACGGTGTCGGGAAGCTATTCGGTGATCGACAACCGCGGCGGAGCCGTCGGCCTGGCGCTGAACCTCTGCCCCAACTGGATCAATTTCTATCTGGCAACCGACGTGCTGACTTCGAAGCACACGCCGCAGTGGGTTCCCATCAAGCAGAGTTCGATGAACGTAACGCTCGGCCTGGGCATCCCCATCGGCAAGCGGAGCCACCGTATCGCGGCCTACGTCCGCGAAGGCGACAGACGCTGACCCCACCCCGCAAACAAGCAAATTCCCGGCTCGATGAGCCGGGAATTTGCTTTGCGAATGCGTCCCGCAGGCCGGACCGGGCACCCGGACAGGCGGCCGCAGCGCGAAAAAAAACGGATTTGCCACGCGAAAAAGGCCCGCCCCTTCGGAATTTTGGACGCACCCATATCACTTTCGGGCAAAGCGATTGCAAATCCGGAAACTTTCTCTATCTTTGCCCCGTAAGGAATCCGGAAATGTTTTCCGCCATCTCCTTCATCCTCGAATACATTGCGACGGCCCTAAAATCTGTGTGAAGTTGCGTCACTACTTTTGAATTCTTCAAAAACGGGCCGTCGCAATCTTTTCTTCGCTTTCAGCAAAAACCATACCGTTTTCACCGTCGGTTTCCAGCCGCTCCAGTGCCGCGCGCGTCGCCGCACGCCCCGCCTCGAGAATCTCCTCCGAACGGTAGAACTCGAACATGCCGTAGCTGTCGGCGGGCAGCCCGACCATGATGTCGGGTTTGTACAGACGGCACATCAGCTGCGTGATGCGCTGCTGCATGATCTGCGACGAAGCGATCAGCACCTTGTAATAATTCAGCGACGCATTGGCCCGGCGGACGGAATCGGCCCCGAACCGGGCGCTGACGTCCACGGCGACCAGCAGGTCGCCCTCCTCGCGCCGCACGCGGTTCAGCGGCAGCGGGTTGACCGTGCCGCCGTCGACCAGCACCCGGCCGTCGCGGTGCACGGGCCTGAAAACCGAAGGAATCGAGATCGAAGCCCTGATGGCGTCGTACAATCCCCCGCTGTCGAGCACCACTTCGTCGCCCGTCAGCAGGTCGGCCGCCACGGCGGCGAAAGGCACGGGCATCCGCTCGATCTGCACGTCGGGGACCAGCTCCTTCATCGCCTCCATCACCCGGTCTCCCTTGACCAGCCCTTCGGTGCTCAACGCGAAATCGACCAGGCTGAAAACCTTGTATTTATCGAGTGCGCGCATCCACTCCTTGAACGGTTCGAGGTACCCCGAGGCATACACGCCCCCGACCAGCGCACCCATCGAGGTCCCCGCCACGGCGCTGATCTCGAATCCCTGCCTCTCCAACTCTTCGATGGCCCCGATATGGGCCACGCCCCGTGCGCCGCCGCCTGCCAGCACCAGCGCCACTCTTCTCTTTTTCATATATTCCCTCCATTAATGCGGACCCGGACCTTGTTCCACGCATGGGTCCCGAAAAGACAACTTGCACGCATCGTGCCGCACATCTCGCGCAAACGCGACATCGGCGCGACGAACCCCAGCTCCGAGGCGTCGACCCACGGACGCACCGAAGGGTCGAACAACGCCAGGAAGACGCTGCGTCCGCCCCGGCGGTTCTCCCGCACGGCCTGCGTCACGACGGCGCTGCATCCCGACCCGAAGGGCACGCACACGGCATCGTCGGCATTGTTGTCGTAAACGGCCCACGACACCAGTCCCGACAATATGTCGGGCGTGGCGAAAAACAGCGCCCCGTCGGCCGTACCGAAAGCCTCCGCGGCCTGCGGCGTATCAATGCGCGCAAAATTGAGCCACGCACCGGAGGCCTCCGGCACGCCGAGCCGCCCGATGAACTCCAGCACCATTTCGGGCGTCTGCTTGTAGTGCTCCTTCTGCGACACGAAGGCCGGCACGAAGGGCGGCATCGGTGCAAAGCCGGTGTAGAACTTCCCGCCCCCGCAGCCGATATTGGCGGCATTGAGGCTCACCGCCGACCCCTCGCGGGCTTCGGCCAGCGCCTTGAAAAAACATCCTTCGACTTTGGGCACGGCACGCACCGGCCCGTCCGAATACCAGAACAGCAGCGGCAGTCCCGCGGCGGGTCCGAACGCCTCGCCATAGGCGGAGGCAAACTCTTTCGCATCCATCATTCAATCCGTTATTATGTAATCCATCGCCACGTCGTGCGGCTCCGCAGGCAGCTCCCCGACCAGTTGGTGGGCAAAGCACACGCCGACTTTCACGGCGTGCACGTCCGGCCGGGAGAGGTATTTGTCGTAGTAACCCCGGCCGCGGCCGCAACGGGCGCCCGCGGCGGTGAACGCCGTGCCGGGAACGATCACGAGGTCGATCTCCGACGGGTCGCACGTCTGCGCCTCGGGTCCCGGCTCGGCGATGCCGAAAGCCCCCGGACGCAGCGTCTGCGGGTCGTATTCGCAGAATCGCATCACATCCCCTTCGACGCGCGGAACCACGATGCGTTTCACGGCGCTCCACCGCGCCAGCGTCTCCGCCGTGTCCGGCTCGTCGGGAAGCGAGCAGAAAACACCCACCGTCCGGGCCGCGCCGAAAGCCTCCAGCCGCCCGGCCCGGCCGAATATCCGGCGCGAGGCTTCGGCGCGCTCCGCAGCGTCCATTCCGAGGTTCCGCCGGCGCATCGCGGCGCGCAGTTCTTTTTTGGTCATAAAACCCTCCTTTCAGGCATAAAATTCCCGTCCGTTTCTATTGTTATTCCGCAAACAATGGCTATCTTTGCGTGCGTAAAATAAAAGCACCGGAACACAAATCATTAACAAATATAACAAATTAAAATCATTATGAGCTGTTTTCTATCTAATTCCTCGCTTGGCAAGAAGTTAGTAATGAGCGTGACGGGCATGTTCCTCGTGCTCTTCATCCTCTTCCACATGTCGATGAACATCACGGCGATCATCTCGCCCGAAGCGTACAACATGATTTGCGAACTGCTGGGCGCAAACTGGTACGCGCTGGCAGGAACGGCCGTTCTGGCGCTGGGCGTCTTCGTCCACTTCTTCTACGCCGTCATCCTCACGCTGAACAACTACAAGGCACGCGGTTCGCAGCGTTACGCCGTGACGGTGCAGGAGCCGGGCGTGGCATGGGCTTCGAAAAACATGCTCGTACTGGGCTTCATCATCCTGGGCGGACTCCTGATCCACCTGTTCAACTTCTGGTCGAAGATGCAGCTCGTGGAGATTCTGGGCGGGCACGAGAACTCGCTGGGACTCGACCCCGCGGACGGAGCTTCGCTGATCGCCTACACCTTCTCGCAGTGGTACTACGTGGTGATCTACCTCGTATGGTTCGCCGCCCTGTGGTTCCACCTCACGCACGGCGTATGGTCGATGTTCCAGACCGTGGGCTGGGCCAACGACACGTGGTATCCCCGCCTGAAGTGCATCGCCAACATCGTGGCCACGATCATATTCCTCGGATTCGCCGCCGTGGTGCTCGTCTACTTCTTCTGCCCCTGCATCACAGGCGCATGCTAATCACCCCCTTTGTAGAATAATAAACACACAAACGATATGGCTTTAAAATTAGATGCTAAAATTCCTGCCGGTGCTCTGGCCGAAAAGTGGAGCAACCATAAGACAGCTATCAAGGTCGTAAGCCCCGCCAACAAGCGCAAGCTCGACATCATCATCGTCGGTACGGGTCTGGGAGGCGCCTCCGCAGCCGCTTCGCTCGGCGAACTGGGCTACAACGTCAAGGTATTCTGCATTCAGGATTCGCCCCGCCGCGCCCACTCGATCGCGGCCCAGGGCGGTATCAACGCAGCGAAGAACTACCAGAACGACAACGACTCGGTATACCGCCTGTTCTACGACACGATCAAGGGCGGCGACTACCGCGCCCGCGAGGCCAACGTCTACCGTCTGGCCGAGGTCTCGAACCTGATCATCGACCAGTGCGTGGGCCAGGGCGTCCCCTTCGCCCGCGAGTACGGCGGCCTGCTGGCCAACCGTTCGTTCGGCGGCGCGCAGGTATCGCGTACGTTCTACGCCCGCGGCCAGACGGGCCAGCAGCTTCTGCTGGGCGCCTACGCGGCCCTCAACAAGGAGATTGCGGCCGGTTCGGTGAAGAGCTACCCGCGTCACGAGATGCTGGACATCGTCATCGAGGACGGCGAGGCAAAGGGCATCATCGCCCGCAACCTCGTGACGGGCGAGATCGAGCGCCACGGCGCCCACGCCGTCGTGATCGCCACGGGCGGCTACGGCAACGTCTTCTTCCTGTCGACCAACGCCATGGCGTCGAACGGCTCGGCCGCATTCCAGTGCTACCGCAAGGGCGCCGGCTTCGCCAACCCCTGCTTCACGCAGATCCACCCCACCTGCATCCCCGTTCACGGCGACCAGCAGTCGAAGCTGACGCTGATGTCCGAGTCGCTGCGTAACGACGGCCGTATCTGGGTTCCCAAGAAACTCGAGGACGTGAAGGCCATCCGCGCCGGCAAGCTCAAACCCTCGCAGATCGCCGAGGAGGACCGCGACTACTATCTGGAACGCCGCTACCCGGCCTTCGGCAACCTCGTGCCGCGCGACGTGGCTTCGCGCGCCGCCAAGGAGCGTTGCGACGCAGGCTACGGCGTGAACGAGACCGGTCTGGCCGTATACCTCGACTTCAAGACCGCCATCGAGCGTCTGGGCAAGGACATTATCAAGCAGCGTTACGGCAACCTCTTCGACATGTACGAGGAGATCACCGACGTCAGCCCCTACGAGCAGCCGATGCAGATTTTCCCCGCCGTGCACTACACGATGGGCGGCATCTGGGTCGACTACAACCTGATGACCACCATCCCGGGTCTCTACGCCATCGGCGAGGCCAACTTCTCGGACCACGGCGCCAACCGCCTCGGCGCATCGGCCCTGATGCAGGGTCTTGCCGACGGTTACTTCGTGCTGCCCTACACCATCGGCGACTACCTCTCGCACAAGATCCAGGCCCCGAAGGTGAAGACCGACACCAAGGCCTTCGACGAGGCCGAGAAGGGCGTCAAGGAGAAGATCGCGAAACTTCTCGCGATCAACGGCAAGCAGTCGGTGGACGACATCCACAAGAAACTGGGCCACATCATGTGGGAGAACGTCGGCATGGCCCGTACGAAAGAGTCCCTCGAAAAGGCCATCACCGAGATTCAGGCCCTGCGCAAGGAGTTCTGGAAGGACGTGAAGGTCGTAGGCAAGGAGAACGACTTCAACGTCGAACTTGAAAAGGCGCTGCGTCTGGCCGACTTCCTGGAGCTGGGCGAGCTGATGGCCCGCGACGCCCTCAACCGCGAGGAGTCGTGCGGCGGCCACTTCCGCACGGAACACCAGACCGAGGAGGGCGAAGCCAAGCGCGACGACGAGAACTTCGTATACGCCGCCGTATGGGAGTACAAGGGCATGGACCAGGCTCCGGAACTCACCAAGGAGCCGCTGAACTTCGAGTTCGTGCACCCCGCACAGCGCAACTACAAAGATTAAGGCCATTTGACGTTGAACTTTAATATCGAATCGAAACCATGAATTTTACATTAAAGATATGGCGTCAAAAGGACGCTAAATCCAAAGGCGCTTTCGAGAGCTACAAGGTGGAGAACATTTCGGCCGACACCTCGTTCCTCGAAATGCTCGACATCCTGAACAACAATCTCATCCACGAGGGCAAGGAGCCGGTGGCCTTCGACCACGACTGCCGCGAGGGTATCTGCGGCATGTGCTCGCTGCACATCGACGGACAGGCCCACGGTCCCAGCCAGGGCGCCACGACCTGCCAGATCTACATGCGCAAGTTCAAGGACGGCGCGACGATCACCATCGAGCCGTGGCGCTCGGCAGCGTTCCCCGTCATCAAGGACCTCGTGGTGAACCGTTCGGCTTACGACCAGATTCTGCAGGCCGGAGGCTTCATCTCGGTGCGCACGAACTCGGTGCCCGACGCCAACGCCATTCCGATCTCGCAGGCCGACGCCGAGGAGTCGATGGACGCCGCCGCCTGCATCGGCTGCGGAGCCTGCGCCGCGACGTGCAAGAACGGTTCGGCCATGCTCTTCGTCGCCGCCCGCGTGTCGTCGCTCGCCAAACTGCCCCAGGGCCGTGTCGAGGGTGCGCGCCGCGCCAAGGCGATGGTCGCCAAGATGGACGAACTGGGCTTCGGCAACTGCACCAACACGGGAGCCTGCCAGGCCGAGTGCCCCAAGCAGATTTCCATTGCGCATATCGCCCGTCTGAACCGCGAGTTCCTCTCGGCGAAGCTCGAGGACTAACGACTGTCGCAGCAGCGATAACGACCAGGGCCGGAGCGTTGCTCCGGCCCTTTTTATGCCGGGCGATATGCGCGTCGCGCATCCAGACAGACAATCCCTCCCGGCCTCCCTTTGAAAGGGGGGGGGAGAAGAGACCCCGCCGAACCGCGAGTTCCTCTCCGGCGCATACCCCCCCCGAACCCCAAATTGCCGCCGTTCTAAATATAGGTATGAAAAATAATTTCAAAAAATGAGGTACTCTGTATTACATAATACTAAAATTCGTATTATATTTGCATTGTAATAATAGTAAAACCCGCAAAACATCAAACCGCGACAATACTTTTACGACCATGAAAGAGACTGTAAACGTAAACATCGGCTCCGTGGCATTCATCCTCGACGAGGACGCCTACCGGGTACTGGGCAGCTATTTCGACGACATCCGGCGGCGCCTGCCGGAGGGTGACGCCGAAACGATGGGCGACATCGAGGCCCGTGTGGCGGAGATATTCCGCGAGCGGGTCGCCTCGCCCATGCGGGTCATTACGCTCGACGTCGTCCGTGCGACGATGGCCCAGATGGGCAGTCCGGCCGATTTCGGCGAACCCCGCGGCGCGGAGCGGTCCGAGTCCGCCGAGGGAGGGACCGGAACCGAATCCGCCGAACAGCCGCCCCTGCGCAAACTCTACCGCTCGCGCACCGAGCGTTCGATCGCCGGCATCTGCGGGGGTCTCGCCGCGTACTTCGACTCCGACCCGACGCTGATCCGGCTGCTGATGCTCCTGCTGATCCTTTTCGGCGGACTTTCGATCTGGGCCTACATCATCCTCTGGATCGTCATTCCCGAGGAGCCGGCCCGAAAATTCAATATCAACAGCAAAAACCGATAAAATCATGGCAACGAACGAAAACAGACGGTTATTCCGTTCCCAAGACAGCATTATCGCAGGCGTCTGTGCCGGCCTGGCCGAATTCTTCGGACTCGATACATCACTGGTACGCATCGCAACCCTGCTCCTGATCTTCTTCGGAGGTCTCTCGCTCTGGGTTTACATCATCCTCTGGCTGATCGTTCCCAAAGCCCCCAAAAGGTTAAACGCATAGCACCATGGCTGAAGACAACGTAAAGGCGCAAATGCGCAAAGGAATTCTGGAGTACTGCATCCTCGCCATTCTCTCCCGCGAGGACTCGTATGCTCCGAAGATCATCGCCGAACTCAAGCAGGCCGAGATGATCGTAGTCGAGGGTACGCTCTACCCGATCCTCACCCGGCAGAAAAATGCCGGACTGCTGACCTACCGCTGGGAGGAATCCCCGCAGGGTCCGCCCCGCAAGTACTACACGCTCACGGACAAAGGCCGCGAATACCTCGCAACGCTCGACGAAGCCTGGGATGAACTCGTCGGACAGATCCAACTCATCCGCCACGGAAAAAACAATTAACCCCCAAAAAACAAAACCATGAAAAAACTCCTGCTGATAGCCGTCCTGATCGCAGCGTGCCTCTCCGCAACCGCTTATGTCGCCTGCGTCGCAGCGCCCCTGCTGGGCAAAAACATCAAGGGCAGCGGCAAGATCGTCACCAAAACCGTTCCGGCACCCGATTTCGACGGCATCGAAGCCTCGCGCGCCGTGAAAGTCGTCATCTCGGACAAGGTGTCGGACATCCGCATCGAAGCCGACGACAACCTGATCGACCTGGTGGTGGTCCGGGCCGTCAAGGGCAAACTCGAAGCCACCCTCGATCAAAAGGTGAACAACATCCAGAACGGCAACGTCACGATCACCGTCCCGGCCAACGGGAAAATCCGCTCGCTCGACGCTTCGAGCGCCTCGAAGATCATCGGCGAGACGACGCTCAAAGCCGGCAAATTCAGCATCGAGGCTTCGAGCGCCGCCAAGATCAAAGCCGCGGTGGAAGCCGTCTCCTGCACCATCGAAACATCGAGCGCCTCGAAGGTCGAGGCCTCGATCGAGGCCGAAAGCTGTTCGCTCGACGCATCGAGCGCATCGAAAATCATCCTCGAAGGTTCCGCCGGGACGTTCAGGGCCGACATGAGTTCGGCATCGAAACTCAACGCCGAAAAATTCTCGGCCGTCAACGCCTCGATCGACACATCGAGCGCCGCCAGCGCTTCGATCGATTGCAGCGGAAAACTCACCGCCAGCGCATCGAGCGGCTCGTCGGTCCGCTACTCGGGCGACTGCCAGACTTCGCTGGAAAAGTCGAGCGGCGGCAGCATCCGCAAACTCTGAATTCCGAAACGACGCGACAACCATGAAAGAGGTTAAAAAATGCAGCATCTCGGGCGTGGCATTCACGATGGACGCCGACGCTTACGAGGCCCTCGAAACCTACCTCGAGAGCCTCAAGACAACCTATAAGGACACGGCCGACGGCGCGGAGATCGTCGCCGACATCGAAGCCCGCATCGCGGAACTGATCCTCTCGGCGCAGGATAACACCCGCATCGTGGAGAAACCGCTGATCCTGAACATCATCCGGCAGATGGGCTCGGCCGAGGACATCTCCCGGGAGAGCGTCGACCGCGACCTGCACTGCGACACGCCGCGCATCCCCCGCCGGCTCTACCGCGACACGGAAAACGCCAAGCTGGGCGGCGTCTGCGCCGGAATCGGCAAATATTTCGACATCGACCCAGTGTGGGTGCGCCTCGGGCTGTTTCTGCCCCTGCTGTTCACCTGCTTCGGGTGGATTCCCTTCCTGCACTGGTTCAGCCCGATGTTCGGCAACCTGTTCGGCATCTTCCTGATCTGCTATTTCATCATGTGGTTCGCCGTTCCGGCGGCCCGTTCGGCGCGGCAGAAACTCGAAATGAACGGCGAGAAGATCACCGCACAATCCATCGGCGAGGTCACCGCGGCCACCGCCACGGCCTGCGCCGAACCCGACGCCAAGGCCAAACCGATCGTCGCCGAAGTCGTATCGGTCTTCGGCAAGGTGGTGCTGATCCTGCTGAAAATCATCGCCGGGTTCATCGTCTTCGGACTCATCATGGCGGCCTGCGCCCTGATCATCGGCATGTTCGCCCTGATCGTCGGCGGAGAGGGTTTCTTCACGCCCGCCGTCTTCGGCAACACGGTGTCGATCTGGATCGCGAGCCTGGGCATCCTGGCCACGCTCATCCCCATCATCCTGCTGATCTACGTGCTGATGTGCCTGATCGCCTCGCGCAAACCCGGCGGCAAGACCGTGCTGGCCATCTTCCTGCTGTGGCTGGCCTCGATCATCGCCGTATCGTGCGTGGCCATCCGCGAGAACGTGGGCGACAAGTTCCGGACGAAACGCAAGGTTCTCGAACAGGTGTTCCAGAGCGAAATCGTCATCGACGGCGACACCACCACCCTCGAACGCCTGCTGGAAGATTACGACGACGAAAGCGTGATCGAGGAGGGCCGCAAGACGCTCCACATCTCCGTGCCCTCGAAATCCATCGACATCACCGTCGACAAGAAGCAGGGCGAACTGCGGGTCAACGCCGACGGCCGGAAGGTCTCGGTCAAAGCCTCCGAGACCGACGACGAAGCCTCGGTGACGATCCGCCGGGAAACCGACGCCGCCGACAGCGCAAAAACGACCCGCGGCAGCGCCGCCCGGTCCCGGTAAGCGAAGCCGGAAATCATTCGCGTTAAAATAAAAAGTTCCCGGAAATACGGGCGGCATCCTTTTTGGGCCGCCCGTATTTTTGAAATTTTTGAAATATTTTCGTACCTTTGAACGGTTTTGTTTTTAACAAATGAGAGTATGGCCGGAATCAAGAGCATAGGCATTCTGACATCGGGCGGCGACGCGCCGGGCATGAATGCGGCAATCCGCGCGGTGACGCGCAGCGCAATCTACAACGGATTTACCGTAAAAGGAATCATGCGCGGATTCAAAGGTTTGGTATTCAACGAGATCGTTGAATTCAAATCGCAGAGCGTGAGCAACATCATCCAGCTGGGCGGCACGATTCTGAAAACCGCCCGCAGCGAGGAGTTCAAGACCGTGGAAGGCCGCAAGGCGGCTTACGACAACATGGAGGCCGCGGGCATCGACGCTCTGGTGGTGATCGGCGGCGACGGATCGCTGACCGGCGCGGGACTTTTCGCCGAGGAATACAACGTGCCGATCGTGGGGCTTCCCGGAACGATCGACAACGACCTCGGAGGCACGGACTCGACGATCGGCTACGACACGGCGCTGAATACGATCATGGAGTCGGTCGACAAACTGCGCGACACGGCGTCGAGCCACGAACGCCTCTTTTTCGTCGAGGTGATGGGCCACACGGCGGGTTACCTGGCGCTCAACAGCGCCATCGCGACGGGTTCCGAGGCGGCGATCATCCCGGAGATGGAAACCGAGGTCGACCAGCTGGCGGAACTGATCAACCACGGGTTCCGCAAGAGCAAGAACTCGGCGATCGTGATCGTCGCGGAGAATCCCAAGACGGGCGGCGCCACGGCGCTGGCCGAACGTGTGAAGAAGGAGTTCCCGCAGTACGACGCGCGGGTGACGATTCTGGGCCATATCCAGCGCGGCGGCTCGCCGACGGCCGTGGACCGCATCCTCGCCTCGCGCATGGGCGAAGCGGCCATCGAGGCGATCCTCGACGGACAGCGCAACGTGATGATCGGCACGATGAACGGCAAGATCGTCTACGTGCCCTTCGCCAAGGCCATCAAACACGACAAAGGCATCGACCGCGGAGCGCTGGAACTGGTGAAAATCCTGTCGATTTAGACAGCTCCGCCTGCCCGCCGCGAACGGCCGCAATGCAAACGAATTCAACAAAAACCCGAACATAAGCGAATGAAACGCGTAATTGGCATCGGCAACGCCCTGACCGACATGCTGGTCAACCTGAAAACCGACTCCGTGCTGGGGAGGTTCAAATTAGCCAAAGGCTCGATGAGCCTCGTGGACACCCGGCTCCAGACCGAAATTTCGAAATCGGTGGCCGGACTCCCCTATTCCCTCTCGCTCGGAGGATCGGCCGGCAACACCATCCGCGCCATGGCGCAGCTGGGTTGCAGCGTCGGGTTCATCGGCAAGGTGGGCCCCGACACCACGGGCGACTTCTTCGTGCAGGCGCTGGACAACCTCGGCATCGAGCCGATCATTTTCCGGGGCAGGGAGCGTTCGGGCAAATGCGTGTCGCTGATCTCCGCCGACGGCGAGCGCACGATGGTCACCCACCTCGGCGCGGCGCTCGAACTCTCGGCCGGAGAGATCGAGCCGTCGATTTTCGAGGGGTACGACTGCCTCTACGTCGAAGGTTATCTGGTGCAGAACCACGACCTGATCCTCAAGGCCGCCCGTACGGCCAAGAAGTGCGGCCTGAAGGTCGCCATCGACCTGGCCAGCTTCAACATCGTGGCCGAGAACCTCGAATTCCTGCGCGGGCTGGTGAGCGAGCACGTCGACATCGTTTTCGCCAACGAGGACGAGGCCAAGACCTTCACCTGCGAGGCCGAGCCGCTGAACGCCCTCCAGGCCATTTCGCAGATGTGCGAACTGGCCGTCGTGAAGATCGGCACGAAAGGCGCGCTGATCAAACAGGGCGAGGAGGTCGTACACGTGGGCATCATGGCCGCGGCCAAGCGCGTGGACACCACGGGAGCGGGCGATTTCTACGCCGCCGGATTCCTGGCGGGGCTTTGCGACGGACTTTCGCTGCGCCAGTGCGGCACGATCGGCGCCATCACCGCCGGCAAGGTGATCGAAGTCGTCGGCACGACCTTCGGCGAGGAGGCCTGGGCCGACATCCACCGGCTGGTGAACAAGGTCAAAAACGAAAAGTACCTGTTTTAAATACAAAGGGTTGAACAAATGTTCAGCCCTTTGTATTTAAAACAGCAGCGCATACCGGAATCACAACCAATTTTCTTCCGGAGAATTCGCTGTCGCCCAGCGTTCCGCCGTATTTACAATTCTGCCCCACCCCAAATCCCTCCCTCGGGAGGGGCTTATCGCATGCGACCAAAGTCTGCAACTCCTAATTTCTAATTTTCGTAAACAGCCCCCGGCTGATTTCCAGACGCATGCGCAGCAGCCACCGCGATTTGCGGGGCGGCATCGTGCAGCAGAGCACGAGCGTCGCCGCCCATTTGGCGATCTCCAGCACGAAGGTCTTCGGCAGCCGGCGGTGGATTTCGGCCCGCAGCCGCTGGCTCACCCCGACGTTGTAGCTCAACCGCCGGAAATAAGCCCCGGTGAGTTTCGCCGGCGGAATGATGTGCCACATCACCGCCCCCGGCACATACCAGATCGTCTCGCCGCCGAGCAGGAGACGTTCGAAAAAGTCGTTCTCCTCGCCGCCGATCAACTCGCCGTTCACGCGCCCCAGCGTCGGATCGAACCCCCCGTAACCGGCCAGCCCCGCACGGCGGAAAGCCATATTGCCGCCCCCGGGAACGCGTCCCGCCGGGAACGGACGCACCCGCTCTCCGAAATCCATCGGATTGGCGATCGGCATTTCGACGTATTTCGACATCCACGCCGGACGTCCCGCGGGGTATTCGGCGACGATGCGCCCCCCGGCCACGACGGCCCCGGGACGGGTTTCGAAGAATTCGAGATAGGCGCGCAGAAACCCCTCGTTGACCCGTTCGTCGTCGTCGATGAAGGCCACCAGCGGCGCCTGCGCCTCCCGCAGTCCGCGGTTGCGGGCGTACGACACCCCCGGTCCCTCCTCCGCGACGAGCCGCAGGCCGCACCCGGGATGCGCCGCGGCAAAGGCCGCGAAACGCGCCTCGGTGTCGTCCGTGGAGTTGTTGCTCACCACCACGCACTCCCACTCGTCGCGCGGAAGATCCTGCCGCACGACGGATTCGAGCGCCGCAACGAGTTGTGCGGCACGGTTGTGGGTGGGAATGACGAGCGAGATTCGAATCATCGTGCGAATGTAGCAATTTATCCGTAAAAAACCCGTATATTTGTCCGAAATATAAAAAGCGACACGACTATGTACAAACTGATTCGCACCCTCCTGCCGGTCCTTGCCGCAATGATCGCCACGACCGTCTCGGCGCAGAGCGTCAGCTGGAAAAGCTCGGTGCAGCACCTCGACGGCCAGACCTACCGGATCGTGCTGGAAGCATCCATTCCGGCTCCCTGGCACATGTACGACATGGGACCCTACGAGGGCGGGCCCAACGCCACGACGATCACCTTCACCCCGGGCGAAGGCGCCGTCCTCGAAGGAGGCGTCGAGCAGCTGACCCGTCCCGAACGCCACTACGACAAAACGTTCGGAATGGAGATCGGAACCTTCGCCCGAAAGGCGCAGTTCGCCCAGAGCGTGAAACTCACGGCCCCGCAGGCGACCGTCAAAGCGGAACTCGCATGGATGATCTGCAACGATACGAGCTGCCTGCCGCCCGACGACACGGAACTGACGATCACCCTGCCCGCAGGTGCGACGCCCGCCGTGCAGCCCGCGGAAACTCCGGCCAAGGAGAGCGCCGCGGCACCGGAAACCGTCCCTGCGGCCGAAATCGCTCCCGCACAGAAGGACGCCGCAGGCGGCGGCTCGCTGTGGGGGCTGATCATCGAAGCCATTCTGTGGGGCTTCGCCGCCCTCCTGACCCCCTGCGTCTTCCCGATGGTCCCGATGACCGTTTCGTTCTTTATGAAAGGCTCCGGAAGCCCCGCGCTGGGCCGCATCCGCGCCGGCATGTACGGGTTCTTCATCGTGGCCCTCTACACGCTGCCCATCGCGGCGATCATCCTGATCACCCGCCTGGTGGGCGGCGACGCCGTGACGGCCGACATCTTCAACTGGCTGGCCACGCACTGGCTCCCGAACATCCTCTTCTTCCTGGTGTTCATGGTCTTCGCCGCATCGTTCTTCGGCGCGTTCGAGATCACGATGCCCTCGTGGATGGTCAATAAAACCGACTCCAAAGCCGACTCCAAAGGCCTTGCCGGCATCTTCTTCATGGCCCTGACGCTCGTGCTGGTGTCGTTCTCGTGCACCGGACCCATCGTCGGCTCGGTGCTGATCAAATCCACCGCCGGGGAGTTCTGGAGTCCCATCGTGACGATGCTGGCCTTCTCCGTCGCCTTCGCGCTGCCGTTCACCCTCTTCGCCTTCTTCCCCTCGATGCTCAAGAAGCTGCCCAAGAGCGGCGGATGGCTCAATTCGGTGAAAGTCGTGCTGGGATTCATCGAAGTCGCGCTGGGCATGAAGTTCCTCTCGGTGGCCGACCAGACCTACCACTGGGGACTGCTCGACCGGGAGATCTACCTCGCCGTGTGGATCGTGACCTTCTCGCTGCTGGGTCTCTACCTGCTGGGCAAAATCAAGTTCGCCCACGACAGCGACATGCCCTACCTCGGCGTAGGACGCCTGGCGCTGGCCATCGTCACCTTCTCGTTCGTCGTCTACCTCGTCCCCGGCATGTGGGGCGCCCCGCTCAAAGGTCTTTCGGGCTACCTGCCGCCCCTGCACACGCAGGACTTCGTCATCGGACAGGACGGCTCCGGACCGGCCCCGGCAGGCGGCGAGGCGCGCATGCTGCTGACCGTCGACGGACAGAAGCCCAAACACAGCGACTTCCTCCACCTGCCGCACAACCTCGAAGGATTCTTCGATCTCAAGGAGGCCGAGGCATACGCCGCCAAGGTCGGCAAGCCGCTCTTCATCGACTTCACGGGCCACGGATGCGTCAACTGCCGCGAAATGGAGGCCCGCGTATGGTCCGACCCGCAGGTGCTGGACATCCTGCGCAACGACTACGTGATCGTGGCGCTCTACTCCGACGACAAGAAAGTGCTTCCCGAGAGCGAATGGGTGACCACCGATGCGGGCAAGGTGCTCAAGAGCCTCGGCAAAATCAACTCCTACTACGCGCTGAAGACCTTCGGGGTCAACGCCCAGCCCTACTACGTGTTGCAGGGGCGCGGCGGGAAGGAGTTGGTTCCGCCCCGCGGCTACGACCTCGACGTGCAGGGATTCGTCGATTTCCTCCGCAGCGGCGTCGAAGCCTACGACAGGCAGAAATAGGGATTCCCTCCCCGAAAAAAGCCTGCGGCCGAAACGGCCGCAGGCTTTTTCAGTATTCCGGACGGAGGATCAGTCCGAGAACTCGTCGAACATCGTCGTGCTCAAGTACTTCTCGGCCCGGTCGGGGAAAACCACGACGATATTGCCCCGCTCGATCTTCTGCGCCGTACGCACCGCCGCCAGCATCGCCGCGCCGCTCGACATGCCGGCGAAGATCGCCTCCCTGCGGATGATTTCCCGGGCCATGGAGATCGCCTCCTCGCTCTCGATCATCTCCTGCACGTCGATCTGCGACGGATCGTAGATGTCGGGCACGATGGCCTCCTCCATGTTCTTGAGCCCCTGAATGTAATGGCCGCGGATCGGCTGTGCGCAGACGACCTTGATGTCGGGCTTCATCACCTTGAGGAAACGCGAAAGACCCATCAGCGTCCCCGAAGTCCCGATCGCGCAGACAAGGTAGTCGATGTTGCCGCCGGTCTGCTGCCAGATCTCCAGCGCCGTCGACTGGTAGTGGGCCAGGTAGTTGCTGGCGTTGGCGAACTGGTCGGGCATGAAATACCTGCCGGGAGCGTCGGCGACTTTTTTCCGCGCCAGGCGGATCGCCCCGTCGGTCCCCTCCTCGGCGGGTGTCAGAATCACCTTCGCACCGTAGGAGCGGATGATCTTCCGCCGTTCGATTGACACCGCTTCGCTCATCACGATCTCCACGGGATAGCCCTTGACGATCCCCACGATGGCCAGCCCGATGCCCGTGTTGCCCGATGTGGGTTCGATGATCGTCTTGCCGGGCGTCAGCCGTCCGTCCCGCTCTGCGGCTTCGATCATCCGCAGCGCAATGCGGTCCTTGATGCTTCCCGTAGGATTGAAGCCTTCGAGTTTGGCGAATATTTTCACGTTCGGATTGGGGCACAGCCGGTTGATCCGCACCATCGGGGTCGTGCCGATGGTCCCCAGAATATTCTTTTTAACCATAAATCACCGCTCATTAAACCGCGTAAAGATAATCATTTTCCGGAAAAAAGATTAATTTTGTGAAATGTCACGTCCGTCTCGTGAAGACAAACGGGTCCCGGCCTCACGAAACGGCATCCCCGGACAAGGACCCACCCTACCCGAATGAACCCATCGAGATTCAGGCCGGCCGCCGGCATGGCGCTGCTGACCTTCGCTGGAATTCCTGCGGCACAGCACGCCGACGCACACCCGAAACGCCCCGGACAACAGCCGCCGAACATCGTGCTCATCCACCTCGACGACATGGGCTACGGCGACCTGACCGCAACGGGGGCCACCGGATACCGGACGCCCAACATCGACCGGCTCTGCGCCGAAGGCATGCGCTTCACCAATTATTACAGCGCCCAGGCTGTCAGCAGCGCTTCGCGCGCCGGGCTTCTGACGGGATGCTACCCCAACCGCATCGGATTCACCGGGGCGCTCGGTCCGAAATCGAAAACAGGACTCAACCCCGACGAGGAGACCATGGCCGGAAACCTGAAGAAAGCCGGCTACGCAACCGCCATCGTCGGCAAATGGCACGTGGGATGCCGCCCGGGGCTTATGCCTCTCGACCACGGTTTCGACGAATACTTCGGGCTGCCCTACTCCAACGACATGTGGCCCCACCATCCGCAGACGTCGTCCTATCCGCCGCTGCCGCTGTACGAAGGGCGCAAGGTCGTCAACCCGTCGGTCTCGGCCGCAGACCAGGCGCAGCTCACCACCCGGTACACGGAACATGCCGTCGATTTCATCACACGCAGGTCCGAAGGCCCGTTCTTCCTCTACCTGGCCCACTCCATGCCGCACGTGCCGCTCTTCGTCTCGGACAAGTTCAAGGGCAAAAGCGAGCAGGGACTGTACGGCGACGTGATGATGGAGATCGACTGGAGCGTGGGCGAAGTGCTCAAGGCGCTGGAAAAGAGCGGCGCGGCCTCCAATACGATCGTCGTGCTCACTTCGGACAACGGGCCGTGGATCAACTACGGCGACCACGCCGGCTCGACGGGCGGTCTTCGCGAAGGCAAGGGAACCACCTTCGAAGGCGGGCAGCGCGTGCCGTGCATCGTGTGGTGGCCGGGGACGACGCCCGCCGGAACGATCTGCAACCAGCTGGCCTCGTCCATCGACCTGCTGCCGACCTTCGCGGAGATCGCGGGCACGCCGCTCCCGGCGAAGCAAATCGACGGCGTAAGCATCCGCAGCCTGTTCGAGGGCGTGCCGGACGCCACGCCGCGCACGTCGTTCCTGTTCTACTACCGGAAAAACAGCCTGGAAGCCGTGCGCGACGGACGCTACAAACTCGTGTTCGCCCATCCGGGCCGCAGTTACGAAGCATTCCCGCCCGGCAACGGCGGACGCCCGGGCAAGGTGGCCGAAGGGCACGAATTCCCGCTGGCGCTCTACGACATGCGCCGCGACCCCGGCGAACGCTACGACGTTCAGAGCCAGCATCCCGAAGTGGTCGAGGAGCTGATGCGGATTGCCGATGCAGCGCGCGAGGACCTGGGCGACGACCTGCGGGGAATGCCCGGCAGGAACAGGCGTCCGGCAGGCAGGGCCGAATAAACGACGAGGGGCAGGTCCGTCCGGACCTGCCCCTTGCCTTTGCGGCGCGGAAAACGGACTATTTACGCTCCTTCCCGATTTCGGCGAAAGCCGATTTCACTTCATGCTCTTTCTGCTGACGGGCTTTGGGCGTCGGAGCCTTGCCCTCTTTAACCAAACGATTGATGTTACGCTCGAAATTCTGCTCGCAAGGTTCGCAGGCGGTGTCTTTGTTCTCTTTCATGGCTTTGGAAATTTTATGGTATCGACTCCTGCTGCAAATAGCGCGCCGTTTGCCCGACCATTCATTCCGGCAAACAAAAAAAACGGACAACTCCGTAGAATTGTCCGCTTTGGTAGCGGGAGGAGGACTCGAACCTCCGACCTTCGGGTTATGAGCCCGACGAGCTGCCAACTGCTCCATCCCGCGATATATCTTTAGACCGATGATCTATCGCTTTTGCGTGTGCAAAGATAAGACAAATTTTCCATTCCGGCAAATTAATTTCAGCTAAAAAACTCCTTCACACACGCTGCACACTGTTTGTCAACCGGTTAGAGGACCGAATTATTTTATGGCTGCAACCACGATCTCCGCCAGATCGCGCACCTCGCTCTTCGTGCCGCGGCCGATGGCCTTTTTGCAGAGCGGGCAGGCGGTGACGATCACCTCGGCCCCCGTGGCGTCGAGCTGCGCGGCGACCGACCGGGCGATCTGCACCTGCTGGCCGTCGGAGATGGCCGTATTGGCCACCGAAGAGCCGCAGCAGAGGGCGTTCTCGCGCGTCGAGGCGGGTTCGAGCAATTCGCCCACGGCTTCGATCACCGCACGCGGCTCGTCGTAGATGCCGCTGCCGCGCCCCAGTTCGCAGGGGTCGTGGTAGGTGAAGCGCATCGCGCCATGCTCCAGCGAAAGGCGGCCCGCACGAATCAGCCGCAGGATATATTCCGAATGGTGCAGGATCTCGATACCCGGCAGGTCGTAATCCTCGCGGAAGACCTTGAGGCAGATCGGGCACGACGTGACGAGCGTCGTGATGCCGTGCTTACGGAACAGGTCTGCATTGTATTTCATCATCTTGCGCGCCGAATCGGTCTCGCCGGCCAGTTTGAGCGGCCGGCCGCAGCAGACGCCGCCTTCGCGGTCGGCCCACCAGACCTCCTCGCCCGCGGCCTCGAAGATCGCCGACATCGCCGACATCGTGCGCGGCGTCAGCAGGGTCATGCAGCCCGCAAAATAGCCCACCTTGCCCGCACCTTCGGAGCGGTCGAGACCCTTGAAATAGCCGTAGCGGCGTTCGTCGGGCACGTTGTGCATCTTGTCGCGCGAGTTGACGCGGAGCGTGTTGAGATCAATGCCGACGGGGCATTTCTCGGCACAGCGGCCGCACATCAGGCAGTTGTCGGCCGTCTGGAGGCGCAGCATGTTGTAACGGCGGTCGCGCAGGAAGTAGACCGACTGCACGTCGTCGACGCCCAGCACGCTCTGCAACTGGCAGGGGTCGATGCAGATGCCGCAGCGCGAGCAGGCCTCGACCTGGAAATTATCGTAGGAAGACTCCTTTTCGCCCGAGCGCAGGTTGTAACGGCGCAGGAAGATGAGGGGTATCTCCGTGAAAATATGCATGTAACGCGAGAACGGCAACGCCACGAAGAACACGCCGAGGCACGAGGAGTAGAACCACCACGCCGCGGTTTCGAGATTCATCAGCGGCATCACGCCGATATGCCCGGACATCCACTCCCCGAGGCTCCCGGTGAGGAATCCCCCGCCGCCGTAAAGCGCGCACGTGGCGCTTTCGGCCACCAGACGCGCCGGGAACACGAACCACAGCGCCGACAAGGCCACCCGGTCGCCCGGGACGTGCTTCGTCGTGCGCCGCATGCCCATCGCCCGGGAGTAGAGACGCTTGCCCCAGGCCAGCACCACGCCCGAGAGGACGAACAGCAGCAGGAGGTCCATCGTGAAATCGAAGAACGGCTTGTGCTCCAGCCCCGTGGCGAAATACTTGAAAAAGACGTGTCCCTGCAACGGCACGTAGCGGAAGCCCAGATAGGCGATCGTCTCGGCCCACCCCACGGCGATCAGCAGGAACCAGCCGAAAGCCAGCGACATGTGCATGTACCCCAGCAGGGGGTTGACCCGGAAGATGCGGCGGTGGAGCAGCGACTCGCTCACCACCTCCCACGCCGCCCCGAAGGTGCGGCGCGTCGGCAGTCCGAACAGAATCCGTTTCTTGTCGGCGCGGGGCAGGCGGTAGAGCCACGTCCCCCACTTCCAGGCCAGGACGGCGAACATCACCGCAGCGCCGATGATGAACGGCAGACAGAATGGCGCGTAGAAAGTCATCGTCAGAAATCCCCCAGTTTACGTTTGATAAGCATCACCACGCCGCGCGTATTGATGCCGCGCGGGCACACCAGCCGGCATTTGCCGCACAGCATGCACTTGTTCATCTCCTCGTAGGCCCCCTGGTATTCGCCGCGGCGCACCAGCGTGTGGACCTTGCGGAAATTGAACTCCGTGAGGTTGCCCGCCGTGCAGACCGCCGTGCAGGCCCCGCAGCCGATGCAGGTCTGCAACTCGGGCATCTCGCGCAGGATCTCGTCGCTCTTGCGCAGGTTGTTGCGGTCGATGTCGATGGCCCGGGGCTTCGAAATGGTGTATCCGAAATTGATCGCCGCCATTGCTATGCCTCCACGTATTTGGCCGCGGCGTCGGCTGCGGCGATGCCCTCGTTCAGCGACTCGCCGATGTTCTTGGGCGCCGTAATGGTCCCGGCGTAGAAAATGCCGTCGACATTGCTCTTCACATTGCCGAGAAACATGTCGCGCGGAGCCAGAAAGCCGCTCGGAGCGCGGTTCAGCCCGGCGCCTGCGGCAAACGCTTCGTTGTCGTCGTTGGCCCGCATGCCCACGATCAGCACCAGCATGTCGACGCTCATGCGCAGGGGGCGGCCCGTCAGCGTGTCCTCGGCCTTGATCTGCACCCGTCCGTCGATCGTCGAGCTGGCCTCCGAAATGCGTCCGCGCAGGAAGTGGATGTTGTATCTCTGCTGCGCCTCGCGGTACATCTCCTCGTAACCGGGACCGAACATGCGGATGTCCATGTAAAAATTGAAAACGTCGGCCTCGGGGAAGAGCTGTTTCATCTCCATGGCCTGCTTGACGCCCGTGATGCAGCACACCTTCGAGCAGTGCTGCTGGCAGACCTTCTCGTCGCGCGAACCCACGCAGTGCAGGAAGGCGATGCGCCTGGGGCGCGATCCGTCGGCCTTGGCCACGCGCCCCTCGTTCAACATGCGCTCGATGTCGGCCGTCGTGAAGACGTTGTCGTAGATGCCGTAGCCGTACTCCTCCTTGATCGAGGCGTCGAAGAGCGTGAAGCCGCTGGCCACGACCACCGAATCGCACGGCAGCGTCCGCCCATCGGCGAGCGTGACGCTCTCCTTCGTGAAGCCCGCGACCTCCGTGGAGGTCATCACCTCGATGCCGCTCTCGTTGACCCTGCGGCGCAACTCGGTCAGCACCTCCTGCGCCGGGGTGAACGACGGGAACAGCACGTGCCAGCCCCGGAGCTTGCCGCCCAGTTCGGCCTCTTTCTCGATGATGACCGGGCTGACGCCCTGTTCCGCCAGACGCAGGGCCGTCTGCATGCCCGCAACGCCGCCGCCTATAATGATAACTCGTTTTTTCATTATTCTCTGATGTCGTAAATCGTATCCGTCGGGCAGCAGTTGACCACCGCCGACTCGGGTTTTCCGATATATTTCCCGTTGCGGCCCAGATACTTGGCCGCGGGATCGTACTCGACGCCCATCTTGTCCAGCAGGGGTTCCACGTCGACCTGGTGCATCTGCATGCCCAGCTCCCAGGGGTCGTAGCCCAGCACCAGCCCGGCCATCTCCTCGTAGGTCAGCACCGGGATTCCGTGGCCGTTCTGGCCGTAGGTCGTGCCCTCCATCTCGGCGATGGCGTACTGCCATTTGTCGAGGAACATCGCGCAGCCCGGACAGTTGGCCACGATGAAATCGGGCTTGTAGGGCGCCATGCTCTCCAGTTTCTTGTGCGAGTTGGCGATCGAATAGCCGCGGTTGGCCTGCACCAGGTAGTTGCGGAACCCGAATCCGCAGCAATGGCGGCGTTCGGGATAGTCGACGCACTCACCGCCCCACGACTCGACCATGCCGGCCAGCACATAGGGGAATTCCGATCCTCCGATCCCGGATTTCGGAAATATCTTGGCGTAATGGCAGCCGATGTGCTCGACGACCTTCAGCGGTTCGCCCGTCGCGGCGTTGACGAGCCGTTTTTTGGCCCGCGCGGCGATCTCTTCGCGGAAATGGAACACGACATCCGACGTGTGGGCCAGGCTCGCGGGCTTCTTGAACTCGCGCCGGGTCGCCTTCCAGAGATTCTCGCGCGTCTTCTCCTCCGTCTCGGGGAACTCGTGCCACGTGGCCAGAATCTCCGTGTAAACGCCGAACGAGGTGATGCACGAGGTCACGAGGTTCTCATACCCCGCCTCGCCCATCAGCGCGAACTGCCGCGCCACGACGGTCATAATCGTCTCCAGCGGCACGATGTCCGAATGGTAGCCGATCCCCGTGCACGACGAGTGCTTGGGGTCGTCCGAGAGGTCCTTGCCCAGGTCGTTGCGCAGCATGTCGATAAACAGCTTCTCGCTGCCCGGGAAGAAATTCTGCCGGATGCAGCTGCGCGCGTAATAATAGTGGTCGTCGGCGATCTCCTTCTGGTAGTCCTGCCAACTCTTTCGCTTCATCGTCATCGTCAATAATGTTCGTTGCTGTTCGAAAGGAAGACATCCATCATGTACTGCTGGTCGGCGCCCTCCTCGTAGCCCATTTCGCGGGCCTTGCGGTCGGAATGCCGCTCGATGGTGTCGAACATCTCGCTGCCGCCGCTGACCTTGAATATCTCGTTGATCTCGGCGAGCGACTCCTCGTCCAGACGGCGCAAGGCCCCGGCGCCGTGGCGCATGTAGACGGGCGTGAACTGGCCGTAAATCTCCCGGTCGTTGTCGTAGATCCATTTCCAGACGGTCCCCTGCTCGGGATGCAGGTCGGGTTTCACCAGCCGCGGGACGATGCAGTAGCCCGTGCGGAGGATGTTCTCGCCGATGATGCGTTTCAGGGCCAGCTGCTGGCGGCCCTTCTCGCTCTCGACGAAGAAGCCCAGTTTCTGCGACAGCGTGCGCAGCGCCTGGATCACATAGCCCGGCGTATTGCCCCGCGGACAGCGCGGACGGCACGACATGCACTCGCCGCAGTACCAGATGGTGTCGCTCTTCAAAAGCCGCTCGATGGCCTCGTCGTCGCGCGTCTGCACGATGGAGACGATCTGACGGGGGTCGTAGTTATAGAACTCGGCCGCCGGGCAGACGCCCGTACAGACCCCGCAGTTCATGCACGAGTGAAGACCCTCCTTCATCCGCACATCCTCCATGAGCATATCGAAATACTTCCCCATACCTAATATACAAAAAAACCTTTGCAGTGCAAAGGTAGGGAATCCGGGGCGGACGGGCGGTGGTATAAATGCGTAATTTAGCGCCGTTCGTAAAGCTCGAAGGCAAACGGCCAGGGGTAATCTTTCCCGCCGGAGAACGACTCCGACGACACCAGCCGCCATTCGCGCTCGTCCCACGCCGGGAAACGCGTGTCGCCCTCGTAGGCGCGGAAGACCCGTGTGAGGTAGAACTTCCGGGCCAGCGGCAGCGCCGCGGCGTAGATCTGCGCCCCGCCGATGACGAACACCTCCTCGTCCGCGGGAAACAGCGCGACGGCCTCTTCGAGCGAGTGGACCACCGTGCAGCCGGGGATCTCGATATTCTGACGCGTGATGACGACGTTCGTCCGGTTGGGAAGCGGACGCCCGAGCGACTCCCAGGTTTTGCGGCCCATGACGACCGGATGGCCCGTCGTCACGGCCTTGAAATGCCGGAGGTCCTCGGAAATGTGCCACAGCAGGGCGTTCCTGTCGCCGATAACGCCGTTTTCGGCGACGGCTACGATCAAACTTATCATAATTCGAAAAGGTCTGTTACGGTTATTCCGCCCGTCAGGTGACAGGCCTGCCATCCCTCGCCGCGGGCCGCGGAGACGTTGGCGGCGTTGTCGTCGATGAAGAGCAGTTTTCCGGGCGGGGTCCCGATCTGCCGGGCGACGCTCCGGTAAATTTCCGGGTCGGGTTTGCGCAGATGCAGTTCGTCGGAGTAGAAACACCGCACGAACAGTTCGTCGAAGCTCCCGCCGAAACGCTCGCGGAACGACTCCCGGAAGCGGATGCGGTGGGGCAGGTTGGTGTTGCTCAACAGGTAGACCGGGCAACGCTTCCCCAGTTCCCGGAGCAACTCCACGCGCTGCACGTCGAACGGCATCAGCATGGCGTTCCACGCCTCCAGCAGCTGCTCGTCGGGGATGGCGGCAACGGCGGGAAACGTCCGCCGCACAGCCTCCGCGAACTCCTCCTGCGTGATAAGTCCCAGTTCGAGGTCGCGGAAACACGCCCTGTTCCCGTTGATGACCTCGGCGGCTCCCAGTCCGCGGATGTCCAGCGCCTCGAAAGCCCGGAGCGTGCGTTGCAGCTGCACGTCGAGCAGGACGCCTCCCAGATCGAAAACAAGGGCCTCGACGCTTTCGGGCGAAACGGTCGGAATCAGGATATTCATCTGCTGCGGGTTTAAAACGACATCGGGGCCTTGATCGCGGGCCACGGGTCGTAGCCTTCGAGCGTGAAATCTTCGTAACGGAAGTCGAAGACCGACTTCACGGCGGGGTTCAGCCGCAGTTTCGGCAGCGGACGCGGCTCGCGCGAAAGCTGCTCGTCGACCTGCTCCAGATGGTTCAGGTAGAGGTGCGTGTCGCCCAGCGTATGGATGAACTCGCCGGGCTGCAAGCCGCACACCTGCGCCATCATGCAGGTCAGCAGGGCGTAGGAGGCGATGTTGAACGGCACGCCGAGGAACGTGTCGGCGCTGCGCTGGTACAGCTGGCACGAGAGACGCCCCCCGGCCACGTAGAACTGGAACAGCACATGGCACGGCGGCAGGGCCATCGCGTCGATCTCGGCGACGTTCCACGCCGAGACCACGATGCGCCGCGATTCGGGATTGGTGCGGATCAGCCCGGCGGCCTGCGCGATCTGGTCGACGACGCCCCCGTCGGGCCGGGGCCACGAACGCCACTGGTAGCCGTAGACATGGTTCAGGTCGCCGAAGCGGTAGCCTTCGATCGGCGACTCGACGCCCGCCGAGGCGAGGAACGTCTCCCGGCCGACGGGCAGCACCCCGTGGCGCACGCACAGTTCGTTGTAGTGGCGGTAGGCGTCGTTGTCCCAGATATGGACGCCGTTGTCCACCAGATATTTGATGTTGGTGTCGCCCCGCAGAAACCACAGCAGTTCGTGGATAACCCCCTTGAGGAACACCTTTTTGGTCGTCAGCAGCGGAAAGCCCTCCGACAGGTCGAAACGCATCTGGTGGCCGAAGACCCCCTTGGTCCCGGTTCCCGTGCGGTCGCCCCGCACGACGCCTTCCGTCTTGATCCGGCGCAACAGATCGAGGTATTGTTTCACAGAATCGTCATTTAATCGTTTTATCGCTAAACCGAGGTCTTGCCCGGCATTTTCAGCGTCAGCTCCCCCGCCGCGTCCAGCACGGCGTAGGAGGGATTTTCGGCCCAGCAGCCGAGGTTCACCACGTGCAGCCGCCCTTCGCGGCAGTCGCGCGGGAAGTGCATGTGTCCGAAAACGAAGAGATCGACCGCATGCGTCCGGGAATACTCGCGGGCATACTCGACCAGCGGCTCGGTGTGCGGCTCGGAAGACCCCGTGTAGGGTTCGGTCAGCGACGCCCCGCGGGCCGCCTCCTCGCCGTGCCCCTTGCGCGACCTGCCGCTCCACCAATGGCCGAAGCGCAGCGCCCAGTCGGGATGCACGCCCCACGAAAAGAGCCATCTCAACGTCCGCGAACGGAAAATGCGGTTCAGAAACTTGAGCATCGGCTGCCCGTCGATCTTCATGTTGTCGCCGTGGGCGATGAAGACCTTTTTGCCCGAGAGGGTCATCACCTCGGGCGAGGTGTGGATCTCCAGCCCGCACTCGCGCGCCAGATAGTCGCCGACCCACATGTCGTGGTTGCCCGTGAAGAAGACCACCCGCACGCCCCGGTCGGTCAATTCGGCCAGCTTGCCCAGCGTCCGCACGAAGCCCTTGGGGACCACACGGCGGTATTCGAACCAGAAATCGAAGATGTCCCCGACCAGAAAGATCGCCTCCGCATCCCGGGCCGCGTCGTCGAGCCACGCCACGAAGCGTCTTTCGACCGCCCGTGCCGTCGCGGCATCGCCGGCTCCCAGGTGGATGTCGGATGCGAAATAATACATGATTCTATTTTGTCAGCTCGTCCAGTTTCGCTTCGAGGCTCTTGCCGTAGATGTTCTTGGCCACGATCGTCCCCTCCTTGTCGATCAGGAAGTTGGCCGGAAGCCGCTGCACGTTGTAAAGCCCGAGGGCCACGGACGAATGCCCGCGCAGGTCGCTGACCGAGATCCACGGCAGCTGCTGCTCCTGCACGGCGGTGATCCACAGCGGTTTCGACGTATCGACGGCCACCTGGTAGACCTCGAACCCGACGGGTGCGTCGGCATATTTCCGATAGAGTTCCTTCAGATCGGCGTTCAGCGCGTTGCTCGACCCCAGTTCCGCCGACCAGAAATCCAGCAGCACGACCTTTCCGGCCAGCGACGAGAGACGGATCTTCTTGCCGTAGATGTCCGTCAGTTCGAGGTCCGGATGGCGCGCCTCGGTGATCTGCGACGTGAGGCTGATGCGGGCGTCCATGCGGGCGATCTCGGCCTGCAACGATTGCAGGTAGGGCGATTCGGGGTAGCTCTCCTGCAACGCCTCGGCAACCGTGCGGTAGTAGACCACGTCGCTGTCGCCGTTGAACAGGTACGTGTCGCCCGGAAGCCGCTGGTAGAGGGCGTAGACCGCCGCCAGCGACGCCTTGTGCTCGATGATGAACCGCAGCTGCTCGCGGCGGATGCGGTAGTATTCGGCCGTATACTCCTTGATCAGCGACTTGCGCTCCTCGTCCGTGAGTTTGCGCGCGAATTCCGTGCCCATGTTCTCCAGCTGCTGCGCCCCCGTGACGAAGGCCTGGTAGAACTGCCGCAGCAGCTCCGACTCGGAGGAACCCTCCACCGTATAGTTGCGGATGACGCTGCCCACGGAACCGAGCGTCAGCCTGTCGCCGCCGGCCAGAAGCAGCGGAATGCGCTCGCCGTCGTAGATCACGTTGTATAAGGACGGAGTCTTCGCCACGCCCGTGAGTTCCATGCGGTAGCTGCCGTCGGGGGCCAGCGCCGCCGAATCCACGACCGACTGCGTCAGCGGAAGAACCTGCTCCAGATAGATATTTTTCGCGTCGCCGCCGACGAAGCGGCCTGAAATCTTCACTTTCGACGACTGGCAGCCACACATCAGGGCGGCCGTCGTGAGCGTTACGAAAAGCGTTTGCTTGTTCATTTACGATCTTTTTCGCGGTTAATGGAGAACAAAGATATAAATTTTCCGCAAATAGGCGCCCTTTATTTCGACGAATTGCGGTGCGGCCCGTTGTTTTTCGTGAAATTGCGGTAGGGCTGCTGGCTGCGGTTTTTCTGCTGCCGCTGCTGCTGGTGGGGCTGCCGGTGCTGCTGCGCCCCCTTTTGGGGACGCGACGAAAAGGGCTGTTTATAGTCGCTTCGGAGATTGTTCAAGGCAACTTCGTCGATTTGGATCGCTCCCCCGGACATGCGCTTGATGTCTTTTACGATCACTTCGTTGTTGGGGTGCTCCTGGTTGTATTCGTAGCTCTTCGTGCGCATGTAGCGGGCCAGATTGTCCACCGTGCGCGAGACCGTCCGCGGGTTGCGCTCATCGGCCAGGCCGCGGATCATACGCTCGACGTATTTGCCGTAGTGCTTATAGGTGATCCGCCCCTGGGAATAGGTCATCCGGCGGGGCGATGCGGTCAGCTCCTGACGCGAGGGCTGCGGGTAGGGAGAGTCCACATCGAGCTGGAAATCAGACATGATGAAAAGGTGGTCCCAGAGTTTGTGGGTGAAATCGGCCGTGTCGCGCAGCAGGGGGTTCAGATTGCCCATCACGGCAATCACGGCCCGCGCCTGCCGGTTGCGCTCGCGGCGGTCCTCGATCTCCAGCAGCGAGTCGATCATCTCCTGGATATGGCGCCCGTACTCGGGCAGGTACAACTTGCGTCGTGTGTAATTGTAATTCTTTTTCATATTGTATTTGCGGTCCGGCACATTAGTGCGATTCGTCCGCCGGAGCCTCCGGCCGGACCTTTGCGATAGACCGTTTAAAGATCGTTTTTCTCACTCTCCGCACCCCGGAGCGAGACCTCCGGGATTCGTTTTACACGGCGGAAAATCATAACTTTGGGACAAAAGTAGGTAAAATTTCGGAAAAACAAAGCTATGACAAAGGTTTTAATTCTGGACCAATCAAAAAGCGTGCGAAACATTCTGCGCGAGCGGTTGGAGTATGAAGGGTTCTCGGCCGAAGCCGTCGAGAACGAGGCTGCGGCCTCGGCATTGTGCGAGAGGATTCCGTTCGACGTGATTCTGTCCGACACGGAGTGCAAGGTTCCGGATGCAGGCATCCCGTTCATAGCCCTCTCGGCCGACACGTCGATCGACACGGCGGTCAAGGCCGTGCGCAACGGAGCGCAGGATTTCCTCACAAAACCCATCGACATGAACCGGCTGCTGCAATCGCTGCACCGCACCATCGACAATCCCGCGCCCGCGCAGGCGCCCCCGGCCGCCCCGCCCGTGCGCCGCCGCCGGGCGCACTCCGCCCAGGCCGAGCGGATCATCGGCGTCTCGCCCGAGATCGAACACGTCCGCCAGCTGATCGACAAGGTGGCCCCGTGCGAGGCCCGGGTGCTGATCACGGGCGAAAACGGCACGGGAAAGGAACTTGTGGCCCGCTGGCTGCACGCCAAGAGCGTCCGCGCGGCGGCCCCGTTCGTCGAGGTCAACTGCGCGGCCATCCCCTCCGAACTGATCGAGAGCGAACTGTTCGGCCACGAGCGCGGGGCCTTCACCTCGGCCGTCAAGCAGCGCAAGGGCAAGTTCGAGCAGGCCGACGGAGGCACGCTCTTCATGGACGAGATCGGCGACATGTCGCTCGCGGCGCAGGCCAAGGTGCTGCGCGCCCTGCAGGAGAGCCGCATCAGCCGCGTGGGAAGCGACCGGGACATCGAGGTCAACGTGCGCGTGGTGGCCGCCACGAACAAGAACCTGCGCGAGGAGATTCAGAAAGGGAATTTCCGCGAAGACCTCTACCACCGTCTGGCGGTGATCGTGGTGCGGGTTCCGCCGCTGCGCGAGCATGCCGGGGACATTCCTGCGCTGGTCGAGCATTTCACCCGCACGATCGCCTCGGAATACGGCTCCGCCCCCAAACCCATCGACGCCGACGCGCTGGCCGAGCTGCAACGGATGCCGTGGAGCGGCAACATCCGCGAACTGCGCAACGTCATCGAGCGTCTGATCATCCTCTCCGGCGACCGCATCACGGCACGCGACGTGAAGGAGTACTGCTGACCCGCGCCCGGTTAAGAACCGGGGTTCGCATTGCGGCTGGCAGCTTCGGCCCGCTCTCCGTCCGGTTCTGCGCCCGGTTAAGAACCGGGGTTTACATTGCGGCTGGCAGCTTCGGCTCGCTCTCCGTCCGGTTCTCCGTCCGGTTCTGCGCGAACATGCGAACACGCGAACAGGGGCGAACATCCTTTGTTCGCGTGTTCGCTTCTTTGCCCGGCCGAAAAGACAGAACCGCGGCGGTTGCCGCGGGGTATAGCTACCTTTTGGTGGCAACCGACGCACGCAGCACGAGCAGAGACCGCTTGCGGGCTATGCCGTGCCAGAAGGAGGAAAACGAGCGTAGCGAAGTTAAAAGCACCAAAACCATCCGCATGTCGCTTTCGCGGGAACAACCTCCGGCCCGCGTTGAGCGGGCGCAGCAAGAACAAGACTATGCAGCCTCCCGCTCCGGGCACGCGGGCTTTCGGTTGTTCTCGTTCCGCTCCAAGCGAGAATGCGGCGGTTTAAAACCGCTTCCAGGGGCGATCGTAGGCTTCTGTGCTTCCTGCTTGTCCCGAACGCATCCCTCCCGCCGCGTTTCGCGGCGAACGATCCCGGCCCGATGCCGGAGCCGTGAAACGAAGGCCCGGCTAAAAGCGGCAAGAAACGGGCGTCACAGCAGCTCCAGCAACTCGCCGGGCCGGTCGACCAGATGCCGCGCCCCGGCGGCGATCAGCTCCGCACGGTCGCGGAAACCCCACGTCACACCCGCCGAGCGCACCCCGGCAGCCGCCGCGGTCTCGATGTCCACCCCCGAATCGCCGACATACAACACCTCCTCACGCGCCGTGCCCGTCCGTGCGAGAATCTCCTCGACGACCGCCGGCGAAGGTTTCAGCGGCACGCCGGGACGCTGGCCCAGCACCGCGGCGAACGTCACCCCGGGGAAGAACAGCCCGACGAGCTTCTCGGTCCCGGCCTGGAACTTGTTCGACGCCACGGCCAGCGCGACGCCCCGCCGCGCCAGCTCGGCGATCAGCTCCGGAATTCCGTCGTAGGGCCGCGTATGGGCGTCGATGTGTTCGGTGTAGTATTTCACGAAGTCGGCGCGCACCGCGGCGACGGTTTCGGGCGTGCGCAGCGGCTCGGGCAGGGCGCGTTCCACGAGCCGCAGGATGCCGTTGCCGACGAAATGACAGTATTCCTCATAGGTGTGTTGCGGCAGTCCCCGCACACCCAGCACGGCGTTGCACGCCACGGCCAGATCGCCGATCGTGTCGAGCAGCGTGCCGTCGAGGTCGAAGATGACAAGCGAAGTTTTCATTTTTTCCGTTTTATGTTCCAGCCGACAGCCGCCACGAGCAGCGACATCAGCGGCGAGACGATGTTGAAGATGCAGTAGGGCGCGTAGACGAAGGTCGAGACGCCGAGCACCGTGGCCTGCGTCATGCCGCACGAGTTCCACGGGATCAGGACCGAGCAGACCGTGGCGGAATCCTCCACCGAGCGGCTTAACAAACTCGGCTCCAGCCCCCGGTCGGCATAGAGGTCGCGGAAAAGCCGCCCCGAGAGGATGATCGAGATATACTGGTCGGCGGTGCAGAGGTTGAAGAAGAGGCCCGCGCCCACGGTCGAGGCCACGGCCGAAAAGGCGCGGCGCACCCAGCGCAGGAAGATCGACGTCAGCGACCGCAGCATGCCGCTGCCGGTCATCACCCCGCCGAAGCACATGGCGCAGATGATCAGCCACACGGTGTTCAGCATCCCGGCCATGCCGCGCGTGGCGACCAGTTCGTCGAGCTGCGGCGCGCCCGTGGGGATGGCCGTCGGGCCGAAGCAGGTCATCAGCACCCCCTTGAACCCCGACATGAAGTCCAGCTCCCCGACGCCCGCCACCCGGGCCACCAGTTCGGGCTGCGCCAGGAGCATCGCCGCACAGGCGAAGACCACGGACGAGAACAGCGTCACGATGGCCGGGAGTTTTCGCGCGATGAGCATTCCCGTGGCCAGCGGCACCGCGAGGAGCCACGGCGTGATGCGAAACGTCGCGGCGAGCGTCGCGGCATACATTTCGGCATGGGTCGAAACTCCGTGGTCGAGCGCCAGGCCCGCGACGGTGAAGACCCCGAGGGCGATGAGCATCGACGGAACGGTGGTGTAGAGCATGTAGCGGATGTGGGTGAAGACCTCGACGCCGGCCGTCGACGAGGCCAGCACCGTGGTGTCGGAGAGCAGCGAGAGCTTGTCGCCGAAATAGGCTCCCGAGATGATGGCTCCGGCGACCCATCCTTCCGAAAAGCCCATCGCCTGGCCGATGCCCATGAGCGCCACGCCGATGGTGGCGATGGTGGTCCACGACGATCCGGTCATCAGCGACACCACGGCGCAGATCGCGCACGAAGCCACGAGGAAGAACGACGGGTGGAGGATTTGCAGTCCGTAATAAATCATCGTCGGGACCACGCCCGAGATCATCCACGTGCCGGCGATGGCGCCGATCAGCAGCAGGATGACGATGGCCGACGCCGAGGCGCGGATGTTGTCGATGATGGCCTCTTCGAGCACGGCCCAGCGGCAGCGGTAGATGCCGATCGAGAGCATCACGCAGACCGACGTGGCCGACAGCAGGGCGATCTGGCTTCCGCCGTTGATGGCCTCGCCGCCGAAGGCGCGGATCACGACATAGAGGAGTCCCGTCAGCACCGCCAGCGGAATGGCCGACACCCAGGGCGACGGCAGTTTTTCAGCATTCGTCTTCATATTCTCTTCTTACGAGAGGCAAAAGTACGAAGAATTTTCGTACTTGCGCCATCGGGACGCCCGACCTGCGGTCTTCGCCCTGAAGAAACCGCGAACATGCGAACAGGGACGAACACGCGAACATGGGGTGTTCGCCCATGTTCGCGTGTTCGCGGAGAACCGGGCGCAGAACCGGGCGGAAAGCAAGCCGAAGCCGCCAGCCCCCTGAAACCGGCGTCTTACGCGGGGGGGGGTAAGCATTTCCGGCCTTATCGTACACCGGCCGTGTTTTTTCGGGGCCGGAATTTTTTTATTTCCTTTTTTCTGCCTAACTTTGGTAGAACATCCAACACGCAACGAAATGGAGACACTCCGCAAAGTGATCCGGTTTTACGTCGAGGGATTCCGCGAAATGACCGTGGGACGCACCCTGTGGGCCATCATCCTCATCAAACTCTTCATCCTGTTCGCCGTGCTGAAAGTCTTCTTCTTCCCCGACCTGCTCGCGGGCAAAAGCCCCTCGGAAAAGGCCGGCTGCGTGCTGGAAAACCTGACACCCGAAATTCCGCAACCATGAATGCACCCGTCATCATGCAGTTCCGGCCGCCGCTCGCGGCGTCAATCCCCCTCCGGGGCAGGGTCGCCGGCGCGGGGCGGACCCGCAAACGCGGCCGAAAGCCGCAAACAAGAAGGCTCCGGCGTCCCGGAGCGACGCAGACAACCAACCAGTAACCCAATACGCTATGCTTTCCGACTACCTATCCACCGTCGACTGGTCGCGCGCGCAGTTCGCCATGACGGCAATCTACCACTGGCTGTTCGTCCCGCTGACGCTCGGGCTGGGCTTCCTCATCGCCATCATGGAGACCCTTTACGTCCGCACGAAGGACCCGTTCTGGCTCCGCACGACCAAATTCTGGATGCGCCTGTTCGGCATCAACTTCGCCATCGGCGTGGCCACGGGCCTGATCCTCGAATTCGAATTCGGGACCAACTGGTCCAACTACTCCCACTTCGTGGGCGACATTTTCGGCGCGCCGCTGGCCATCGAGGGCATTCTGGCGTTCTTCCTCGAATCGACCTTCATCGCCGTGATGTTCTTCGGCTGGCGCAAGGTCAGCCGGGGTTTCCACCTCACGGCCACGTGGCTCACGGCCTTCGGCGCCAACCTCTCGGCGTGGTGGATTCTGGTCGCCAACTCGTGGATGCAATACCCCGTGGGGTGCGACTTCAACCTCGAAACCGTGCGCAACGAGATGACCTCGTTCTCGGCCGTGGCGCTGTCGCCCGTGGCGGTCAACAAGTTCTTCCACACCGTCACCTCATCGTTCGTCCTCGCCGCGCTGTTCGTCGTGGGGGTCAGCGCGTGGTATCTGCTGCGCCGGCGCGAACAGCTGATGGCCCGCCGGAGCATCGCCATCGCCTCGGCCTTCGGGTTCGTCTTCGCGCTCGTCACGGCCTTCACGGGCGACCGTTCGGGCGCCATCGTGGCCCGCGTGCAGCCCATGAAGCTGGCGGCCATGGAGGCGCTCTACGACGGGCAGCAGGGCGCGCCGCTCACGGCCGTCGGCATCCTGCGTCCCGAGGCGCAGCGGACCGGCGGCGACGCCTTCTACTTCAGGATCGACATTCCGAAGATGCTCTCGCTGATGAGTTTCCGCTCGGCCGACGCGTTCGTTCCGGGCATCAACGACCTGGTCTACGGCAACGAGGAGTACGGCGTGATGCCGGCCTCGGAGAAGATCGAACGGGGGCGCGTGGCCGTCGAGGAACTGGGCCGCTACCGCACGGCGCGCGAGAAGGGCGACACGGCGGCCATCACCGAGATCGAGGCCAAGTTCGACCGCTCGACGCCCCAGGGCGCGGAGTTCCTGCGCGAACATTTCGCCTACTTCGGCTACGGCTACCTCTCGTCGCCGGAGCAGATCGTGCCCGACGTGCCGCTGCTGTTCTACTCGTTCCGCGTGATGGTCGGCGCGGGCTGCTTCTTCATCCTGCTGCTGGGCCTCGTCTGGTGGCTCAACCGCCGCGACCGCCTCGCCTCGAAACGCTGGCTGCTGCGGACGGCCGTGTGGAGCGTCCCGCTGGCCTACCTCGCCTCGCAGGCCGGCTGGGTCGTCGCCGAGGTCGGACGCCAGCCGTGGGCCATCCAGGACCTGATGCCCGTGGGCGTCGCGGCGTCGAAAATCCCCAGCGGATCGGTCTCGGTGACCTTCTTCCTCTTTCTGGCGCTGTTCACGGCGCTGCTCGCCGCCGAGTTGAGCATTATGTTCCGGCAGATCAAAACAGGACCTAAAGACGACTGACATCCCGACTACCGCAAATTTACCGGCAGGGTGGCTTCCGCGCAAGCGGACACAAGTCCCCGCCAGGGCGGGGATTTAGGGGTGGGTCAAATCTATAAACACGGCGGTACGCCGTGAATCGCCGACGGACAAGAGCGGCAAAACAACGACAACAACGACAACAACGACAACTATGGATACTATCACCCTACTTCAACACTATTGGTGGCTGGTCATTTCGCTTTTGGGGGCCTTGCTGGTCTTCCTGATGTTCGTGCAGGGCGGTCAGGCGCTGCTCTACACGATCGGCCGCACCGAAGAGGAGCGCAACATGCTGGTCAACTCGCTGGGCCGCAAGTGGGAGTTCACCTTCACGACGCTCGTGACGTTCGGCGGGGCGTTCTTCGCCTCGTTCCCGTTGTTCTACTCCACGTCGTTCGGCGGGGCGTTCTACGTCTGGATGGCCATTCTGCTGTGCTTCGTCATTCAGGCCGTGGCCTACGAATACCGCCGCAAACCGGGCAACGTCTTCGGCGAACGGACCTTCAACGCCTTCCTGCTCGTCAACGGCGTGTTAGGCCCGCTGCTCATCGGCACGGCCGTGGGAACCTTCTTCACGGGGGCGGAATTCACCGTCGACCGCCTCAACCTGGCCAACCAGGGCGGCGCGGCGGTGATCTCGCAGTGGGCGACGCCGTGGCACGGGCTGGAGGCCGTCGCCGAGTGGCGCAACGTGCTGCTGGGCCTGTCGGTGACGCTGCTGGCCATGACGCTGGCCTGCCAGTACTTTATGAACAACATCGACGACGAGGCGATCTTCCGCCGCGCCGCACGCCGCATGCGCACGTTCGCCGTGCTGTTCGTCGCCTGCTTCGTGGCATGGCTCCTGGCCCTCGTCCTCGCCGACGGATGGGCCGTCGACGCCGCGGGCACGGTCTTCATCGAACCCTATAAATACCTGCACAACCTCGTGGAAATGCCCTACGTGGCCGCCGCGCTGCTGATCGGCGTGGTTTCGGTGCTGTGGAGCGTCTGGCTGGGGTGGCGCGGCAGCCGCCGTGCGGTGTGGTTCGGGGGCGTCGGCACGGTGCTCACGGTGCTGTCGCTGCTGCTGCTCGCGGGGTGGAACGACACGGCCTACTACCCTTCGCTCGCGGACATGCAGTCGTCGCTGACGATCCGCAACTCCTCGTCGAGCCTCTTCACGCTCCGCACGATGGCGTGGGTGTCGCTGTTCGTGCCGTTCGTGGCGGCCTACATCTGGTACGCCTGGCGTGCGATGAACCGCCGTCCGATCACCCGCGAGGAGATCCGCGGCGACGACCACCAGTATTAAGGCGAACCTTACGGTTGAGCGAGGGCGCGGACCGCTTGCGGGCTATGCCGGGGAGGGGCTGCGCGAACATGCGAACATGCGAACATGCGAACATAGGCGAACACCCCCTGTTCGCATGTTCGTGTGTTCGCCCGGTTAAGAACCGGGGTTTGCATTGCAACTGGCAGCTTCGGGCTGCCGGACTTGCATCACAAGCACGCCCCGTCAGATCATTCTGAATATCTGTCAATTACAACCATACGACCACTCATGGGCGCGGATGGGTTTTTGATTATCGCGGAGCAGATTTCGACATAATGCAGTAAGCCCCGGATGGGATATACCGAAGTATTTCCCATTCGGGGCGAACAAGGCAGGGCGAAATATGCCCGTGAGAATCGGAAACTACTTGCCGAAAGGATACTGGTTCTCGTGCACGTCCTCGAACCGCATGCCCTTCTCGTAGGTCTTCATGGCGCGGCGCGACATGCCCATCGACGAGAATCCGCCGTCGTGGTAGAGGTTCTGCATCGTGACCTTGCGCGTGAGGTCCGAGAAAAGCGTCAGCACGTAGTCCGCGCAATCTTCGGCCGAAGCGTTGCCCAGCGGCGACATGTTCTCGGCGAAACCCATCAGGTCGCCCAACCCCAGCACGCCGCTCCCTGCCGTGGTCGGCGTCGGCGACTGCGACACGGTGTTGATGCGCACATGCTTCTCGCGGCCGTAGATGTAACCGAAGCTGCGGGCTATGGACTCCAGCAGCGCCTTGGCGTCGGCCATGTCGTTGTAACCGTAGAGCGTGCGCTGCGCGGCGATGTACGAAAGGGCGACGATCGAACCCCAGTCGTTGATGGCGTCCTTCTTGCGGGCCACCTGAATGGCCTTGTGGAACGAAATGGCCGAGATGTCGAGCGTCTTCGAGAGGAAATCGTAATCCAGATCGTCATAGGTGCGTCCCTTGCGGACGTTGGGCGACATGCCGATCGAGTGGAGCATGAAATCGAATTTGCCCCCGAAGTGCTCCATCGTCTTGTCGATCAGGTTCTCCAGATCCCCGACGCTCGTGGCGTCGGCCGGAACGACGATCGTATTGCACTTCTCGGCCAGCTTCGAGATGGTTCCCATGCGGATTGATACGGCGGTATTGGTGAGGACGATTTCGGCGCCCTCCTCCACGGCGCGTTCCGCCACTTTCCAGGCAATCGACTGCTCGTTGAGCGCTCCGAAAATCAGACCTTTCTTTCCTTTCAATAAATTGTATGACATCGTAATTCAGTTTAAAAATTCGGACAAATATAACACTTATTTTTGAATTGGCCCGCCAATCGGCCTCAAACGAACGCTCTTGCGCCCCAATGCGGCAGGCTGCGGGGCCACGAGCGGGAATTGAGAATCGCGGAATTACGTCGCCGTCGCTCCGTGATCCCCGGGATTCCTTGATTGAGGAATTGACTTCGCTGCACTCCGCCCGACGGCTTCGTGCCGCTCGTCTTTCCCTGCCCTGCCGGGGGCGTCCCTGCAAGCCCAAGAAACGGCGGCCCTGCCGCATTTCGTTTTATATTCGATCCGGTCCCGAATATATTCAGCCCGGCCCAAATACAAAACGGGTTGCAAATTCGATTTGCAACCCGTTTCTTTTTCTTGGCGGAAAGTGAGGGATTCGAACCCCCGGAACCTTGCGGTTCAACGGTTTTCAAGACCGCCGCGATCGACCACTCCGC
>ENA-UEYD01000354-UEYD01000354.1-human-gut-metagenome-genome-assembly--contig:-NODE-354-length-43628-cov-100.559161_pt1 | contig 43628 bp, 48 predicted proteins | sample MGYA00242907_ERZ507875 | MGnify/ENA primary metagenome ERZ507875 (study PRJEB26167, sample SAMN06115506) | human gut metagenome | host: Homo sapiens | place: China:Shandong | collected 2015-08-07...
GTGAGACGTAGCGCGGCCGGTAATCCGAATACTTCCGGTGCCGTATTGGCCGAATTGGCAAAGGATTCAGATTGGAGCGTGAGACGTAGCGCGGCCGGTAACCCGAATAGTGAAGGATATAAGCCTATAAAATATGAATTTATAGTTACCAAAACATACGTAGCAACAAACGGAACAAATCATATATGGTATAAACATAATTATCCCAATATAGAGCCGTTTTATACTTGTGGATGTTTTTGCGGTTCCCGTAAGGCTTTAATATCTCGTTTTTATTCTACAGACTGTTATATAGACCCATCGATAAGGATGCGAATACTTTCTGCTTTAGATGAAAAGTTTAAAGAAGTTTTTGGACGATAAAATAAAAATAGTATATTTGCAAAAGAAAAGGCGTTATAATCCGTCCACATTATAGCGTTAAATGAAAAATATTAAATGCGGGTGAGTAGGAGTGGACGCCGAAAGCCCTGCATTTTTTTTATTATATGGAATATAGCTTATTAATAGACCAAAATTTCGCATGTAGGAAAGATTTAACATTAACGGAAGCCGCATGTATGGCGGTTGTATTTACTTTCCCTCGTTGGTGCAATAGTTATTGTATTGATGGTGTTACGTATTACTGGTATTCGGAGAAAAAAGTATCAGAAGATTTTCCTTTAGTATTTGGATGTGCTAAACGCGTTCAGAAAAACCTAAAAGCCCTTGCGGATAAGGGGTATTTCATTCTTAGCAAGTTAGGAAATAAAAAGGTTATTGCATTTACGGATAAATGCAGGCTCTATGGGAAATTAGAACCCGAAAACGGTCAGGATTTAGACCGAAAACGGTCTGAAGAACCCGAAAACGGTCAGGATTTAGACCGAAAACGGTCTGAAGAACCCGAAAACGGTCAGGATTTAGACCGAAAACGGTCTGAAGAGACCGAAAACGGTCAGGATTTAGACCGAAAACGGTCTGAAGAGACCGAAAACGGTCTAAAAGTGGACCGAAAACGGTCTAAAAGTGGACCGAAAACGGTCCGCGCCTTATATAGGAATACTATTAGTAACAATGACTATAATAACAATAAATCAAATAACGCAAAAAATGGCTTTTTTGCTTTCGTTGGCGATATACCACAAAAAGAGGAAGGAGAAAAAATACGCGGAACGTCGGAAAAGAATAAATGTCTTTTTGAAAAAAGCCGTTTCTTTGATTTTGAATTATTCCGCGAGTGTTTCAATACGCCGGAATTTGAAAAAGTCGATTTAGTGTATTATTACAACGTCGTAAAAGATTGGAGCGCGAGCAAAGGACGTATGCAAAAAGACTGGATAGCGCAAACACGAAACATTATCAGGGCTGATTATAGGCGAGGCCAGATAAAATATACTTCCGATTCAGGCGAGGAAAAAAGCGTGATACTTGGAAATAGCGGACTATCTTACGGCGATTTGTTAGGTGTGTTAAATGAAGATTTTGAATAAGTATGAAAGAGATAGAATTATATAAAGAGCATCAACCCTTAGCGATTATAAAGCGTCGCGAACTATTCAAAGAAATAAAAAGGGAAGATTTGTCAGATATAGACTATCAGATATTTAAAGCGTCAACCAAAAGACAGATAAAAGGCACGCCGCAGGAAGTTTTAGTCGCTAATTTTTCGCGTATATTTAAGTTGATTGCTATTGATGTAGGGTATGTAATACCAAAAAGTGAAACAGATTGGCAATATATACAGTCGCGCATTTTATCCATGCTCGTGAAGTATTACTCATATCTTACACTATCTGACGTTATGACTGCGTTTGAACTTTTATCCGTTGGGGAGTTGAATGATTATCTGCCGCGAAACAGTTCCGGTAATGCGGATAGTGGACACTATCAACAATTTAACGCGAATTATTTCGGCAAAGTATTGAACGCATTTATAAAAAGACAAAATGTAACTTTTGAGAGGATTTATAAGATTGAAAAACGAAAAGAAATTCCAATCATAGACCCAATTAAAGAAATTCAGATTACACGAAACAAGAATAGGGCTTATTTCTTGGAATATAAATACACTGGTCGTCTAAGAATGTCATTAGTTGGCGAAAGACTTTGTTTTGATTGGTTGCATCGTTGCGGTTTTGCTGATGGCGTTAAGGTTACGGAAAAGGAAGAAATTTCTGCCTATCATGAATATATGCGGCGTGTTTCTATTGGTCTGATTAATAAATATACCGCGTTGAACGTACAGAAGAAAGGCTTAAAGGCTGATGATTTGACGGTGATAGCGTATAATATAGCCCGTTTGAAAGCTATAAAGAAGGCCTTCGATTATATGGTAAAGAATGAAATACAGATAGATAAATATATAAACGTATGAAAGTGGATTGTATTATAGGGATAGACCCCGGAGCTAATGGTGGAATCGCGGTGTATCGTGTTTATGGGCAAAAGGTTGATGTTTTAAAGATGCCTAAAGAGTTGTCAGATTTGACGGATTATTTGCGCTATATAAAGAGTATTTGCTGCCCTATTATATTTCTTGAAAAATTAAACGTTAGGCCGGACGATGTCGTACAACAAACGGAAGATAGTTTAAATTTTGGAAAACTATATAGGATACAAAAGATGTTAGCACAATACGAGAAACTAAAAATATTAATAGAATTGTGCGGAATCCCTTTTGTTATGGTGCATCCGATAAAATGGCAAAGTGAATTAAAAATTAGAATCATTAAAAAAGGGTTTTATGAAGAAAAAGCAGACCGGAAACGGAGATATAAAGAAATAGCCGGTAGATTATATCCGAATATAACGCCTACTTTGTGGAATGCTGATGCCGTTTTAATTATGCACTTTGGCCGGTATATGTTACAGAATAAATTAAATTGGGTTTTAGAAAATATTCCGGAAAAAGTGCAAAAGGAGTTATTTTAATTACATCTTAATTTCTAAAAAAAGTTTGCGCATTTAAAATACAAATTATATCTTTGCATTGTTGAAAGTTCAACAACCGTCTAAGCGGATTCTTAGTATTAAAACAAAAAAGAGAGTATGATAATTAAAAGATTAGAACTTGTAAATTTTCAAGTTATTAGCGAGTTTAACGCCGATTTTGAAGGTAATGTCTATTTTATTACAGGAGATAATGAGTTAGGCAAAAGTACTGTTTTAAAAGCGATTGGAGCTTTGCTTACTGGAGCGCGAGATGCCGTATTAAAGAATGGCGAAAATAAAGGTTTTGCGCGAATGGTTATCGGAGATGATGGCGAGGAGTATAAGGTTGAATTACGTTATACTAAATCTAATCCACGCGGAACGCTTTCAATAACTCAAAAGAGTAATGGCATGCGTTCTGATAATGTAAGCATGTTACAGAAAATATTAGGTTATACCGATTTTGATGCAGTAGAGTTTTCGAGATGGTCAGAAACGGCAGAAGGGAGACGGAAACAAATAGAAGTTGTTAAGTCCTTATTACCGGAAAAAGTGCGTAAAAGGATAGCCGAAATAGATTCCGAGATAATAGATTTGAAAGACAAACGTTTGTTTTCAAATCGTGAATTAAAGCAATATAACGCGTTATGTGCAGAGGCCGAAAATAATTTATCGTCCGGCGATGTGGAAAAATTCACAGTTCCGAAAGATATAACCACATTGATGCAGGAGCAACAAGTCGCTGCGCAATTAATAGAAAAGGCTAAGACAGTACGCGCCAGTCGTGAACAGCGTATAATACAATTATCGGCTATCCCCGAACGGATAAAGCAAGTAGATAAGGATTATTTAAACAAGATAGAAAATATAAAATCTCGTTTAATAGAAGCTCGTAAAGCGTATGAAGAAAGATTGGCTTTAGCAGAGAAAGCGTATAAGGAAGCGCAAGACATGTTAACAGAGGATTCTAAACAAGTAGAAACCGACAAAGCGAATCAGTTAAAAAGCATAGAGGAAGAAAGGGTTGATTTAGAAATACGTAAGGCGAATGCTGATAAATGGTTAGAAGAATACGAAAAAGACAATCCCGAAAAATTAGATACCGCAGAACGTCTAAAGGCGGCAGAAGAATATAATAAAAAGTGTCGTATTGTATCCGAATACAAAGAGAAGGTAAGGCTACGCGATTCCGTTGCGAAGGATGTTGATGCAATGGAAAAGAGATTAGAGAAATTAGCTTCAGAACGAGAGAATTTAATATCAGATTCTAAACTTCCTATTTCCGGCCTATCATTTACTAACGAAGGTTTAGAGTTAAACGGCGTGCCATTTATTGCCGGTAAGGTGTCAGATAGTCAAATAATGGAAGTAGCGGCCAAATTGATTATAGCAAGTAACCCAACGGTTAAGGTATTCCGGATTGCACGCGGAGAAAGTTTGGGGCAAAACAGATTACAGGCTATTATAAATATCGCAAAGGAGAACGGCTTCCAGGGCTTTATTGAAGAGGTTAAACGCGGACAGAATGAGTTAATAATAGAAGAATATACGGAAAATGAATAATGAATTGAAAATAAGATGAAAGTAAAAGAAATGACGATAAGCGATGTACTCCAAACCGTTGTATTTAAGAATGAATTAGGGCGTTTATTATCTGAATTGGACTATATCAGGGAATACGCGAGAGGGCTTAAATGTGGCCGGTTACGTTCGCATCCTATTGATAGGCTAAAAAATGATGGCGTTTGGAATAAGACAAAATTTATAGAGGTCTACGAACAAACTATGAATAAAACTTCAAACTACCCTAAAACAGTCCGAACATTTATTCTTAGTGTAGGCGGAGAGGCATTTAATAAAGTGATGAAAATACTTTTAGAGAATGAAAAAAAGGTGTTTCAGTCTGACGGGGACAATAAATAATAAAGGCCGTCTTTTAATGTATATGGATGAAATAAACAGTTTCTTTGCCTTACATAAGGGGTGCAGAGTTATTGCAAATTTCCATATAGCATCAAAAGGGAGCTCCGCCGCCTTAAAGGGGTATTATTTTAATTGTGTAGTCCCTTCTTTTAAGTCGGCGTTTTGGGAAAATGGCGAGCGTTTAACCGATGAACAAACGGAGAAAAGATTGCGTGAAATGTCCCCTATCATGTACGAACAAAATGCAGACTTAGATACCGGTAAGTACAATACACGGATAAAGTCGGTTGCGGAACTAAGTAATGCAGAACTCGTTGAGCATATAGAAACATTAAAGCAAATTGCTGCCGAAGATTTCAGTATATATATAGAGGACCCTAAAACAATTTAAAATGTTCTGTAAGTGCCATAAACACCGTAAATGTTACCCGTTAAAAAGTTTGCGTATTATACGATATAAATACACGCCCCACGGGTTTAGCCAGTTGAAATGCCTTAAATGTGGCTGTGTGTGGGTGGCGCATGCGGAATATGTAAAAAAGACAATTAATATAGAACAACAAAAGGAGTTATTTTATGAATAAGAACGTATTAGATAATATTTGTTTCTATGATGTAGAAACTACTGGCATTCCCTCAAAGGGGGCTAAATGGGATGAAGATTTTGAAACATTCCCTAATATTGTGCAGATTGCATGGGTAATTAATGGCAAAGAAAGAAGCTTTATTATATATCCTGAATTTTGGGATATTCCGGAAGAATCAATCGCAATACATGGTATTACTCAGCTTCAAGCTTTAGAAAATGGCGTAAGATTCGCAGATATTATAGGCGAATTTATAGAGGACTGTTTAAAGGCTCGTTTGCTGATAGGTCATAACATATACTTTGATACGTCCATAATAAAAGCCATGATTCTCCGTTTAATGGGAAAGGAGTATTATGAGAGTAAAAACGTAGAAGATGCACTTTTCAAGGGAAAACGCATTGATACTATGATGAAAACCATTAAGTTTGTAGGAGCATTAAAAGAAAACGGCAAGCCGGGGAAATTCCCTAAACTATCTGAACTTTATGAAAAGTTATTCCCCGGCGAGCACTTCCCGGCGCATAATGCTTTAGATGATGTAAGGGCGTTAGTTCGTTGTGTGCCTGTATTGGTAGATAAAGGCGTTATCGAGTTGAAGCCAAAGGAATACGAGCCGGAGCAGTTAAAGGTCAAATTTGAAAAAGAAACGAAACCAACAAAGAAAACAAAGAAGGTAAAACGTTCAATAGAATTTAATGACCCCTCGCCAGTATTAACGCCGATAAATAGTGTGCCGGAGGTGGTTGATGATACAAGTACAAACGTTAAAGCCTTATTAGGCGAAAATGATTTTTAATTTTTAAAAAACAATTATGGCAGAAAATGTGATGTTAATTCCGAATGAGAAATCCTTTGTTTTGTCAAAGGTAAAATTAGTAAAAGATGGAGGATTAGATGTACATTATGAGGTGACAGAAGTCTCCGGAAATGAAAGCTACACTAATAAGTATCATGTAGAGAGCGCAAAAGATATACATCCCGATTTGCGCAAATGCTTTGAACGCTTGCGGCCTATTATGGGACGTATATTTAATATTACGTCATTCTTGTCGGTTATTGAATCCACGGATTTCAAGGCTAACAAAAAACAGCAGGAGTTTGCGCGTGATTATGCTGATGAGGTTCTTAAAAATATAGAGGTTCGCGGCGTGTCTTTGAGTGGGCAGGATGATAATGTAGGTGTTATTCTTACGGGGTTATATACCGTCTCTAATAACATGAAAACGGCCATTAATAGTCCACGCATTAAATTAAGCTCTGTTAGTTTCGGGTTTGAAGAAGAATTGGAAGATATTCTTTCCGAAATCGAAAGCGAAGTTTATTTGTTCCTGTTTAAAGGGAAACGGGCGCAATTATCATTGTTTGGCGAGGACGGAGAGCCAACTCCGGAGGCCTACGCTGAAACATATCAGGCGGACGACACAGAGCCGAAAGAAGAGGACGACGATACAAAAGAAGATTATTAAAAATGATTCAGATTAGAGACCGCGAAGAATATGACTACGTAACTAAGAGGGGCTTTAAGCCTCTCTTAGATTACAAACATTTCAAAATGGATATAAGGTTACGCATAGAGATACAAAAGGAGCTTTTCGGGCGTGGCGTTATTGATACGATGAAAGCAAATGAAAAGTTTTTCCGTTGGGTTTGGGCGAATAAACCGCATTATTGCGAAGAGACATTAAGGCCGTTATATAATTATTCTGCCGTATATTGTTCGCACATATTAACCCGTGGCGCGTATCCTGAAATGGCAACAGACCCACGAAATATAAATATACTGTGTTTTGAGGCTCATAGCCGGTGGGAAAACGGCGACCGTGAAAGAATGCGAATATATCCGGGAAACTGTATGCTAATCGATTTAATGAAAAAAGAATATCTATCTTTGTATAAATGAGACTTAAAAAAAGAGAAACGGATTTTAGGGCTATTTCACGCGATTCTATGCGTCGCGACTTTAATAGGGTACAAACATACCACCAAAAGGAAAAAAGGCCGGAAATCAAAAAACAGCCTGAATTAAATGCGGTTCGCCGGATAGCTTTTATAAGTGAAAATAGTAGCTACTACAAACAGCGTTTTTTAATTGTGGGTAAATTGGTCCGCATAATAAAACCCATCGAAACCGGAGGGTTTATATGTGAGTTCGTGTATGATGCTGACCGTAGGGCGTTAAATGACAACGCAGGATGGTCTGATATGAAAAAAGAGTATTTGTTTGACTGTATAAAATTTAAATGATATGAAGATTAAAACGAGAACAGCGTATAAGGTTACGTTTATTGGATTTTGTGTATTTACTATTGCCGCATATATATGGGCTGTTTATAGTCTAATGTATGCCATAATATCTGCTGTGTTATGAGTTTAAATAAGGTTATGTTAATAGGTAATTCCGGAAAGAAACCGGATTACAAACAGTTTGAGAACGGCGGTAGGGTTGCGCAGTTTAGTATTGCAACAACAAAGAAAGGATATACTGCGAAAGATGGAACGGTAATACCTGATAAAACCGAATGGCATAATATCGTATTACAAAATGGGTTGGCCGATGTAGCGAATAACTATATAAACAAAGGCACCAAAGTATATATAGAAGGCGAGTTAAGGACACGCAGCTATCAGGACGCGCAAGGAATAACCCGATATATTACGGAGGTGTATGGTTATAGCATGGAATTATTAACCCCCAAGGGCGACGGAAATAAGGCACCTGCACCGGAGCCGGAAACGGCACCAAGTAACGGGCATAATAACCCAAATGACGATTTACCATTTTAAGAAAGGAGGTTTATTATGGCAAAGTATGAATCGTATGATATATATAAGGCGTTAACAGTAAAACAACCGTATGCAAATGACCTCGTAACGGTTGCCTACCAAGAAGACGGAGTGAATTATGGCATTAAAAGTATTGAGGTTAGAAGCCGGAACACGCATTATAGAGGAGACATTCTTATATGTTCATCGGCAAAACCTGTATATCCTCATTTGGTAAGTGGTGCGGCTTTGGGTTTGGTAGAACTGTATGACGTTAAACGAATTGAGGATTTCACGGAAGACGATTGGTTATGTACACGTATTCCAATAAAAAAACGAGCGGAAATAAAGTTCGGTTTCGGTTGGATGATGCGTAACCCTCGTAAAGTTATAGAAGTGCCTGTAAAGGGGCAATTAGGCATATATAATATACCCTTTATGGAGGGGGAAATAATACCGTATCCTCAGCGTATTTTCTTAGATAAAAAAGGGTATTACGATATTATGAAAAGTATATTAGACCATGAGAATAAGCAGGCCGGAAAAGTTTGATGCAAGGAAAGAGTATAGGGTAGGCGAACGTGCCATTTATAAAGGGGACGTAATAAAATGCGTGCAATGCTCACAGGAATTAAAAAGGATGGGTAAAAGATGTTGCGCTTGTGTGATTTCCGCAGAGGACTGCCCAACGATTAGCCTTCATTGTGATACGTTTAGCAGAAAGGATAAGAAAAATACATATTGGATAAAACAAAATACACATGGAAGAGATTAGATTAAAAGCTACTGAAAAAGAAATCGTATCAATGATAAAAAGCATCTTTGGTAAAGATGTAGTTACACGAACTGATAACGATTTGTTATTAGTTGAAGTCGATATAGAAAATGTACTTCGTAGTTATGTGCAAGCGGTGGTAAATGTAGTCCGTGTAAAGTTGGGCGATAAGCTTTTCGATATAAAAGAGGATGGCGAGACGTTAACCATCATGATAAGGGATACAGTATTAGCAGAGCCGGAATATAAATCAGATGATTTTTGTTATAATACTGTGGGGCGTGATATTTACGCCGTATATGTAGATAGGGAGAATCTATTGCGGCTAAATAAGTTTACCGGCGGCGGCGAATTTATTATGAATGAAAGTACAGATAAAGAGGCATTCTTTAGATTCGTAACACCACAAGGCGCGTATATGGTTCCGACCGGCGATTATTTAGTATATGATGATTGGAAAGAACGTTTCTATAATGTAACTAAAGAAGATTTTGAACGTCAAGCGCGCCTTAAACAGCCGGACTTATCCGGAATATCGAGGTTCCCTGATTACTTAGATAAGAAATACGGTTTAGACGTAAGAAAGCGAGCAATAAAGTTAGAAGAAGAATACAACGAATTAAAAGAAGCTCTTTCTCCGTATGTGGATACGGGGTGCATGGATTATAAAGCTTTAGCGCATATTATAGATGAATTGGCCGACGTGAATTTATTAATCTATCATATAGCGCACTTATTCGGCTATACTCAAAAACAACTTCTTTTAATGGCAAAAGATAAGATAGAGAAACGAGAAAAAGAGCCGTTATATAAAAGAGACGTTAAGCCTAAAGAAGTATGCTGCGGAAGCTGTAAATATTTGGAATATGAGGATATAACCGGTAATGGCGTGTGTCGGGAAGATGGCGATTTACACGGCGTAGGGGATTGTTGCAGTATGTATAAACCGGATATTAAAACAGAAGAAATAACAAGTCATGACAGAAATAACAGATAAACCACTAAGACGGTTAAGGCACGGGTATAGACGTACCCCCGAACAACGCGAGAATGATTTAGTATTTTGTACTGACTTGTTTTTGAAGGGCTATTCATATAGGCAAATATCCGATTTATTAAACAAGCGTAACGCAAAAATGGGACTGGATTACGCTATAGTCCCTCCTATGAGAGTGTACAAGGATTTAAAGCAACTTTTGATTAATTGGAAACGTGAGCATGAAGAAAACATAGACCTATATATAACAAAAGAGCTTTCTAAGCTTGATAAAATAGAGGCCGAATTATGGGACGCGTGGGAAAGGTCTAAAAAGCGCATAGTTAGTAAGATAAGGCAATCAGGATTAAAAACGGAGAGAAGTGAAACCTTTGCCGGAAATCCGCGTTACTTAGATTTGGTTTTGTCCGTTCAACAAAGACGCGCTAAATTGTTGGGATTGGATGCTCCGGTAAAGGTAGACCTGCCGAATGTCAACGTATCGGTAGATTCAAGTGCTCCGAAATATGATATTTCAGTAATACCGAATGATATGTTATTTGTCATAGCCGACAAATTACAAAACGCGGAATATGAACGTTTAATGATAGAAAAGAATGGCGATAAGAAAACAGAAGAAAACGGAGAATAAGAAGGCGTATCATTGCGGAGAATGCCGTTTCGGGCAGTGGATTACTGATAACCATAGACATTATGACTTATTAGGCCGGCCGATTTGTGTAAGATGTCATTTTACAAATGAATATATGGTTAGAAGTGAACGTGCATGTTACCGATTTGAGCCTAAAAAAGATTTAACAAACGGTTTTTATCCGCCTACGGAGCTATGTAAGACTAAGTAATTATAAATCAGCAGAAAGAAAAATATTTAATATTATGAAATTATGGAACAAATAAAGGTAAAAAAGGCCGTGACGCATGAAACATGGCATAGAATAGAGGTGCAAATACTACGGGATGAGTACGGAGTCAGCACAATAGATGAGATTTCAAAGAAAATACCCCGTCATACCAAGCGCGGAATATATCAGAAGGCAAAATCATTGGGGCTTATGAGAAAACAAATAGACCCTAAAGAGTATCATAACCCCAAATATAGCAAAATGTCGATTAAGGAGCAGGCCATAGAAATGGGGGTTAGTTATGCCGCTGTTTGGGAACATACCACAAAGAAAGGGAGGTATTACAAGAAATGAAAAAGGACGAATTATTAAAGATGTATTCTGCAATAAAAGACAATTCAGAGCTTTTTGTATTAGAGGCCGGTCGAAAGCGTCTAATTAACTTTGCAAGATACATACAGCCGGATTTAGTATTAGAGCCTTTCCACGTAGTATATTATACGTTGTTGGATATGTTTGCGCACGGGTTAATACGCAAAATGATAGTGCAGGCGCCCCCTCAGCATGGCAAGGAGATTTCTGATAATGAGGAAGTTATAACCCCTAATGGGTTTGTTAAACATGGGGATTTAAAAGTAGGAGATTATGTATTAGGAAGAGACGGATTGCCTAAAAAGGTTTTATGGGTGTCACCTAAAACTAAATCCGAATATATGGTTTCGTTTTCTGATGGCTCTAAAATAGAATGCCACGGTAATCATGAATGGGTAGTATATAATCGAACAAGGCATAAATGGGAAAGAGTAGAAACAAAACAAATATATCAGGAAGGAAAGTTATATAAGGGAGACGGGAAGAGAGGTTCACGCTATAAATACCAAGTTGATGCTAATGTATGTGTAAAATTCAATGATAGGGAAACCGGAATAGACCCGTACTTATTTGGCGCATGGCTTGGGGATGGCTGTGCGACATGTGGATATATTCATATAGGTAATAATGATATAGAAATAATTAATAATAGTGCTTATAACTTTCATGAATTAAAGGGAACTACTACACGTAGGTTTTATTCAAGTGAATTTTATAAGGCGTTAAAAGAAAATGGTTATATAAAGAAAAAGCATATAGGGGATGAATTTGTATTTAATTCCATAGAAGTAAGAAAGCAAGTTATTGCCGGATTGATTGATACGGACGGGTATGTATATCAGAAAAACGGACGTGTAACAATAAGCAACACGAATAAGGATATAATAGACCGGTCGGCTTTGATATTGCGGAGTTTAGGCGAAAGTGTCGTTATTACAAGTTTCCCCCCTCGTGTATCAAGTAGCGGAGTTGTAGGCAAAAAAGTTGTATATCAGTTGTGCTTCAACCCCTCTACCGAATACCCTACAAGGGTGGCGAGAAAACGTATAGTAATTAAAAGTAGAAAACGAAGACGGTCTATTATAAGCATAGAGCCTATAAAACATAAAGCGTATGGTAATTGTATTCAGGTAGAAGACGGAATTTATTTAGTTGGTCGTAATTTCGTACCTACGCATAACAGCGAAGGCTCAAGCCGAATGACTCCGGCCTTTATATTAGGATTGGACCCCAATAAAAAAATATGTATCGGTTCGTATGCGGCAACAATAGCCAGAGACTTTAATAGAGACGTTCAAAGGATAATCGATACGCCGGAATATAGAAAATTATTCCCTAATACGTTTCTAAATGGGTCTAATGTCGTTACAATGGCTAACACGTACTTACGAAATAGCGATGTTATAGAGATGGTCGGAAAGAAAGGAAGTCTTCGCGTTGTCGGGCGCGGAGGCTCTTTGACTTCTAAAACGGTGGATATTTCTATATTGGACGATGTATATAAAGACTATTCGGAAGGGAATAGTCCAATAGTTCGTAATGCGGCGTGGAAATGGTACACAACAGTAGTAAGGACGCGTTTACATAATGAATCGCAGGAACTAATCGTTTTCACTCGTTGGCATGAAGATGATTTAATAGGCCGAATCGAAAAAAGCGGAGAAAAGGTCATAGATATAAAAACGTGGGAAGATGTTGCGAATATACCGCCTGGCGCATGGGTACGTATAAACTTTGAAGCATTGAAAACGAGTGCCCCCACAGAGATAGACCCACGGCAACCCGGGGAGGCTTTATGGGAAAATAGACATAGCCGGTTAAAATTAGAGGGTCAAAAGGCTTTAGACCCCGTACAATTTCAGTGCTTGTACCAAGGAAACCCCGGAAGCGCGGAGGGTCGCTTATATCAACATTCATTCAAAACATGGATAGATAAAAAAGATTGGGGTACTTATGTACGTTCCGGCAATTATACCGACGTGGCCGACGAAGGGGACGATTACACATTTTCGGCATGTTATGATATATATATGAGCGGAAACGAGGTATTCAATGAAAAGCTCCGGCGATGGGAGCCTATTTTATACGCTCTCATTACGGATATGGAATACACGCAAGAAAATACGGAGGTAACGGCTGTGACTATTCCGGCCATGATTAACCGTAATGGGACGCAAAAGGCATGGATAGAAAGTAATAACGGCGGTGCCGGTTTTGAAAAGTTAGTGACCAAGAAAGTACGCGCAATTACGGAAGCCTTTTATCAAGGTGGAAACAAAGAAAGCCGGATTATTACAAATAGTGCTATGGTTAACGCGCAGATAATTATGCCTTTTGGGTGGGAAACGCGGTATAAAGATATATATAATCATGTGACAACGTTTCTACGGGATTTCTCCGCAAATGCACATGATGATATAGAGGACGGATTAACCGGTATATATGAAAAAGAATTAATGAACGGTAATACTCGCTCTTATGCGCACGGAAATAGGGGCGTAAAGGTACGAAATTGACAAATATATAAAATTAAGTCGTTAATATGTAGGTAAATAAAGCTTTTTTTATACCTTTGCCTATGTAGAAGTATATGGCACATCCTAAAGGAGAATTTATCAAATTAGTATTAACAAAAAAAGATTGATTATGATTTGCGAATGTCCAGCAGCAGCGGCGATTCCTACAATACCCGTTGCAAATTGTGTAGAAAGTTTCGGTCAGATTCAAAAGGTTGCATTTCAACGCCTCGTAAAAGAAAATGGAACTAAAAATGCTTTTGATAGCGCAGCAGAGCCAAAGAAGGATATTAAGGCGCTTGCTTCGTGGACTGGCTTTATTTCGGCTAACGATAGTACAAAGATTGCTATTTCGCCCTATATTCAGGCACCGACGGCAGAAGGTGGCGCGCCTCGTACTTATGGCGGTGGCAATGACACGTTAGGCGGTGTTGAAGAAATTATCGGCCGTGAGGTTACGCCGTTTACCGGTGTTATCCGTAAATCGCCCCAAAACATCATAAAGGCTTTGAAGGAGCTCCAGTGTGAAAGCTGGGCGGATAATTTGGGCGTATTTCTGTTTGATGAAAACGGAGCAATCGGTGCAATTAAAGACACAGCGGTAGCAACGAAATTTTATCCGATTCCTATTCGCGCTTTGTTTATCGGTGACAAAACATTAGGCGGCTTAGAAGCCCCCGACAGCAACGCGATACAATGGAGCTTCTTGCCTAACTGGTCGGATGATTTGGTAATTATCGCCCCCGAATTTAATCCTTTGACAGACCTAAAACCGGCAGGATAATGGGAAAGTCTACGAAAGTCCGGTTATGTTGTCCAAAATACAACATGTCGGAGGATTTTGAGATAGCACACGCGGAGAGGCTTTTAATGATGCCTAATAATGGCGGATGGGAGCTTCCGAAAGATTCAACCTTTGAATTTACTAAGGAAAATGGGATTAGACATAAGCGAGATAAAAAAGCAGATAACAGAGCCGAAGAAACGCCAAGTAATCAATAGGGCGTTATTCCATCAAAGCCGTATAAGGTTCCACGCACAAACTGCGTTAACGCCTAACCTATGCGGCCCCGTTACTGACTTTTTGGCTTTTGTCCAAAACCTTATACCGAATGATAAATTCAAGATATTTAAAACATTATTCCGTTATCCCGTTAAAACTAACGAGATAACGGGAATTTGTTTTGATAAGCTAAGCAGAATCTTTGACGGGCGAAACCCTGCGTTTAACTATCAGTTTATGAATACTGAACAGCGCGACGACTGGGAGTATTATCGTCAGGAAGTTCTGCATGAGCCGGAAATTTGGTCGGGGAAAGGATGGGAATTTTTCAAGACTGAAATAAATAGCGTCCTTATTGTAGACATGCCTGCCGAAAAGAATGATTCGGGGTATCCTACGCCGTATTTCTATTGGTTGCCTATTGCTGATGTTATTACGTATGAAGTCGATGCCTCGACCGGCCTAATGAAATGGATTATATTCAGGCAGGAGGGGGAACGTATTGCGGTTATTGATGATGAAAGATATAGAGTGTTTGAAGGGAAAAACAATAATATCGGAACTTTGATAATTGAAAATGCGCATGATTTAGGGTATTGCCCGGCTCGTTTCTTTTGGAATGAATCTATAAACTTAGCAGACCCCGATATAAAGATTTCGCCGTTAACAAAGGAATTAGAGGCTTTAGATTGGTACCTTTTCTTCCACATATCTAAGCGACATTTAGACTTATACGGGTCATATCCGATATATTCAGGCTATGAGCAAAACTGTGATTTTGTGGACGACCAAAGCGGAGACTATTGCGACGGCGGTTTCTTGAAGGACAAACAAGGGCACTACAAATTAGATATGGCCGGTTTATTAATGCGTTGCCCGAAATGTGGCGATAAGCATATAGCAGGTGCCGGTTCTTTTGTAGAGATACCAATACCGGACGGCGAAAACCAACCGGATTTAAGAAACCCCGTACAGATTCTGACAGTTGACCGTAATAGTTTAGATTATAACGTAAGTGAGGATGAGAGACTCCGAACGAATATAATTACTGCTATTGTCGGCACAAATGAGGAAATAACGACCCGCTACGCATTGAACGAACAGCAAATAAGGGCTAATTTTGAAAGCCAAAGCACCATCTTAAACCGGATAAAGAAAGGTTTTGAGGCTGCGCAGCAGTTTGTTGATGAAACGGTATGCCGGTTACGTTATGGAAATATGTTTGTTTCTGCAAAGGTAAATTTAGGTACTGAATTTTATCTGTATGATGTCACAGAACTAAGGGAACGTTATAAGGTGGCAAAGGAAAGCGGAGCGAGCGAAGGCGAGTTAGACGCTTTACAAAATCAGATAATTGAAACAGAGTATAGGAATGACCCCTTACAGTTACAAAGGATGCTTATTTTGTCGGAATTGGAGCCGTATAGGCATTTAACACGTGAGGAAGCGTTAACACTGTTTGAAAAACAACTTATTAGCGAAGATGATTTAAGGGTTAAATTAAATTTTGCTAACTTTGTACGACGCTTTGAACGTGAGAATACAAACGTATTAGAGTTTGGAAGCTTAATACCGTTTAGTAAGAAAATAGATATAATAACTAAAAAGATGTATGACTATGCAAGTGAAAACAGAAACGGGACGAATTAAGGACGTTGGGATATTGGAGGTAACGCCTGAAAACTTTATTTGTCCGGCAAGCGAAAGAAACATGTACCATTGTAGAATTGAAATCAAGAAATTCAATCCGGAGACCGGCGAAAGGCTATCAAAACCGCGTATCCAAGTTTTCGGAAAGAAATTCTTTGAGACGTTCGGACTACACAACCTCCGCAAACAGGGGTACACCGTTGATATTTTACACGACCCTAACCAATTTGTAAAGGCCAATCGGGAACGGATTGCCGCCGAAGAACGAGCCAAAGCAAAAGCCGAAAAAGAGGCCGAACGGCAAGCGATTAGGGCGCAAATATTGGAAGAACTAAAGGCCGAAGGCAAATTAAAAGAGCCGGAAGAAGAGCCGGAAAAAGAGCCGGAAAAGGTACTGACAGAAGAGGAAAAAGACAATAACATGGCAAAGACAGAGAATGCGCGGCGTGTTGGTCGGCCTAAAAACAGTGAGAAAACAGAAGTTTAATTTTTAAATTATAGTGATATGGCACAGATTGCACAGCAAGATAACTTAATTATCGAGATTACCGGAGCTTTAGCAGCGATGGATGCAACTACAAAACAAAAGCTTATTGATTGCATCAAGGTGGGAACAATTACCGATGTTATTGTAGTATCGACAGAAGCTGCAAACAAAGTTAATCACGGTAAAGTATTGGGCTATATGGTAGACACCACTGCGGCAGAATCCCCGAAGTATTCTGTTGCAATCATGGATGTTAATACCGGTAAGCCGGTGGCAGTAGGACTTAATTAAATCAAAGGGAAAGATTATGTTAACAAGAGAGATTTTAGCGGCAAACGCACAGTTATCGGGATTAACCGAAGAACAAATTAAAGCTATCATAACTTTGTCGGAAAATGACGAAAATAGTGTGATAGCGAAAAAAACCGGTGAAATATACGGGGCTTTAGATAATGACATTCTGACCGTTTCCGGAATCGCAAAGAATGGAACGGAAAAAACATACGACTACGCAAAGCGTGTCATGTCAGCAATGAAAGCCGATGCCGAAGCCGCAACGGGTTATAAATCGCAAATTGACGCATTGACAAAAGAAAAGACGCGACTTGAAAAAGCGATTGCAGATGGGGCAGCAGATGCCGAAACCGCAAAGGCTTTAAAACAAGCAAAAGCCGATTTAGCAAACATTACTACACAGTACAACGAATTGAATACAAAGTACACGGATATTCAAGAGGCGCACAAAAAGGAACTGTTTGCGATTAAAATCGATAGCGAGTTACAAACTGCCGCAGGCAGTATTAAGTTTAAAGCCGGACTTCCGGAAGCCGTTACACGCGTAATTTTGCAGCAGGCCACAGAAAAAATAAAGGGCATGAATCCCGAATATATCGACGATGGCAAGGGCGGCAAAATTTTGGCGTTTAAGGACGAAACCGGAGCCATTATGCGAAACCCTAACAATCAATTAAATCCGTTTGGAGCCTCTGACTTGTTACAAAAAGAGTTGAAAACTATGGGCGTTTTAGACGAAGGTCGGCAGGCCGGTGGTGGTGGCACTCATGGCGGTACGGGTGGAACGGGAAATCAGACCGTATTAGATGTGAGCGGAGCTAAAAGCCGTAATGAAGCGTATGAGGCTATCACAAACAATCTTTTAGCACAAGGTTTAACTATTGGTTCGGCTGATTTTGACGCGGCTATGACGCAAGCATGGAAAGATAATAATATCTCTTCATTACCGGAAACGGCATAAAAAGCAAACAAGGGTAACGGGTCAACCCTATTAGATAACAATTTTAAAAAGTAGTATTATGAGTTTAGTAGCAACAAGATTACAAAATTGGCGGGTAGAAAACCCTGAATTTGATAGGAATATGACCCGCCCCTGCGAGTATGGCGCACTTGATTTCTTTATAGAGCAAACCGATTCGGCGACCTCTATAATTTCGCCTAAATTGCGTGAGCGTGCATTCGCTTCTATTGGCAATACCGTACAAATCCCCGTAATTGATTACGATGGAAATGTACAAGTGTCTAACGTTCGCTCCTGCGTTATTCAAGACGATGAAAACACTTCATCGCTTTATACTATTGTTTGGGCGACATACGCAATCGGATTTACTATGGTTCCGGCGGCTTATATGAACAACGAAATCAGCTATGAGCACGATTTCTTCCGTAAGATGGAAAAGACAACGCGTGCACTTGCTGACGCTTTGGATAAGGCCGCCGTTGCATCATTGGAAGCCGGAAAGACGCAAGTGTTTAAAGACAAGCTTAATTATACGGTTACAGGAAACACAATCGAAGTGCCTACGCAAATGGCCACGGAGATTTTGGGCGACATTAACCCGATTATGCGTGCAAACTGTTACCCCGAATATATCCACATTATCGGGAATGCCGGTGTAGATTCACTTGTACGTAAACTTGCACAACACGGCGTATATAACGACGTCAATAAGCGTATGGAGTACGACAACAAAGTACTGCACTACACGAACAACGTAACGAACGAAGAAGGCAAAAACGGAACGTTCTACGCTGTTGCCGATGGAAATGTAGGCGTACTTACTCGCGTAGACCGTGAAGCGTTACGCCGGACACGCGCTAATTTCCATGAATGGGATGTTGTACGTTTGCCGTATATTAATCTTCCGGTCGGCTCACACTATTATACGGCGGTCGGTGACCAGTCGCAAATTGCTGGCGACGCTACTGCCGATTTGACGTGTGCCGTTAAGGAATATTTCGGCTTTAGTGTAGATGTGGCTTTCTTGGTAGCTTATAACAGCGATGCTGCAACGGTAGCAAACCCGATTATAAAGGCCGAAATTGCCGCACGTACGGTAGACCAGCCATTAGGCATGCCTGTATATGTAACCAACGCCGGGGAATTTCCCGCCGGAGGTGTGGGCGCATAACGCCGGAGCATAACGAATTGTTAAACCGAGGGGACGGGGTGGTTATCCCCCGTCCACTTTTTAATTCATTGATATGGAGAATTGGAAAGTAATAAACGATTTCCCTAATTACGAAATAAGTAATTTCGGAAATATACGCAATAAAACAAAATTGCTTAAAATAGTTCCAAATAAACAGGGCTATAACATTGTAGTGTTATGTAATGGTGGTATTCGTAAAACAATAAACGTTCATCGTTTAGTTGCGGCGGCTTTTGTCCCCAATCCCGAAAACAAACCATGTGTTGACCATATCGACGGCGACCGAGCCAATAACCATGCGGACAACTTGCGTTGGGTGACAGCAAAAGAAAATTGTAATAATCCAATAACAAAATCCCGCTTACATAAAAAGATTGGCGTATATATGACGGGGCGATTAGGCGGATTGCACCAACGAGCGAAAGAAATTGCGATGTATTCCGCTTGTGGCGATTTAATAAAAACATTTTTATCCGTAAAAGATGCACAACGGGAAACGGGTTTGAATGATAGTAATATTATTAAATGTTGCAAGGGAATAAAAAAGACTTGCGGCGGTTATATTTGGGCTTATGTATAGACTTAAAGAAATACAGGACGCATTATTGCACGTCGTCGGGTGGGAGCAATCCTTTGACCCGGCAAAAGCAATTGACACGTATTTAACGCAAACGGAAAGCGGGTTGTATTTTCAAGGTGCGCACCCGCTTTTGACGTTGGATAATATGGCGGCGATTATGCCGGATGATTGGGGGCTACAATACCCGGAGTGGAACATGATTTTACCATACAAAGCAGGGCAAAAAGTACGTCATAACAATATTGTTTGGATTGCGAGAATTGATAATACCGGAGAGGAACCGACGGCGAGCGATTTTAATAATGATTTCAGCCGGGAGGATTACGGGAACCCATATTGGAAACCGTACAACATGTTGACGGACTTTTTGGAAAGAATGACACGAAACGGGATTGCAACCGCAATTCAGACATTTACCCAAATAAAACAGCTTGATAAGGAAACGCGCAATCTATTAGAAAGACGCACTTTCTTTGATGGTGCAGGCCGTATTCGCGCAACGTTGCAAAATACGCATAAACTGGTAGGCTTTGAAATCGTTCCGGTTCGGGCTTTAGGTGTGACTGCCAAAATAGAAAAAATCGGGTTGCAAATGACCGGCGGAACGGGCATAGTAAAAATGTATCTTTTCCACTCTTCCCAAATAGACCCGATAAAAACTTTTGATTTAGATTTTCAGGTAAAAAACGGCGGCTTTCAATGGTTTACTTTGGAAGACTGCTTTTTACCGTATATTAGCAAAGATAATAATTCCGGTGGCAGTTGGTTCCTTTGTTATAATCAGGACGAATTACCGCAAGGAATGGAAGCTATAAACGTATCTAAAGACTGGAGCCGTGAGCCTTGCGGAACTTGTAATATTGGGTCGGTGGAAGTATGGCGAGAGTTAACGAAATATTTGCAAGTTACGCCGTTTATGTACAATGCGCCGGAAACATTCGCGGAATATCCGGAATTGTGGGATATAGCATATACAATGTACACCAACACGCAGAATTACGGGTTAAACTGTGAAATAACGGTCGGTTGTGATTTAACGGACTTCATTATATCACAACGGCAGATATTCCAGGACGTAATCCAAAAGCAAGTAGCCGTAATAGCTTTACGCGCTTTAGCTATGAATCCTAATGTACGAGTTAATCGGTACCAATCAAATGCGACGCGTACAGATATTCTGTATGAACTTGATGGGAATACGTCGGGGGTTCGCCCGGGCGGTTTGGGGTATCAGTTGAAAAAAGCCTATGAGGCATTAAAATTAGATACGCAAGGGTTGGACCGCGTTTGTTTGTCCTGCAATAATAGAGGGGTGAGATATAAGTCCGTATGAAACTAATTGATAATTTGCGCCAACGTGTGACAGAGTTTAACGAGTTACTCCAGTCGGGGCGGTTGATTCAGTCTATAATATTGGAAAACGAGTACGTAATAACAGATATGAACTCCGAAGACCAATTATATGAACAGGGTATAAACCGCTTAGGCGTGAATATCATGGATTACGCACCTTATAGCCCCTTAACGATTGAAATTAAAAAGGAGAAAGGCCAACCGTACAACCGCGTAACATTGCGAGATGAGGGCGACTTTGAGCAGTCCTTTTATGTGGAAGCCGATACGCAACAATTCACGATAAAGGCGGCAGATTGGAAAACAGAGGATTTAATACAGCGTTACGGGCGGCAAATATTAGGACTTACGGAAGAAAATAAAATCATATTGATTTGGGAGTATATATATCCCGAATTAAAAGCTAAAGCAAAGGAGTACATATATGGGAAATAATACAAGAGCGCCAATAATTAAGGCACCCGAATTATTAGACGTTGTTATTAATAACATTCAGACCGGATTAACGGACAATTTGGGGTGGTTAGATAAGGCTTTCGGACGTGCGGAAAGGCTTGTTAAATACGGCGCAAACCAAAAGAAGATATATACACCGAATATTTATATAGGTGGAAATGAATATCAGGAAGTAACGCCTGATGCAGGAATAGGGAACTTTTCCTTTTTTTGGATTGACGACCCGCAGACGGTAGATTGGACACCGAAACAGTCAATAGGGCTAAAAAGCCCTTTTTCCCTTATTGTATGGTTTGATTATCGCACGGTATTCAATGACCCCAATACGCGGAACAAAGAAAGGATTAAGCGCGATATATTAGATGTCTTAAACGGCGGTTTTTGGCTAAAGGATGGCCGGATAGAAATAAATAGAATCTACGAGCTTGCAGAAAACATATATAGGGGGTTTTCGTTGGATGAAGTGGATAATCAGTTTTTAATGGCTCCTTATGGGGGATTCAGATTTGAGGGCATTATGGAGGTTACTGAAACATGTATAATATAGAGTTATGATAAATTTGTTTTTGTTTGTAGGTGTGTTTTCGGTGGTAACGCTATTAGTAGCGTTTGCCGCCGCTTTTGTTCTTTTGCTTTTGCAAAAATTGGGTGTTATTGAATATGTGCAGGTACATGGAAATGATTTCTTTAGTGAAATGTTTCAGTGTAATCTCTGCCTCTCATGGTGGACGGGGTGTTTTTTCGCTGTCTTATTTGCTATAATGTTAGGGGAGGGTTATTTCCTTTTAATCCCCGTATTTTCAACCGCATTAACACGTAAAATGTTATGAAAACATTAAAATTAGCCGGTAAAACTATTGAGGTTTACGATGATATAGAAAATCTTCCGGTTACACGATTCCACAAGTATAATAAAATGCTTTTAGTCGATGCCGGTATAGGTTCGGATATAGCGGATTTTGATAGGCATATTTCGCGTATTGCCGCCTTTTTGGCAAAGAATGACAATAAGCAGGCTATTACAGAGCTTGAAAACATACGCCAAAATGTGTACTTTATTCAATCGGGCGTATCGCCGCGAAATTTGGCCTTTGCCGTATTGGTTAAAAGCATAGACGGCAAACCATGTGACGACCTTTCAGATGAGGGGTTAAAAAAGATAGTGGATATGTTCGCCGATGTCCCGTATAAGGATTTAGCCGCCTCAATCGAAGCGGTCAAAAAAAAAATAGATAGGGAGCTGCAAATATATTTCCCCCGTTTATTCGATGATGCAACGGTAAAAGAATATTATGACCAATTAAAGCGGCGTACAGTTCTAATACTACAAACCATTATAGACGGTGGAAGCAAGCCAGAGAGAGAAAAGGAAATAGACGATATAACGGCAGAGTTAATAACGTACTTTAATCCTAAATCGTTTTCCGGTTCCGATAGTGTAGAGATAGAGCAAGATAAACAGTTTGAAAAGATGTGCTTAATGTTGTCGCAGCATTTACATACAGACCCGAAAAATATGTCAGTACTGGCATATTATAACGCTTTTGAATACATTAAGGAGATGGTCAAAGACTTAAAACGCCGAAGTAAGGCGAAATAATCGCGATAGGGGCGTTTTTATCTTTGTTGTGGGGTGATACTACCTTATTAATGAAAACACGTCTTATATTTAAAATTTGAGCAAAATTAAAATTATAGAATCATGGCAGATAACGACGCAATTAAATACTCCGATTTGGTAAGCCCTGACAATTCAATAACAGAGCTTATAAAACAACTCGATGAACTTTCGGATACATATACGAACGCATTAAAGAATATCCGGACTGAAGCAATACAGTTAACCAAAGAATTAGAAAAGGTATCCGGCGCGACCGAAGACGGACGAAAGAAAACGAAAAAGAGCGCGGACGATGCAGACCGGTTAGCAAGAGCACAAAAAGAACTTGCTTTCGCTGAAAGTGAAACGGCTAAAAAAATTGCGGAGCTTAATCTCGCAAAGACAGAAGCCAACCAAATAAACAAACTTGTTATAAAGCTGAATCAGTCCGCAGAAGGTAGTTATAATCGTTTGTCGGCGCAGTATTCATTGAATAAAATCTACCTTAACAATATGACCAAGGCCGAACGCGAGGAGGCCGAAGAAAAAGAGGGGCTTATAACAAAAACCCGTGAACTATATAAAGCTATGAATGAGTATCAGAAGTCCACCGGCAAAACCAATCTTAACGTTGGTAATTATACGGAGGCTTCCGACGCAATTATTTCGTATGCGGATAGGCTAAAAGAGGCTTTAGGGCTTAATAATGCTTTTGGGGAGAGTCTTTTAGCTTTAGGCCGTGGCGGCAATGAAAGTAAGGAGGTGTTTGCCGCAATGTCCGACGGCGCAAAGGCTTTAGGAAATACCCTAATGTCTTTAATGACAAATCCCGTATTTTTAGCAATAGCCGGAATCGCCGGAGCCGGTGTGGCGTTTAAGTTTTGGTACGATTATAACGCCGGATTAGTAGAGGCTACAAGATTAACCCAACAATTTACGGGAAAAAGCGGCGATGATTTAAAGGCGTTCCGAAATCAAGTGCAAGCAGTAGCCGACACTTTTAACGCTGATTTCAAAGAAACGCTTATTTCCGCAAATGCTTTAGCGAAACAATTCGGTATATCAGCAGACGAAGCAATACAATTAATACAAGACGGTTTTATAGCGGGTGGGGATGCAAACGGCGAGTTTTTAAATACGTTGAAAGAATATCCTGCGTATTTTAAGGAGGCCGGAATATCCGCAAGTCAGTTTGTAGCTATTGTAGCCGAAACCAATAAGGCCGGTATTTTCTCTGATAAGGGAGTAGACGCTATAAAGGAGGGTAATTTGCGGTTACGCGAAATGACAACGGCAACCGCTGCCGCGCTTGATGGAATCGGCATTTCATCCACACAAGTACAAAAGGACTTGCAGACCGGCGCAAAGACAACGTTTCAGGTAATGCAGGAAGTTTCCGCAAAGTTGGCCGAATTGCCGGACAGCGCACAAAGTGTGGGAACGGCAATAGCGGATATTTTCGGCGGTCCCGGCGAGGATGCAGGGTTACAATACCTTCGGACATTAAAAGATATATCTACCGATTTAGATACGGTAAAAAGCAAGGCCGGCGAATTAGGGCGGTTGCAAGAAGAACAACTACAAAGCGAGATTGAATTACAAAACGCTTTAGCAGGTTTGTTTGATGCTACGGGGGGCAGCTTTGAGGGCTTTACAACCTCTATAAAGGTGTTCATTAATCAGGGCTTAACGGCCTTGATAAAAGGTGTCGTTTCTTTGATAAATTATTTCATTGAGCTATACAATGAAAGCAATCTATTTAGAGCGTTTGTAGTGGCTCTTCCGGAAGTCTTTAAGACGGTATTTAACACGATAGGGAATCTTTTCGGGGCTTTAATAGATATGATACAAGCCGCCGGAAAAATATTCAAATCTGCATTCTCTTTAGATTGGGACGGGGTAAAGGAAGGCTTTACAGAGTTCGGGACAGCCTTTAGCGACCTAATCAATAAAGAGATAAAAGATGTTGCGGAAAGCCTTAATAATGGCATAAACCGGATGCAAAAGAAGATACCACCGTTAACCATTCCGGTTAATGTGGGTACGCCGGACACATCAACGAAAACGACGGCTGCGGTAACGACTAAAACGCCCTCGGTTAAAACTGGCGGTACTGATACGAATAAGCAAGCAAAGCAAGTGGAGGCGGCCTATAAAAGAAATTTAGAGGCTACAAGAAAACTACAAGATGCACAGCTACAATTAGAGGCCGACGAATGGGAAAAAAGGCGTAAGCAAACAGAATACCAATATAAACGCCAAATAGAAGATTTAACGCACCAATTAGAGACCGAAAAAAGTATCACAGAATCAGAAAAGGAAACTATAAATGCTACTATATTGGTGCTGGAGCAACGTTTAACGAATGATTTGCTAAAGATAGAGCAGCAGCGACAGTTGCAAGAATTGCAACTACAAAAGCAAAGTATTGAATTGCGCCTACAAGCCATTAAAGCGGGTACACAGGAAGAAAAGGCTTTAAGGTTAGAACTTTTGGAAAATGAACGCCAAACAGCGCAACTTCAAAACCAACAGAAGCCTGCCGGACAGAGACAAGATACCGGCGCGATAAATGCCGGATTCGATACACAAAGAACGGCTTTAATTCAGGAATACGCCGACAAACAGATACAAGCGGAACTGCGTATTTTTGACCAACGGCAGGCACTTGCACAAAGCGAGTTTGATTTACTAAAGACAACGGAAGAAAAGAAAACACAATTCCGGCTGCAAGCTGAAAAAGACAGGCTAAATAAGATTTTAGAATTAAATCAGCAGGCAGCGGTTAAAATGTCCGATGTTGAGGTACAAACGATAGAAAACCAAATAGAACGAATAAACCAGCAAATCGAGGAATCAAAAAAAACAGATAGAACGCAGGACATATATAGTATTTTAGGACTTAATCTAAATGACGACCAAAAAGAAGCTATAAATACTTCTGTGTCTTATGCTTTAGAGGCGTTGAATACGTTGGCGCAGGCTAAAGTCGATGCGGCAAATAGGGCGGTAGAAGCGGCACAAAAGGAAGTAGAATCCGCGCAAACGGCATTAGAGGCCGAATTACAAGCAAGGGCAAACGGATACGCATCAAATGTAGCTTATGCACAAAAAGAATTAGAAGACGCCAAAAAGAACGAACAAAAAGCCTTGAAAGAGCAACAAAAGGCACAACGTCAGCAGCAAGCAATAGACACAGCACAGCAAATTAGCTCGCTTGTGACGGCAACCGCATTAATCTGGCGGCAGTTGGGTATATGGGGCGCGATTCCGGCTATTGCTGTAATGTGGGGAAGCTTTGCTGCATCTAAGATAAAGGCTGCACAAATGGCGAAAAATTCAGGTACTGAAACGTATGGCGAAGGAACTGTTGAACTTTTGCAAGGTGGTAGCCATCAATCCGGAAACGATATAGATTTAGGGCAAAAACCGGATGGTACACGACGCAGGGCAGAAGGCGGCGAATTTTTTGCCGTGATAAACAAACGAAATTCGCGCCGTTTCCGTCGATATATTCCGGACGTGATAAACTCTATGAATAACGGGACGTTTGCACATAAGTATCTAAACGCATACAAAGAGGCAGACGTGATTTCTATTGGTGCCAGTTCCGGTGCGGATTTAAGCAAATTAGAAAGGGACGTAAATGCAATAAAGAAACAAGGCGAAAGGCGTACATACTTAGATAAAGACGGGAGAATTATAATTGAATATAAGAACTTAACAAGGAAATTAAGATGATAAACCCTATATATAAATTCTTGCTTTCGGTAGATTATCAAGAATACGGATATAACCCCGAATTAACCGAAATGGAGCCGTTATATGTTATTAAAGACAGTTCTATAAATTCGAGTGGTAGCGTAATTACTGATATGAATAGCGATTTATACGTTTTTCCGGTGTCAGCCGGAATGCGTATAAATATTATAGGTTCTTATAACCGTTTCCGGCAAGGATATGCAATGTATTTTGATGTACATCTACAAAAGTTTATGAAAGGGGGCGGCACCTCCATTTCAGATGCCAATTTCGATTTAACGGTAGATGTACCGGACGGCTGCCAAATCATAGTTGTATCGCAAAGACGGGACGGAAATAAGGCTGTTTTAAAAGCATCATTCAAATACACAAAGCCGGTATATAAAGACGATTTAAGCTTAGAGTATGAGTTAGAGACTTCGCAGCAATTTTATAGGAAAAAGTTAAGCGGGAACTTAACTTATACTTTTGACGATTATAAATTTATAATGGCGTGTGATTTCTCTACGGTGTATTATGTCACTATCATTAAATCTAATGATTTGGGGTTAAGTTGGGAGAAATATTGGTCGGGAAAATTCATGCAAACCGACTGTACCATAAGTTTAGACGATATGACAGTAGAGGTTAAACCCGATGTATTCGATGAGTATAACGATATATTAGCCGGATTAGAGAAGGAATACGATTTAATTCCCTTAACGCCGGAAATCGAAAGCTTAACTATCACAAAACGCCCGATTATTCAAGTCTACCTTCCCGGCGATGATAAAATTTCTTGTTTTATATCGGGGATGTCGTGGGAGCAGGACGTATTAACAGCGGTAGACAATAGAAGCGATTTAAAAAATAAGTATTGGTTTTATTTCACACAGCTATTAAAAGAAATAGATTTGTCCGCCGAAGGGGGTGCTTTAGAAGATTTAGGCCGTAATTATGTCGGAAATATGCAGATATTAGACCCTGACGATGCGACTCCGGTTTTTTATGAAGGTGATTTGTCGCACCCTTATTTGAATACTTATCGGTTGCACATACGATATAGCGAAATAGGACCGTTAACTAATAGGGTTGCAATAGCATTAGTCCGGACCACGGATAATATGAGGCTATATTATTTTGAGAAAGACATACACGGCAGTACGCCAATATTAGATACCTTAGAATTTACGCTTACGCCGGAAGAAGGTAGTGGAATGGTAGGCACATTAAAGGGCTATATGTATTCTTATAGTATATATGCCCGTTTAATATGCGATGTAGAAACAATATCAGGCAATACAACGCAGCCGATTCCTACGGATGATTTTGTAGGGAATAATAAAAATTATACTCATGCAATCGGGTATGATGTAGATATAGCTTATATCTCAAATCGTTATTCAGACACGCCAACGGAATACGGTAAAACGGGATGGGGGCAATATTTCGCGCCTCCAGTGCTTATTACATTAGCCAAAATGTACCCTTTAGGGCGAAGTAAATGGCTAAATACATCCGTTTGGTTTAGTTCTTCGGTATGGGATAGTATTTTCGAGAAGTCCGGACGTAAAGAATATATAGTGCCCGACAATTTCCCACTATGGAGTGTTATATCCGTTTTGTTGGGTCAGATTGCGCCGGGCGTTACTCATTTGCCTACGAGTGAATACAGTGAATTTTTATACGGTGCGACAAACCCGATAACAGGAACCTCGAATCAGACGTTATTAATAACGCCGAAATCTAACATAATAAACGGGATATATAATACACCGGCACAAAAGGCACCTACTACGTTTCAGCAAATTATGTCTATGTTAGCAAATACGTATAAATTGTATTGGTTTATAGAGGACGATAAATTAAGAATAGAGCATATTTTATACTTTAAAAACGGTGGTAGTTACGTTTTATCGCCGGAGATGGTTTTAGATTTAACGCAAATCGCCAACAAGCGGAATTATAAACCGATTGCGTTCGGCCAATCTTCGTATAAGTTTGATAAGCCGGAAATGTCTTCACGGTATGAATTTTCTTGGATGGACGACTGCACTAAAGTTTTTAACGGGTATCCGATAGAGATATTAAGTAAGTATGTAGAAGCGGATAAGAAAGAAGATATAACGGTGTCTAATTTTACTTCCGATATAGATTATATGCTTTGCAATCCTGATAATATAAGTCAAGACGGCTTCGCAATATTTGCGGCTAACTTAGTAGACGGGCAATATAAAGTACCATTTGTTAGTTTAATGTTTGATAATGTGATTTCAGAGCTTCAAAACGGCTTTCTTGCTTTTGTGAATTTACAGCCTACATACTGGATATATGATTTACCAGCGCGTCGGGCGAGAATCAACGAAAGAGAAATCACGGTTAAGGGAATAGAACGAAAGAAAAAACAAAAAGTAGTATTTCCTATTGGGCAAGATGATATAAACCCGAACGGAATTATAAAAACATTTGTCGGGAATGGTCAGATTAGCAAATTATCTGTAAATTTGTCGAGTAGGTCAGCGGAAGCCGAATTAAAATTTAATACGGAGGAGATATGAACGAAAATAATAATTTGAGTGTATTGCCGTGGTACGACAATATAGACAAACAAAACAGCCGGAAAAGTTATGCTTACGGGAATATATACCCGTTGTTTACTCCTGCGCATAGTCTTTTACCTTTTCAGATATTGAGGAAGCCAAACGAGGTATTTAACCCTAACGTTAAGTTATATACTAAAGATGGGATTTTCGTTTTGGATATAACGGAACAAATGGTTTTAACCGGCCTACAATTAGCAAAGCCGGAAAATACCGATAAAATGGAGGTTATTGTGTATCCGGCTTATTTCCCCTTGCAGGAAAAAATACCGATAGGAATGTATTATGCCGTTTTAAATGATGGCGTTAATACATGGTATTCGGACATATTTACGATAATAAATGATTCTGAAAATTATCTATCAATAGAGTGGTACGATGATGATACGCTATATTGTGACGCTGGCATAATTGTATATAGAAACCCGACGTTCAGGAACCGCGTTTATTTCTGTACTGAAATAGGAAAGCCGGATTATACATTCGAGGAAGAAGGCGAAGAAAGGGACGGTTATTTCTTTCCGATTAAACAACTTTCGGAAAAAGTATATCGGTTTAATATCCTTGCGCCGGAATACCTTTGCGATGTTATGCGTTTAATCCGGTTAAGTGACCATATTAGTATAAGGGATAGTTTCGGACGTTTATATAAATGCGATACGTTCCTATTTACGCCAAAATGGGAAACGCAAGGAGATTTAGCCTCCGTAGAAATTGAGTTCCAAACTAATACAGTTGTTAAGAAATTAGGTAGCGTCTTTCGTGGCGACTTTAATAACGACTTTAATAACGACTTTAATATTAAACCAAACGAAAACGAATTTAATAACCTCTAAATTTTAAAGTTATGGCATACGACCAAATCAAAGAGAGTATAAAAGCTGTTATCAAGGAAAACGGCAATTATGAGATAACCGGAAATGTACTTCAGACGGTTTTATTATCAATGGTGGACACATTGGGACCAGAGTATCAATTCTTAGGCATTGCTACAAAAAGTACGGTTCCCGTTGTGGTAGAAGGAAATTCATTCTATATTACCACCGAAGTAGGTACTTATACGAATTTTAAAAATTCGGGAAATACAGCTATTACTGTTAATCAACTTGGTATATTAACAAGTACAAACGGTACAGCATGGAATTTTACACCTATTTTTATAGGCGTTTCTAAAGGAGGCGGTGAAGTGTTTAATGATTATGATAATAATAAAGCGGCCGGCAATAATTCCCATGCGGAAGGCGTAAAAACGAAGGCATCGGGGGATTATAGCCATGCGGAGGGGAATACCACACAAGCAAACAAGATAGCAAGTCACGCAGAAGGACAACATACCACCGCGTCCGGAATTGGAGCTCATGCGGAGGGTGCTGACACACAAGCTTTAGGCGATGATTCCCACGCGGAAGGGCAATTAACTAACGCTACTGCATCTAACTCGCATGCAGAAGGAAATTCAACGGTGGCAAGTGGTGTAAATTCGCACACAGAGGGCTATAATACAAAAGCAACAAAAAGTAATTCTCACGCAGAAGGAAACCAATCGGGGGCTTTCGGTGATAATTCCCATGCGGAAGGACAACTTAATAACGCAAGGGGTGTAAATTCTCATGCGGAAGGCCAAGAAACGGAGGCGGTCGGTGTTAATTCTCATGCGGAAGGATTCCAAACCCATGCAAACAAGAATAATTCGCATGCAGAAGGGCATATTACTGTGGCTAATGGTGATGCGTCACACGCCGAAGGGGATGAAACACAGGCGGCCGGCAAATGGTCGCACGCGGAGGGCTATATGTCTTTAGCCGAGGGAATAGCATCTCACGCAGAAGGACAACATACCACCGCGTCCGGCGATTATTCCCACGCGGAGGGCACGATTACACGCGCATTATATATTAACGCTCATGCCGAAGGACAGGATACAACGGCCGGTGCCGCGAATGCTCATGCCGAAGGACAGGGGACAGTAACGACAGAAGTAGGCGGCCATGTTGCCGGTAAGTATAACGCAGTGGTCGTAAATGGTCTGTTTAATTTTGGTATCGGTTCAAGCAATGATAAGCGTAAATCGGCTATGATTATAGACGGAACTAACGGAAAAGTCTATTTTGTTGATGCCGGAGGGTACGATGGCGGTACAAGTATTGCAAACGCTAAAAGCATTCAGGATATTCTAAAGGATAGCGGAGGGGTAGAAATAGAGCAATTAGATGAATCTTTCGATTTCAATAAAAACGCCAAATTTGATGTATTTAATAATATAGAAGACGGTCTACATATCTATGTAGGCACGTACCGTGCGCAAAATACGCAGATAGCTCGCATGTTGCGTATAACACAATACACCGAAGCAGGAGAGACTAAAGTACAATATTTTGAATATCAGGAAGAAGTCGGCGCTACAACATGCTCATTTATTAACGCATCAGTAATTAGGACTGAATCGGGGGGTTCCTGGTCATGGGCACAAAGAGCCTATGAACTTAGGATGTATATGCTAGCTATCCCGACCAATAATGACGCACTTTCGGATAGTGATAAAGTTATTTTAGATAGGCTTATATCTTTGGTACTATATAGGGATTCTATTACAAGTTTCTTCTATTTTAATAGGAGTGATGAACTTGTGCCTATGACGTTGGCAAGAACAAACCTACGACAACAACAAGTACTGGAATTTACCGGAGTGGCCACAGGGCGAAAGGTAATATCTTTAAAGGCTACACAAACAAATGTAGGTGGAAGTATAAATTACTCTAATTGGTCGGTTACTACTGTATTCTTAGACCAAATTAAGGAGATTGCAACACAGGCTGACAATTTAGCAAAGAATATATATGTACTTAATAACTTACTTACGCAATCTGATGAGTTAGGAACAAAAACGATAAGCATAACTTCACAAATAGAATCTATGATTGGAGGCTCCTATATAGACGTAATACAAGGACCTATACGAGATAATAGGAAGATATTTGTTAGCGTGCTATCAAACAATTACCGAAAAGACTTAATCGTATGGAATCTGAAAACGGTAGGTAATTTCCAAGGTGGTAATAATGATAACGGGGAGTTGGTTTTCTCTACTATGTACACCAATCCGGAAACTTATTCGGTAGTAAGACGTTATATTAAATTGGTTATTACTAATAGCGAGTTTACGACAATGGCCATAACAACCGACGCGCCTATACAAAATATTTATAATCCATTGTTAAAGGTCAATATTGATTCTTTTAAAGCAAAATCAGGTAGTACGATGAATATGGATGAAATGAATACTGCGGGAATAACTATACAAGATGTATTAGACTTTAGAGATGGTAAAAAAAATATGATACGAGACATAAGTAATTTATATTTTACATTACATTTAGTTGGGATGATGTATGTAAATAATACAGAATGGAGTTTATGTTTTGAAAGTCGTATATCTTCAAATTTTGACAGTAATAGCATTCTTACAGGAGAAATGTTATGTATTAAATATAATAGTAATGGCAAATATAATATACATTATGCTGAAATATGAAAATGGATTGGGAATATTTTAGATTTATAGCAGTATCGGCATTATATGCTTTGCAATCCTGATAAAATACGGCAGGGAATACGATTGCGACACGTTTTTAATAACCCCGAAATGGCAAACGCAGGGGGATTTGGCGAGCGTGGAAATTGAGTTTAAAACAAATACCGTCGTGAAGAAAATAGGACGTGGCTATATTATAAGCAATAAAGGAGATTTTAACGACGATTTTAATAATGATTTTAAAAACAATTAATTAGATTATTATGGGAAATTACGAACAACTAAAACAAGCGGTTTCCGATGTCATAAAAACAAATGGGAACCAAGAAATAACCGGGGCAATATTGCAAAGCGCTTTATTGTCTATTATTTCAATAGTAGGAGAAAATTCAACATTTGCAGGAATAGCAGTACCGGAAACAAATCCCGGAACGCCCCAACAAAATGTTTTTTATTTAGCCTCACAACCGGGAGTTTACGTTAATTTCGGGGCGTTAGAATTAACAGACGAAGTATGTATATTTACAAATAAAAAAGGTAGTTGGGAAAAGTATAATGCCGGGATTCCAACGAGTGCAAAAATTTTTGGAGCAATGTTTAAGACAAAAACTGTAAATTTAAACATTGGTAGTAATTCATATGCTAAACTTATACATCATAATTTTAAAGAAGGCGATAGTCTTTTAGTTAAGTTAATTTGTGATGGAAATGCCTATTTCTATATTCAAGGACAAAGTTCGGATGAGTCATATCCGGTTTTGAGTAAAACGTATCTAAGTAACAAAGAATATACATTTACTCTTTCAAAGGAGGTATTTTTTATAGGTTTTAGTACCCCGTCTACTAATAAGTTTAGCGGTAATGCAGTTTTATATATTACCGTTTTAAATAATTCCTTGCAGCAAAAAATACAAGATAATACAAATGTTATAGAGCATAAAATAATTAAGTTAACATCATTGGGAAGTAACCCGCCAACCATTCAAGATGGAGATTATTATTATCGAAACAATAAATTAATAAAAGTTTTAGTTTCTTCTATAAATTCTTTATTTGAAGAAACACCCCCTTTAGATGCGTTATATTTATATAACAATGAAATTTATATATATAATGGAGAAGATATGGTTAAAAGTACAAAATACGTATATGACCAATTATCTGAACAAATAACATTGTTAAATAAAAAGGTAGCACCATCATTAATTAAAAGAGACGGTTTTATAATAATAGATTATGAGGATTTAGATTATATAGATAGTTATTTTCAATATATTAAAATTTCGCCATTATATAAGAAAGGCGAATTTAAAGACATTCTTTTTACGCTAAAGAACGTTTCAGCTACAGGCATCAATTTTGATATTGAGTATAGAAACAAATACGGTGTTAAGTATAAATCTAACGAATGGATAAGCTTTCGATATCTTAAAGTTGTAAAAGGTATTTTATATATAGAAATATCAGAAAGCGTAAAAGAGATAACCTTACATAAAAAATTCTCTTTTTCTCCTATCCTAAATATCGGAGAGGATTATTTAGATAATTATGAGGAATTATATCCATATAGCAATATAATAATAGATGGTTGGGTGCCAACTGTAGGTAGCGGATTGCAAACCCTTAAAATCGGCGAAACCCTATTAGTTGATAATAAATATAATTTTGATGTTGATAAAAAATATTCATCTCCATATAAACCTTTATATTGGTTAGATGCGCAAATAGACAGACATGTTGTTAACGAAGATAAAATAATAGAAATAATAAATTCTTTGATAGAGCCTAAATTAAAAGCGGGTTTAATGGTATTCCCGTCGTGCCGACCCGAAACAACGGGAAATTATGATTCGGTTAACGATGCGTACTATTTTTATCCAACATGGGTCCAAGATTTATTAATGGCTCAACAAGATGGCGAGGGCGTGTATAAGCCGTATTTAATTGATTTAGTTGATTTGAGAACGGGGGCACCTATAAAAGTGTATATGTTAGATTGGAGAGATAATTTAACATTGGAACTATATAAGGAATTATGTGATGAAGTTTCTGAATTTTTAAAAACTAAAATTTTAGATAATGGTAAACCTCTATACAATTACATAGATTATATAAAAGTAGGAACAATTGGGGTGTGGGGAGAAGGAACAGACATAAAAAATGTACCTTTAGCTGATAGATTAATAGAATTATCTGATTATTTAACAGAAAAATTCCCAGAAAAAATTAAAATACAACCAATTGCGTCTATATTAGGGAACTTTCCGGATGATTATAAAAAATACCTAATCAATGGTAATTGGGGGATATTTAAAGATTCGAACGGGGAATATATAGATAACAATAGAATCGGTAAAATTATCCCAAATGAACTTTATCTGAAATATCAGACATATCCCATTTATTTGGAATGTTATGAATTTTTACCATCCGAAGATTATTCTCCTTTGGAACCATCATTTAGAAAACTTGTTTCTGAAATATGTTGTTACAGAGGTAATTATTTATCTGTTAGTAATTTGTTTTATAAAACAAATGCAGAAAATGATATTAATGTAATAGATATGGTTAGAAATGTTTCTAAGTACATAGGAACAAAGTTGGCAGTGTATAAAAATTACACTAAGAAAATAAATACTAATTTACATATCCATTTGACGTTTGGTAATATAGGTACGGGGAAAATATATAACGATTATTGGAAAGTAAAATTCTATATTACAGACGGAGTTAATTCCAAAGTTTTTCAAAGCATGTTTGACTTGAAGGAAATTCCAATCGCTATTATGCCTAATTCTCCTAATTGGAGAAATACAAAAGCCATAATAGAAGATATAGATGTGACTGAATATGGTTCTATAAGGGCATTTATGACTATTGAAGATATAGACGAAATATATGAGAATATGTATTTAAGTAATACAAGTAATTTTTTAAATAGAATAGATTTAGAAACGGTTAATCCTTCATGGCATGGTTACGGGTATGAAATTTATAATGTAGTAGAATAATCATTAAAGTTTAATATGGAAAGATTATTTAATTGGGAACAATGGCGTATAATTGCCATTTCCACGGTTAGCCCGTTATTTGGGTGTTTGACACCGACAAAAGGTTTTGTTTATGCGTTAGTAGTAATGTTTGCTTTCAATATTTGGGCGGGAATGAGGGCGGACGGCGTGGCGATTGTCCGATGCAAAAACTTTTCGTTCCGGAAGTTTAAAAACGCATTGTGCGAATTACTTTTGTATTTGTTTATTGTGGAGGCGATTTTTTTCATTATGGAAAATTGCGGCGACGACCAAGCGGCAATTGTAGTTGTTAAATCGCTTACTTATGTGTTTATGTACGTTTATTTGCAAAATGCGTTCCGCAATCTTATTGTTGCGTACCCCCGGAATTTGGCATTACGTATTATTTACCATGTTATCCGTTTGGAGTTTACAAGGGCTTTGCCGTCGCATTTGCAACCGATAATTGAAAGAATGGAAAAAGAATTTGGGGACGACCCCGACAAAAACAATAAAAAGAAAGGAGAAAAAGAAAATGAGTAAAGTTGTTATTTTAGACAACGGGCACGGTATTGATACAGCCGGTAAGCGTTCGCCGGTTTGGGACGATGGTACGCAGTTGTTTGAATGGGAGTTCAACCGTGATATAGTCAAGCGTGTTAGTTCGATGTTAGAGGCAGAAGGCATTCAGTATAGAATATTAGTACCGGAGACAAAAGATGTATCTTTGTCGGCACGTTGTAAGCGTGCAAACGCGATATATTCAGAGACCTCCGGTAAATGCTTTCTTATAAGCGTACACGCAAACGCAGGCGGTGGCACCGGTTGGGAGGCTTATACGTCCGTCGGCCAAACAAAAGCCGATTTGATAGCAACGGAACTATATAAAGAGGCTGAAAAAGAATTTGCTCCGGACGGTTGGAAAATACGCAAAGATACAAGCGACGGAGACCCCGACAAGGAAAGCCAATTTTATATATTAAAACACACCAAATGCCCGGCGGTGTTAGTGGAAAATTTCTTCTTTGATACCCGCAAAGATTGTGCTTTTATTCAGTCGGAAGACGGACGGAATAGAGTTAGTAAAGTGATTTTTGAAGCTATTAAAAGTGTTTGTTATGGAAGAGTTATTTAAAAGAATCGAAGTAGACGTTTATAAAATGGAGGTATATTAACCTTATTGTCGATGCTAATATGTCGGAAGTGCTGGAGGTTCTTGCAACGTAAAACGATTAAAGAATGAAGAAAATAATAATAATATTAGGTGTCTTAGTTGTTGTTTTAGTGGCTTATTTCCTTAATGTAAGGGTAAGCCAACTAAAACACGATAGAGACACCTATAAACGTAATAACGCGGTATTATTGAACGATGTGAAGTATTATCGGGCTTTAGATAGTTTGAACGCCGCAAAAGTTGGGGTTTTGGAGCTTTCCATTCAGGATTACGAAAGGTTCATGAAGGAAGATGCAGACTTAATAAACAAACTAAAGCGGAAAAATGAGGAACTACAAAATTTTAGTAAGATTCAAGCCGAAACTATTATAAAGATTAGAGCACAGGTAAAAGATAGCCTTATATATATACCAGGCGATACGGCCTACCAATCGATACCTTGTGTATCTTTTCGTGATTCATGGACCAATATAGAGGCGTGCGTATATAACGATACCTTAATAGGAGACATTCAAATAAGGGATAGTTTAATATTGTACGAGACTATTATATATAAGCGTTTTTTAGGCGTCTTATGGAAAACAAAAAAGATAAAAGAAAGAAGCTTTAATATAGTCTCTAAAAATCCATATACAGAAATAAAAGGCGTAGAAGTTGTATCTATCCGGAAATAAATATATCTTTGTAGTGCTTAGTTAATAGTTAAGGAGTTTTTTCATCATCTGTTTTTTAGGTATTAGTGGAGGGCGGTTTTTCGCCCTCTTTTTATTTTGGCCTTAAAAAATCAATTCTAAGACATTTTTCTTATTGAGGGTATATGAATACATTGTCTCGCATAGAAAGTCTCTTAAATTTGAAATCGGCCTGAAATAAGTGTTATTTTAATGACTTATTTTTTTTTGAAAAAATCCCCTCTTTTTTAATCTAAAATTTGCGCGTTTAAAATAAATGCACTATCTTTGTAGTGTCAAACAAAGAAAGCCCCCACCGGTTAACTAAGAGTATCCAAAACGACCGGTTATAAGGCGAAAGCCGTAAGAGGAGAAAGATGGACAGTATCTCCGAAGGGTTTAATGAGGGTTCGGTATCCGATTAAATGAAGCTATAAAGCCCAAAGCTTTCTAAGTTAGACAACAACCGGCCGGACGGGTTTCCGGAAAACAAAAATAACTGATATGGGAATAAGGCAAATAAAAGGCTGATAGGTAAACAACAAAGAAAAACCTATCAGCCAAGAAAAAAGAGAGTTTCATTTTATAGACGCCACAAAGATACTATATTAAATTATATATCCTCTATCATGAATATAAAAATTATATATTTATACGAGTGGTTAAAAATAAAATTGCACATGTTATATTTAAATATTAAATTTGCATAGTCAAAGGAAAGGGAGAGAAATGAAAGTAAAAGACGATAAGAATTTAAAGCATTTGGCAGGCAGAGCCAGTAAAACGCCGGAAACAATATCAAGTATTATTATTGATTATTGCCCGAAATGGGATATATTAATAAATGATTCTTTTTATTTCGGTAAAACTCTCCGAGAATGTATAGATTTAGATACATTGATATTAGATATATTAGATGTGTTTAAAGATATGGGAATAAGCCGTATAAAATATAGTGATTATATGGCCTTAATGAATCTAACATTATTAGGTGATGGAGACTGCCCCGAATGCGGTTCTTTTATGGAGGTTACGGATTACGAATGTAGTTTATATGATGATGAAGAGCCGCCTAAATGGGTAGAAAAAATGTGCCCTAATTGCGGACTATATATTAATGATAAACCAAGAATTTTTTAAAACTTATAGAAATGAGATTGAAAGTAAACGAAGCTATTGCCCAATCAGAGGCTAACGGAAAGAAAGTGTTAAAACAAGAAATCGCGAAAAAGTTATTTAGTGGCGCGAATGAAAACACGCAACGCGTAAACATGTCAAATTTATGCAGAGGAAAGACGCAAAGAATTAAGCCGGAATGGATTAATATTATTTGTCATGAATGCGATTGTACGCCAAACTTCCTTTTCGGATTTGAAAATAGTTCCGCAGGTAGCCTATGAGATATTTAAAGCAATAGAATTATGCCGATAAGCGAAGTATATAATATGGACTGTATGGAATATATGAAAGATATTCCAAACGCTTTTTATGATTTAGCAATAATAGACCCTCCCTACGGGATAGGTGAAGATGGATTAAAAAACCATTCGCGAAGCAATAGAGCAAAAGCAAAACAGTACACGCCTAAAACATGGGATAGAGCTAAACCCCAAAAACATTTATTTGATGAATTAATGAGAGTGTCAAAGAATCAAATAATATTCGGTGCGAATCATTTTATATCCCAAATACCGTATGATAGTCCGTGCTGGGTCGTATGGGATAAGAAAAACGGGAAAACAGATTTTGCGGACTGTGAATTAGCGTGGACCTCTTTTAATAAATCTGCGAAATTGTTTGCTTTTAGATGGAGCGGATTTCTACAAGAGGATATGAAAAATAAAGAGGTGAGGATACACCCTACGCAGAAACCGGTCGCCTTATATAAATTCCTATTAGAAACATTTGCTAAACCAGGGAATAGGATTTTAGATACTCATTTGGGTAGCGGGAGCAGCCGAATAGGCGCCTATAAAATGGGTTTTGATTTTTGGGGAACTGAAATAGACGAAGAATATTTCAATATGCAGGAAAAACGCTTTAGGGAAGAGTGTTTGGGCGAAGTGAGACTGAAAAACGGCAATGTATATAAACAAAAAGAACTATTTGAATTATGAAGAATATATTTACTGTTGCTTATTCAGAAAAAGAAGCAAACGAAATAGGACACTTTATAATGAGTAAAGGTTATGAAGGTGTGCAGAATGACAGTTATAGATATTGTAGGGAGAAAATTTGGTGGACATTTAAACAAGCTAAAAAACATCATATTGATTTTATTTATATTGGTGTAAATTCTTATCAGTTGGTTGTATCCCGTACAAAACGAGGACTTAGACGCAAAGGATTTAAATATATTGAGAAAAAACGAATATTTTATAAGTTGTTAAGTAGATGCAATGAACCTATTCCTTCTTTTGATGAAATATTAGAAGCTAATAGGGATGTTTTGGAACGGATTAAGGAGAAAGGCGATTAATTATGATACAAAAAAAGGAAATAGATATTTCTAAAAAAAAAGTTTGCGCGTTTAAAATATAAATTATATCTTTGCATTGTTGAAAGTTCAACAACCGGCCGGACGGGTTTCCGGAAAACTAAAAAATAACTGATATGAAAACAATTAATATTCTTAATCCAAATATCACTGAAAAGGAGTGTACTTGTATGGGTGAGATTTGGTTTATACGTAAAAAGCTATGGAAGCTTGCTATAATGTTGGGGTATGACTTTTCTGCAAATGTATTAACGACACGCGGATTATCTTTCAGTAATATAATAGATAATAGCGAGGAAATTAATAAAGTATCTTCTTTCCTTGATAGAAACAATATAAAATACAAAATAGAATTATCTTATAATGGGTGGAATAAGTGTGTAATTGTTTCTAAATCAAAATCAAATATTGAAATAATAAATAATTTATATGATGCCTTTTATAAGGCAAATAAAAAATAATAGGAGGATATACAATGAAAAAAACATGTATTATGTCTGTATTAGAAAGATTGGTTAAGTATGCCTTATCTAATGAGTTCCAATTAAAAGCTATTTTGATTCTGTTTAGCTTATTTGGGCTTGTTTTTATCTGTACGTCTTTCTATAATCCGACTTTATTATTTTTGGCCTTGCCATGTATAATTGCTGTGATTGCATGTGTTAACGAACTAAATAAAAAATAATCATGAAAGAAAAAGAAATTAAGTCGCCGTTTTCATTGGAACAAAATGAAGATGAAGTATTTGAAATTTATCCGGGCATGACTGCAGAAGAAATGAAAGCTTTATTTTTCGATTCTACTGCATTGATAGAGCCGGAATACAAGCTGTTTCAACTCAATAGCAACGGGCAAAGGTATTATTATCTATTTGATGATACAGGAACCCCGAAATTTTATCCCTCTGTAACTACGATTTTATCACAAACATTACCTAAATCGCCTTTTCTGATTAATTGGATTGCGGAGAAAGGTATAGAAGAAGCGGAAAGGTATAGAGACGAACGCGCAGCCTATGGTACATTTATGCACGCTGCGTTTGAGGAACTATTAATAAACCGTGTTTATGATTTAGACGGCTTAAAAGATAAACTAAAAGCGTATATAGAGAATAAAAGCCTTCCTAACGACTTTATTTATTATGCAGACCAACTTAAAAAAGATGTGTTAGCGTTTGCCCAATTTATAACGGATTATGATGTAAAGCCGTTAGCAGTGGAGATTGCTTTAGCGCATCCAATCGGTTACGCTGGCATGATTGATTTAGTTTGTACTATGTTAGTACGTCCAGGGAGTAATGAACGGATAAACGCAATAGTAGACTTTAAAAGCGGTCGGAAGGGTTTTTCTGAGGAAGCCGAAATACAAGCGCATTTCTATAAAAAAATGTGGGAAGAAAATTATCCGGATACTTCAATAGAAAGAGTATATAATTTTAGTCCGAAAGATTGGCGCAAAAATCCTACTTACAATTTGAAAAATCAAACAGATAGCCCCAACGCCTTGAAAATTCCGGCATTATTAGAATTGGCTTCTATTGAAAACGAAAAGAAAGACAATGTTTTCACGGTCGTTAGTGGCGTTATTGATTTGGATTCAGATTCTAATTTGAATGAAAATATAACTTCCTTAACTTTATCTGATTTAGTGAAAAGCAAAAAATCAGATAAGAAAGAAATTGCACCCGAAAAGAATATTTCTAATATAGATGATGAAGAAAAAGAGAACAAGCCCAATAAACGCACAAAAAAGCCTTCTACGGCGGTAAAATCCAAAAAAGGAGCTACCATACGCAAAAAAGAAGAAAAGGCCGCAGAATCAAAAAAAAGAGAGAATAAACAAGTGATTAAAAAATTATTGAATGATAATTTAGAGATATGAGAAAGATAATAAGATATATACTTTCACTGATGCCGCATCGTGAAACAAAAGTTTCATATTTTGAGTATATACACGAAATTAATCCAAGCTGTATGGATGGATGGTATATAAAACAGATATGCCCGATGCGGAAGACTGATTATAACGGATATAGTAAGACTTATTTTTATGTTTTATTTGAAAGGGTTGTATATGGTAAGTGGGAGAATAAAAAAACAGATTCCGAAAACAAATAAACTTATATTCCCCCGAATAGGGTCTATTTGTGTAGGCTTGAAAAATGATAAAGGACTGCCGCAAAGTGTGGATTACTTTATAGCAAGGGGGAAATATGCAGGGCTATTTCACAAGGTATATGGAGATAGGCCGCAGACTATACAAATAATATTTCCGGATGATGAAGCGCAAAACGTATGTAATGAATCGTATGAATATAGAAACGACGCAGGAGCACGTGTAGCGTATGGCGATGGCGAGACGTTCCATGTTTGGGACGGTATGCAATACACAGCATTAAATGTGAATGAATATCCCAACTTAATGGAAAATGTATCTAAAAAGTATCCTAATAGACGCACAAGACGGGGAGATAATGGGTGGGATATAACACTAACTATGACTTTTATAATACCTCTAATAAAGGGAGTAGCCGGAGTTTGGACATTTGTAACAAAGGGAGCCGCCTCAACTATCCCCAATATACGCGATATTTTCGATGCTATGTTATATGAAAGGGGATTTGTTCGGGGGATTATATGGGATATGAATGTGCAATTTTGTATATCGCAAAAGCCTGATAGTCATTCACGGTACCCAGTTGTTTCAATAGTTCCGAATGAAAGCGATGAAAATATACAGAAAATAAAAGAATCATATAAACCATTTAAATTAATAGACAAATGAATATGGGATTAAAAGAGTTTTTAAGAAATGATAGTGTAGACGTGAGAAGTAGCGCGGCCGGTAATCCGAATACTTCCGGTGCCGTGTTGGCCGAATTGGCAAAGGATTCAGATTGGAGCGTGAGACGTAGCGCGGCCGGTAATCCGAATACTTCCGGTGCCGTGTTGGCCGAATTGGCAAAGGATTCAGATAACGACGTGAGACGTAGCGCGGCCGGTAATCCGAATACTTCCGGTGCCGTGTTGGCCGAATTGGCAAAGGATTCAGATAACGAAGTGAGAAGTAGCGCGGCCGGTAATCCGAATACTTCCGGTGCCGTGTTGGCCGAATTGGCAAAGGATTCAGATTGGA
>ENA-UEYD01000378-UEYD01000378.1-human-gut-metagenome-genome-assembly--contig:-NODE-378-length-42787-cov-4.756310_pt1 | contig 42787 bp, 38 predicted proteins | sample MGYA00242907_ERZ507875 | MGnify/ENA primary metagenome ERZ507875 (study PRJEB26167, sample SAMN06115506) | human gut metagenome | host: Homo sapiens | place: China:Shandong | collected 2015-08-07...
ATGACAAGATTCGAACTTGCGACCACACGCCCCCCAGACGCGTACTCTACCGGGCTGAGCTACATCCCGAATTGCGGATGCAAAAGTAGTGCTTTATTTTTAAATAGCAAATATTTCTGTTGATTTTTGTTTTGCTATTATCTTGTTAGATAACACATCTCTCTTATTCTTAATTTGTTATGATGGAAAGTTTATTCTATTTAAGTTTCGCATGTAGCCTTTCAGCCTACATGCGAAACTTTAGTTTTATTATTTTAGAAAGTATCTGTCGATTCTTCTTTCACCCTCTTCAGCAAGTTTTCTACATTTTGAGAGTGGTAATATAAGATACCTTCCAGTTGTTTCAGAAAACCTACATTGCTTGCCAGTTGCGTAATGAATTGCAGATGCAGACCGATTTCCCGGTTGGCTTGCAGCAACGTCTTGTGCGGGAGTGTACTTTGCAGCATATAGAATCCGCTAGCATCTTGTATTTCTGCAATGCCGTTTCCCCATTCGTGTGTACCTAACAATTGTAGAACATGGATGAATTGTCTTAATTTGCGTTTCAGACATTGCAGGCTTACATATTCCGAAGATTCTTTGATATACGCGATGTTCATGATGTCAATCAGTTGTAGATAGTACGCTTTCATGGCTTCTTCTGACGGGAAGCCCGTGCGTGGGTGCATTGCTACGTTGGGTAATTCCTGAGCGGTTACCGGCTGAGTGTTGTTTTCCATAAATTGTTAAGTTTTAAAAGGTGAATAATTCGATTCATGGGAGAGGAGAAGGAATTGAAAAAGCAATCCCTGCCTGTCCCATTGTCGAACACTAAACTCACAGCTAGTATTTGGAGGTGCATTAACACTCCCCATGGGGGTACAGGGACCGCCATATAGGAGTGACGTGGACGGGCATAAAAATGCCCGCCACGGATTCTTGGCAGGTTTCCCTGCTGTGAGTTTATAATGGTTCGACATCACAAAGGTACAATAAAAAATAAAGTAGCAATGTAAATAGGAGAGGAAAATACATCTGTTCTCCGATTAACTTTATTAATGATGCGAATCAGAAGTTGAAATTCACATGAATAATACCGAAATAAAGGATCGGTGAATAAAACTGATCTTCGGAAAGGTATGACTGCGAAAAAAACGCTACTCTGTTCTGAAACTTTAGAGAATCAATGTATTATAGTCTCTCTGAAAATCTTTATCTTTGCGGACAGTTTGAAAATAGAAGTGAATAATAATTGATACAATAACTTAAAACAACCAGAATCAAATGAAGCAGGATATGATTGTTATCCTTGACTTGGGTAGTCATGAGAATACGGTATTGGCTCGCGCCATCCGTGCGTTAGGTGTATATAGTGAGATCTATCCTCATGATATAACCGTTGAAGAACTGAAAAAGTTGTCCAATGTAAAGGGCATTATTATCAATGGTGGACCGTGTAACATAGTAGATGGCGTTGCCATCGATGTGAATCCTTCTATCTACGAGGCGGGAATCCCAGTGATGGCTGCCGGTCATGACAAAGCGACTTGTGCGGTGAAACTGCCACAGTTTACTGATGATATTGAAGCTATCAAAGCAGCTGTTAAGCCTTTCGTTTTCGAAACTTGCAAGGCCGAAGCTAATTGGAACATGACCAACTTCGTGAATGACCAGATTGAATTGGTACGTCGCCAGGTGGGTGACAGAAAAGTATTGCTGGCCCTTTCCGGTGGTGTTGATAGTTCCGTAGTGGCAGCTCTGTTGCTGAAAGCAATTGGCAACAATCTGGTATGCGTGCATGTAAATCACGGTCTGATGCGTAAAGGCGAATCCGAAGATGTAGTAGAAATGTTCGGTAATCAGCTGAAGGCGAATTTGATCTATGTAGATGTTACCGACCGCTTCCTTACTAAACTGGAAGGTGTGGAAGATCCCGAACAGAAACGCAAGATTATCGGCGGAGAGTTTATCCGCGTATTCGAAGAAGAAGCGCGTAAACTGGACGGTATCGACTTCTTAGGCCAGGGAACTATCTACCCTGATATTGTGGAAAGCGGAACGAAAACGGCCAAGATGGTGAAGTCTCACCACAACGTAGGCGGTCTGCCGGAAGATCTTCAGTTCGAACTTGTGGAACCGTTGCGTCAGCTTTTCAAAGACGAAGTACGTGCGTGTGGTCTTGAACTGGGCTTGCCTTATGAAATGGTTTATCGTCAACCCTTCCCCGGTCCCGGTCTGGGCGTGCGTTGTCTGGGTGCTATCACACGCGATCGTTTGGAAGCTGTGCGCGAGTCCGATGCTATCCTGCGTGAAGAATTTCAACTTGCCGGACTGGATAAGAAAGTGTGGCAATATTTCACCGTGGTACCCGACTTCAAGTCAGTGGGTGTGCGCGACAATGCCCGTTCTTTCGAATGGCCGGTTATCATCCGTGCTGTCAATACGATTGACGCGATGACCGCTACCATCGAACAGGTAGAATGGCCTGTCCTGATGAAAATTACGGATCGTATCCTGAAAGAAGTAAAACATGTGAATCGTGTTTGCTACGATATGTCTCCGAAGCCTAACGCTACTATCGAATGGGAATAAAAAGACTTTTTGCTAAATAGCTAGCGCATTAAGTCCTTTCGGATACTTCATTTAAAGATACTTTCCGTATATTTGCTGTCTCTCTTACAAAAGGTGGCATCTTTTGCTGTAAAAGATGCCATCTTTTGTGTTATAAGATGCCACCTTTTGCTACAAAAGATGCCATCTTTTGCATGGAAGGAATAAGGGAGAGATGTCAAAGGTAGTAATTAAAAACACGTAAAGACTATGGGAATGATTTACTTGGTAAGAAAGAAGCTCTTCCAGACTAAGGAAGGTGCAAAACAACTGTATTATGCCGTGCAACGTACACTGCAACCCAGAGGTGGGGTGACCGAAGATATACTGGCAAAACGAATCGCTCACCGGACGGGCAGGAGTGAAGGTGATGTAAAAGGAATATTAACCGACCTGCCTCACTTCATAGAAGAGGCCTTGAAGAATGGGGAGTCGGTATCCATCAAAGGACTGGGCTCTTTCCATATTGCGATAACCAGCGAGGGCTTTGAACGCCCCGAAGACGTGATGCCGGGAACCGTGCGCATTTCGCGCGTCTACTTCACCGCTGACCGCGGCTTGACCAGGGAATTAAGCAGGGAAATGAGATTTTTCCGCTATCCGCTGAGCAAATACTTCCCGGCAAGTATGTTGAGCAAGAAAGTTGTGGAAGCGGAAAAGAAGGCGGAACTGCAAGGAGAATTTCCGGAAGAAGAGATTACTGAGAACCCCTAAAGAATACCCCTTCCACACTCTATCCCCTATGAATAAAGGGTTGCAGAAGTGTGGAAGGGGAAATAGTACAGGTACACAGTGAGGTTATACCCCCATGCATTCCCGATAAAAATCGAACATTTCGTAAATGGTATCTTTGTCGGCAGTCTGGTTGAGGCAGATGTCTCCGACTTCTTTCAATAGAGTGAAGTTGATGGCGCCGGCAGTGTTCTTCTTGTCATGCTTCATCAACTCATAAAGTTGGTCGTACTGTTTGCAATTGAAGGCAAAGCCACCGTAGTTCTCTTTGATGAACTGAATGGTCTGGCGCATTTTCTCTTTCGGAAAACCTACCTTTATATAAGAAAGGTATAGCTCGCAAACAATTCCCCAAGCAACAGCATAACCATGTAATACGGGGCGACCTTCGGCAAGAGCTAGACTTTCGAAGGCATGACCTACGGTATGTCCCAGGTTCAGCGCCTTGCGGATGCCGTGTTCCAGCGGATCTTGTTCCACGATATCCTCTTTTACTTGTACGGAACGGCCCACCATTGATTTCAGTGCAACGTAATCTATCTTGTCCGTATCGAAAGCCAATAACTCGGCAAGGTGCTCCGGGGTACTGATAAGACCGTGCTTCAACATCTCGGCGTACCCGGAGAAGAAGTTGTGGGCATCGAGGCTGCGCAGGAACTCCGTTTCAAGAAGTACACTGGCGGCGGGTGCGAAAACACCGATTTCGTTCTTCAACCCGTTGAAGTTGATACCCGTTTTGCCTCCTACGGAAGCATCCACCATGGCCAGCAGGGTGGTGGGGATATTGATATAGGCAATGCCCCGCTTGAAGGTAGAAGCGGCGAAACCACCCAGGTCGGTCACCATGCCGCCACCCAGGTTAATCAGTAATGAATGGCGTGTAGCTCCCTGTTCGCTCAGAGCTTGCCAAACGGAAGCCAGGGTTTCCAGATTCTTGTGTACATCTTCGGCACCGATAACGATTTCGGTAGCCTCTTTCAGTGCCGGAATGTCATTGAGTTGCGGCAGGCAGAGACGGTGGGTATGCTCGTCGGTCAATATGAAGAGCTTGTCATGGGGACAATTCCCGATGGCGCTTGCCAGGCTGCTTTCCAGTTTCTCGCAAAGGATTACTTCTTGTTTACTCATCTGATTAATTACAAATTATAAATTACTGATTGTGGATTCTAAATTATGAAAGAGATGGATACCTTCTTTGTTAATTGTGGTACAAAGATAGCTCTTTTGGCAATAAAACGTTATCTTTGCCCATCGATTTTTGATGGGCTGGCATGATGCTTCTGCCATCTGCCCCCCACAATCTATAATTTAATAATTAGTAATTCATAATTTTGAAATGAGAGCATTACTACCGGTTTATTGTCGTCTATTAGGATATTTTGTGATAGCTTTGGCACTGTTTCTCCCGTTCCTGATGCTGATGCTAGGGAAAATGACGGATTCCAACCTCTTGTTTTATAAAGAATGCTCTAAGCTGCTGATGATGCTTGGCGCATTGATGATTCTGTTTGCCTACACCAAGAACGAGAATAAGGAAACCGAGCAGGTCCGTAATACGGCTACACGTAATGCTATGTTTCTGACCGTATTATTCATCTTTGGCGGTATGCTCTATCGCCTGGCGAAGGGAGACATCATGAGCGTGGATACTTCCTCTTTTTTGATCTTTCTGATACTGAATGTTCTTTGCCTGGAATTTGGTATAAAGAAAGCGGCAGTTGATAGGTTGTTTAAGCGAGATCGTCGATAATTAGAACATTTTATTTAAACCTCATTAAACTTTTCCATTGAAAGCTTGTCAAATGAAACAGTATAAAAACAGACATTTTGTTTCATAAAAAACAGGCGCATGAAAAAAGTAATCATCGGAACAGTGTTATTGCTGACAACCACACTTTCCGCTTTCTCACAGACTAAGAACATTACCGTAGCGGGGCGTGTCATCGAGGATGACACGAAAGAGCCCGCAGTACAAGCCACAGTACAGTTACTTTCGTTACCGGACAGTGCATTTGCGGCGGGTATCGCCACTACAGCGCAGGGATATTTCACTCTGCCCAAAGTGCAGGCCGGGAAATATGTATTGAAAGTTTCCTATATCGGCTTCCAACCTACAGTGCTTCCTTTGCAACTGTCGGCTCAAAATCCCAATAAGAATGTAGGTACGCTGGCTCTGAAGACGGATGCCGTGATGCTGGCAGAAGCGGTGATTACCGCAGAAGCTCCGCAGGTACAGGTAGTGGAAGATACGTTGGTGTACAATTCCAGTGCTTACCGCACACCCGAAGGGGCCATGCTGGAAGAACTGGTGAAGAAAATCCCCGGTGCTGAAATTGATGATGACGGTAACGTGAAAATAAATGGTAAGGATTTGAAAAAGATCATGGTAGACGGAAAAGAGTTTTTCGGTGGAGACGTGAAAACGGGCTTGAAGAACTTGCCGGTGGAGATGATCGATAAGTTGAAGACTTATGATAAAAAGTCGGATCTGGCGCGTGTCACAGGTATTGACGATGGTGACGAAGAGACAGTGCTTGACTTGACAGTAAAAAAAGGCATGAATCAAGGTTGGTTTGGTAATGCAGATGCAGCCGTAGGTACTGAAGACCGATATGCTACACGTTTAAATATGAACCGCTTTGTGGATAGGACCCAGGTTACTCTGATTGCTTCTGCCAATAATGTGAATGGGCAAGGCTTTTCCGGTGGTGGTGGCGGTCCCCGTTGGCGTCGTAATAATGGTTTGAACGCTCCCAAAGAGATAGGTCTTAATTTTGCTACTGAAAATGCCAAATTGGAATTGGGGGGTAGTGCACGCTATAATTATAACAGTTCTGATGTTGTGAACATCAATTCATCAGAACGCTTTCTGCAGAGTGGTAGTTCATATTCCAATTCAAACTCTGTCAATAAGAACAAGAATGCTTCATTTAATGCCGATTTCCGTATGGAGTGGAAGCCGGATACGCTGACGAATATTATTTTCCGTCCGAACTTTTCTTATGGTAAGACAGATAATGCTTCAAGTTCATTATCAGGAACCTTCAATGCTGATCCGTTCAGTCTGATTGCTAACCCGAATGATTATCTTGATTTTGATGCAATAAGTAGTGGAGACCCATTGAAAGACATTCGCGTGAATGCTACAAACAGCGGTACGCTTTCCGACAGCAAGAGTATTTCGACCAATGCAACTTTGCAGATTTACCGTAGGTTGAATGATAAAGGACGTAATGTGACATTCCGTGGACGCTTTGGTTATGGTGATAATGACAACAATCAGTACACGGAGTCTACGACGCGCTACTATCAGATTCCTACGAATCCGGACTCTACCTTGATCCGTAACCAGTATATTACTACCCCTACAAACAATTATAATTATAGTGCGGAAATCATGTATAGTGAACCTATTGCGCGAGCTACTTTCTTGCAGTTCCGTTATCAGTTCCAGTATAAATATAGTGAAAGTGACAAGACTACTTATGATTTGTATAAGATCAATCCCGAGTGGGGAATTGGCGAACCCTTGCCTACCGGTTACGAGAACCAAGCAGTGGATAGCCTGGGTAAATATGCCGAGTACAGATATTACAATCATGACGCTTCCGTATCGTTACGTTTCATTCGTAAGAAGTTTGATTTGAGTACAGGTATATCTTTCCAGCCGCAAAGCTCCAAACTTTCTTATAAGAAAGGGGATTATATGATCGATACAACACGTTCTGTATTTAACTTTGCTCCGAATGTCGATTTCCGTTATCGCTTCTCCAAGGTAAGCCAGTTGCGCTTTAACTATCGCGGACGTACCGGTCAGCCGAGTATGGAAAACCTGTTGCCGATTGTGGACAACTCCAATCCGTTGAATATCCGTGTCGGTAACCCGGGCTTGAAGCCTTCTTTCACGCACTCTATGCGTTTGTCTTACAATACGTATAATGGAGAGCTCCAACGGGGCATCATGACGCATGTCAGCTTTCGGCTACGCAGAACAGTATCAGTAATAGTACTGAATACAATGAACAGACTGGTGGACGAACCACTACGCCGAAGAATATCAATGGTAACTGGAGTGCTTTCGGTATGTTTGGGTTCAATACGGCATTGCCGAATAAGAAGTATACCATCAACTCATTTTCTAATGTCAATTATGCTAATAATGTGGCCTACCTCTATAATCAGGAAGCTAAGGCGGATGATAAGAATACCACGACGGGTTTGACACTGGGTGAGCGTCTGAATGCCGCTTACCGCAATGATTGGTTCGAATTCGGGTTGAATGGCTCTATCTCTTACACTGCCGAGCGTAATAAACTGCGTCCGGACAATAACCAGGAACCTTATACTTTCTCTTATGGTGCCAATACCCAGTTGATGGCTCCTTGGAACATGACTTTCACTACCAATATCGCCAATCAGAGCCGTCGTGGTTATACGGATTCAAGTATGAACCGTAATGAGCTGATCTGGAATGCACAACTCTCGCAGACTTTCCTGAAAGGTGCGGCAACGATAAGTTTTGAAATGTACGATATCCTGAAACAACAAAGTAACATTAGCCGTTCATTGACGGCAGATGGTCGTTCGGTTTCGGAATACAATGGTGTTAACAGCTACTGTATGGTGCACTTTATCTATCGCCTGAATATCTTTGGTAACAAGGCTGCCCGTGAGAAGATGGGTAGAGGTGGATTTGGTGGCCCTGGTGGTCCTGGCGGCCATGGCGGACCTGGTGGACGTCCCGGTGGATTTGGCGGACGCCGTTTTTAAAGTAAACTGACCAGTTATTATTATAAGTTTCCCCTTCCATTCGCTTTCGCTGAAAAGAGATGGAAGGGGATTCTGTTTTTTAGCGTTTCCCTGCGTTGAAGCAAAAGCCTACATGAAATTCTATTCCTATGTTGTGGGGGGAAACAAGTGTTTGGTCTTCTTGGAAGGAATATTTGAAGAGATCTTTGGGAAACTCCTTATCAATGGGAAGAAGGCTGTACTCGGCACCGATACCGGCAAAAAGACATTTGTACTTGAAGTCTACTCCAAGACTTAAACCGATGTCAAGGCATTTCAAACCTTCGTTTTTATCGAATGTCTTATGCGTTGCTTCACCATTTACCAATGTAGCGCCATTACCTTCACTGGGCGTGATAAAGTCATCATCATCATATCTTTCATTAGTGGCAAGCACCCAGTTCAATTTACTTTTTCCACCAATTCCCAAAGAGATATACGGACCACTGAATTGCAACCCACAGTTATTATTCAAAGGCAGATATGCGGCTACTTTGATGGGAACTTGTAAATAGATTCCATTGATTTTTGAATCGATTCCTAATCCCATATAGATTTGCTTGCCTGTTTCCGTAATACCCAAAGCGGTTACTGCTTCATCAATAGAGTAGCTTCTGTTTAGTAGCTGTAGTCCGGTCTGCATGGACCAAGTTTTGTCAATAGGGAATTCTACGCCGACTCCGAAACGGTACCCAAAGTTAGCATTGTAATTCTCATTTTGGGTAATGCCGGTCAATCCGGTTCCACCTTGTACACTGATTTTTACTTGCGAATGACAGATAGTAGTTGACAAGCCCAGCACGAGGGCGATTAAAAGATGTTTTTTCATATTTCATAGTATTAGTGTGTAATTACGCAAATATATGTAAATACTTTAAAGACAATCTCTTTTTTCTTATAAAAAAACAGGAATTCTTTTATTTTCTCTATATTTGCTTTTGTGATTGACTGGAACTATATACTAAACCAAGTAGCTACCGTCGCCTTTGATATTATTTACTTTGGCGCTATCATCGGAACAATTGTTGTCATCATTCTCGACAATCGTAATCCGGTGAAGACATTGGCATGGATATTGGTATTGATGTTTCTGCCTGTTGTGGGACTGGTCTTTTACTTCTTTTTCGGGCGTAGCCGGAGGCGCGAGCGAATAATAGAGCAGAAGATTTATAACCGTCTGTTGAATAAACCGATGGTGGAATACCTGGCGCAGGATGCCACTACCTTGCCTATAGCTTATAGCCGGCTCATTTCTTTATTTCGCAATACAACCCAGGCGTTTCCTTTTGACGGCAACCGTGTAGAGACTTATACCAGCGGTGCTTCCATGTTGCAATCCCTGTTGCGGGAACTGGCTAAAGCCCGGCAACATATCCATATTGAATTTTATATTTTTGAGGATGATGCCATCGGGCGAATGGTGCGGGATGTACTGATAGAGAAAGTACGGGCGGGCGTTGAAGTACGTGTCATCTATGACGATGTAGGATGCTGGCATGTGCCCAACCGTTTCTATGATGAAATGCGTTCGGCAGGTATCGAGGTACGCAGCTTTCTGAAAGTACGTTTCCCCCTGTTCACCAGCAAAGTGAACTATCGCAACCACCGTAAGATTGTTGTGATTGACGGACGAATCGGTTTTGTGGGTGGGATGAATCTGGCAGAACGCTATATGCGTGGGTTCTCATGGGGGATTTGGCGCGATACGCATCTTTTATTGGAAGGCAAAGCCGTGCATGGCTTGCAGACCGCTTTCTTGCTCGACTGGTATTTTGTAGACCGTACTTTGATCAGTGCCTCCCGTTATTTTCCGAAGATGGAGGCGTCGGGTAATTCGTTAGTACAGATTGTGACGAGTGATCCTATCGGTCCCTGGAAAGAAATTATGCAAGGATTGAGTATGGCAATTTCCGGTGCGAAGAAATATTTCTATATACAGACCCCTTACTTCTTGCCTACAGAACAGATACTGGCTGCTATGCAAACGGCCGCATTGGCAGGAGTTGATGTTCGACTGATGCTGCCCTTGCGTGCGGATAATCGCCTTACGAATTTAGGTTCTTGTTCCTATTTGGCGGATGTATTGCAGGCTGGTGTGAAAGTTTATTTTTATAAGATAGGTTTTCTGCACTCCAAACTGATGGTGTCGGATGATGAACTTACTACTGTTGGCTCTACCAATGTGGACTTCCGTAGCTTCGAGCATAATTTTGAGGTGAACGCTTTTATTTATGATACTGAAACTGCACTGCAAATGCGTGAAATCTTTCTTCAGGATCAACGCGAGTGTGTGCAGGTCTTTCTTAAAAACTGGGTGAAGCGTCCCTGGTGGCGGAAAGCTGCCGAGAGTGTGGTGCGACTGATGGCACCGCTCTTATAAACTCTCAACTTTCAACTTCTCAAAGAAGGAGAAGTTCACACTGCCATATACCCGTCTCTCTACAAAGTTCGGATGATCTTCGAAGTTATCTTTCTTTCCATGTTCCAATACAAGCAAGCCTTCCTCTTTCAAGAGATTGTTTTCGAAGATAAGACTAGGAATGGTTTCCAATCCCTGCAATTCGTACGGAGGATCGGCAAAGATGAAATCGAACTGTTCACGTCCTCCTTTAATGAATTTGAATACATCGCCACGGATAGGGATACATTTGTCAGTCTTTACCTCTTGCATTATCTTGCAGATGAAAGCATGGTGGTCCCGGTCTTTTTCAACGCTGATTACGCGGTCGCAACCCCGTGATACCAGTTCGATGCTGATGCTGCCGGTTCCTGCAAAGAGATCGAGTGCGGATACTCCGTCCTCAAAATCCAGATAATTGGCAAGTACATTGAACAGATTCTCTTTGGCAAAATCCGTTGTGGGACGTGCCTTGAAAGTACGGGGCACGTCAAATCTTCTTCTTTTATATATTCCGCTGATTACTCGCATGTGGTTATTGCTTGTAGGTCGAGGTTAGTGGCAGGGTTCATGATGAATACCTGCCGGATAAATTTTCGTAGTTCGCTGAGCAAAGCTTCTTTGTCGGACAATTCACCGGTGAGGTGCATTTCGTCACGTTCCTGTTCAAAGCCGAGTTGCTTCCATATATATAATAGGTAATAGATGCGGTCCGCTGTCTGTTTACATTCAAAGGAGTTGGCAAGCAACAGGTGATTGCGGTCGTAGCAATACAGGTCGGCGGCATCTTTCCGCAGATGCACGTACATTTTCCGACTGTTGCCCAGGCGGCTTTTGCTGGAGAAATGTTCGATGAACGAGCTTGCCTGCGAATAAAATCTTACATCGGGATATTGTTCGCACAGGAAAGAACGGGCACTCTTGTCCATACTGAACAATACTACGGCATTATTCTTTCGCAGAATGTTGTATTGCACAATTTCGTTTTCCCGCTTCGGGTGGTTATGATAAAAAAGTGTTTCCGTCTGTTCGTCTTCAAAGAACTCCAGTGGCACGAGGGTAAAGCGTTTGTCCGCCATGAGTATATTTACCCGGCGATAAGGGTGTTTAAGCCATTCTATTTCACGGAAAGTCTGTTTAAGATTGGCTGTGAGGGAGAGTGATTCTTCTACTTTCCGGTCAAAGAAAGAGAGCTCGCCTTCACCCAGAGGGTTGAATACAGAAAAAGAAAATCCATCCGCACTGAGGCGGATGGATAACGTATATTGTTCCGATTTACTAAAGTCAATCGTTTCTATCATACAGTGTTGCGGATAGGGAATTATTCCCAGTTACCTGCATTATTGTTAGCAGTTTCCAAGCTACCGATCATCAGACCGCAGTATTTACCCAACTTAGTCTGTACGTCTTTCATGTTAGCAATTTCTTGCTTGTCCAGACCACCCAGGTAAGTTTCATACGGAGTCTTAACTTCGAGCAGACAGAAAGGAGCACCGGATTTAGCTGTATCGTTCTTGATAGCCATTTCGAATTGTGCGCCGCCACCGTAAGGAACATATCTCATAGAATCGGGATTGAAACCTTTTGGGAAAATAGTATCCAGTACTGCAACCCACATTGTGTCACGCTTGAAGTTTTCCAAGCCTGCTTTCTTTACCTCGTCGTATTTACCTGTTTTCTTAGCTTTGTTGATGATAGCAATAGCTTTCTTTTCTGTCATACCGTCTTCCAACTGCTTGTCATTCAATTCACCTTCTTTGTAGATGAAAGGCAACTTCTGGTTTTTAACAAAGTAGATCAAAGTGTCGAAACTTGCCGTGTACTGTTGGTGGTTCAAGTTACGATACTCCTGCTGTGCTTTACGGATGTCCATTAAGCGGGCAATAACTGCCTTCTCTCTGTGCTTTCTAGCCTTTTCGAAATTAATAGGACCCATAATGCTAGCATAGCAGATGTAGATCAGTACCACTGCACACAAGCCTAAAACGATATTAAATACTGTTTTCATGATAAATATGTTTTTTAGTTGTTATATTCGTACCGCAAAAATAAAATAAATAATTCTAATGGCGATAGTTCCTGTAACTTTTTTCTATTACAAAAATGATAAATAACTATTTAGAAAGGCAAATTAAGGAAAATTTTCCTTATGAACCAACTTTTGAGCAAGAAATAGTACTAAAATCATTAGCTGCCTTCTTGTTATCTCCCCGTAATGATGCGGTTTTTGTGCTGCGCGGATATGCTGGTACAGGAAAAACTTCGCTGGTCGGAGCGCTGGTACGGACATTGGATAAGTTGCAACAGAAGTCAATTCTGTTGGCTCCTACGGGGCGGGCGGCGAAAGTCTTTTCGGCTTATGCGGGGCATCCGGCGTTTACTATTCACAAAAAGATTTACCGTCAGCAGTCTTTCTCCAATGAAGTGAGCAACTTCTCTGTAAACGATAATTTGACTACTCATACCTTATATATAGTGGATGAGGCTTCGATGATTTCGAACGAGGGGTTATCCGGTGCTGTGTTTGGTACAGGGCGTTTGCTGGACGATTTGATACAGTTTGTTTATTCCGGTACAGGATGTCGGTTGATACTGATGGGGGATACGGCGCAGCTTCCTCCGGTGGGTGAAGAACAGAGTCCTGCTTTGTTTGCCGAGGCACTGAAAGGTTATGGGTTGGAGGTGATAGAGGTAGATTTGACGCAGGTAGTACGTCAGGTGCAGGACTCCGGTATATTATGGAATGCTACCCGGTTGCGCCAACTTATAGCTGAAGATGCCTGCCAGAGTCTGCCAAAGATAAAGGTATCGGGGTTCGCTGATATAAAGGTAGTTCCGGGCGATGAACTGATAGATACGTTGAGTACTTGTTACGACCGTGACGGGATGGATGAAACCATCGTCGTATGTCGTTCCAATAAGCGTGCGAATATCTATAATAATGGTATACGCGCACAAATCCTTTGGCGGGAAGATGAATTGAACACGGGCGACTTGCTGATGGTAGCAAAGAATAATTACTACTGGACAGAAAAAAGTAAAGAAATGGATTTCATTGCCAATGGTGAGATAGCTGTTCTTCACCGGATGCGTCGTACACGTGAGTTGTATGGTTTCCGTTTTGCGGAAGTTCTGCTCACTTTTCCTGATTACGGGGATTTTGAACTGGAAGTTAATCTATTGTTAGATACTTTGCATAGTGATGCACCGGCTTTGCCTAAAGCGGACAATGACAGGCTGTTTTATGCTGTGCTCGAAGATTATGCCGACATTCCTGTAAAACGCGAACGGATGAAAAAGATGAAGGCTGATCCGCATTATAATGCTTTGCAAGTGAAGTATGCTTATGCCGTTACTTGCCATAAAGCGCAGGGCGGGCAATGGAAGAATGTATTTCTTGACCAGGGGTATATGACGGATGAATATTTGACACCGGATTATTTCCGCTGGTTATATACGGCTTTTACCCGTGCCACAGGTACTTTGTATCTGGTGAATTACCCGAAAGAACAAATCGTATAAATAGCTGGGATTAAAAAAAATATCTGTTCGCATGCAGTAATTAACTATTTACTGCATTTTCATTATACGAATCCGATATAAAAAGACTAAAACAATGAAACACATCTATTCTATTCTAATGTTGATTTCACTCTTGTTTGTGGGTACTGCATGCGAGGATGATTATCGTGATATGGTGTTTTTTACGGGAGAGGCGCCTATTTACCAGATTGGGACTTGTGATAATCTGATTGGTTCCGTGAATCTCTATCAGGATAAACCGGAAGGTATTATTGTCGGTGTGGATGGAGGTGATGGCAATTATGTCATAATAAACGGAAACGATGCCGTGGTAACCGCTGCTTTTGTGAAAAATGAAAATGGCTATCAGCGTATATTGGTTACTCCTAAAGGAATAGGTGAGACTTCGATAACGGTAAGAGACGGCAGTGGTTCTTCGGCAATGTTGAGAGTGAAGGTAGACGAATGTGTGAAATTTGTTTGGTCTAAAGAGAAAGATGGCATTGTGGTTATTGGAGAAGCTACAGAAGAACAAAAGAAGAATATAGTGGATGCATTCACTAACTTCTTTACCGTAAAGGAGGGAGGACGTTATGAGATGATACCGGATAATGAATCTGATTTGTGGGAAAAAGGAATCCTGCGTGTTCGTCCGGATGATTCTACTATTGCTCCTTTCGTAGGACAATATGAAAGGGTACCGGTTATGGAAGGTGAAGTGGAACGTTCAGGTCTGCTATTTAAGTATAATAATGAAGAGCATCTTTATACTTTCAATGCTCCTAATCTTACCAGGCTGTCTGTAATGGAATATATCGACTTTTGGGAAGATGTAACCGAAGTCTGTCCGGTGGAAGTCCCGACAGGATGTAAAGTTTATCATGTGGAACGCTTAAAACCACGTAATCAGAGTGGAGAATAATTGAAAAAGATATACTAATCTAACCTTTTTTGTCAAGAGAGAATTTATGTATGTTTAACGGAACGGGAGGGCTTCGGCTTTCCCGTTTCTATTTTCTGCAAACAGATGATGTGTTAACCTGAAACGGATGATGTATTTTACTCAAACAGATGGTTTGTTTGGGGTGATTACATCGTTTGTTTTACTCCATTACATAGTATGTTGTCATATAAAACATACTATCTTAACTCATTTCACTTCTATAGATACAAAAAAGAGGAGAAACATTCGCTTCTCCTCTTTACTATATATCTTCCCGAAACTAAATCAGGATTACATTGACAAAGATACGACATCAGAATGTCAAAGTCAAGTCTTTTGCCAGTTATTTACTTGCACAGGCTAATAATAATCCGCCTGCCTTCACAAGTCAATTATTAAATTCCGGCAAGTTCCAGTACCTTTTCTATTGCTGCATTCAGTCCGTCAATGTTCTTTCCACCTGCTGTTGCAAAGTGAGGCTGGCCGCCGCCGCCGCCTTGAATCAGTTTGGCGGCTTCTTTCACCAGATTTCCGGCTTTCAATCCACCGGCTACAAGGTTATCACTTAACATTACTGTCAGCATCGGTTTTCCTTCATTGATCGTTCCGGCAACGAAACACAGGTTTTCTGTAATCTCGCCACGTAGTTGGAATGCAATATTCTTAATGCTTTCTGCGGGTATCGGAGCACAAATCTTAATTACCTTTATGCCGTGGATTTCCTGCATGTTTTTCAGTAATCTTTCCTTTATCTGTGCCTCTTTCTCTCTCATGAAGTCTTCCATCTGTTTCTTCAATCCGGCATTCTCTTCAATGTACTTGCGGATGGTTCCGGCCAAGTCGGGTGCATTGTTGAAGAGCGCTTTCAGATCTTTCAGAGTATCTTCGATGGTGTCCATCAATTCCTCTACGCGTGCACCGGTGTAAGCTTCGATACGGCGTACGCCGGCAGCAACGGAGCTTTCAGATACAATCTTTATCATACCGATGTTTCCGGTAGCGGCAACGTGTGTACCTCCACAGAACTCAACGGATGAACCGAACTGAATAACACGCACATGGTCGCCGTACTTTTCACCGAACAAGGCGATAGCACCCAGTTCTTTGGCATCTTCAATAGGAATATTGCGGTATTCCTTCAAAGGTATGTTGGCACGGATTTTTGCATTCACCAAATGTTCTACCTGGCGGATTTCTTCGTCCGTCACTTTCTGGAAGTGAGAGAAGTCGAAACGTAGTGAGTCGGGGGTTACTAAAGAACCCTTTTGCTCTACATGCTCGCCCAGTACTTCGCGGAGTGCAGAGTCCAGCAAGTGGGTAGCTGAGTGATTGGCTGCACAGGCAGCGCGTTTGTCGGTATCTACGCAAGCCATCATCGGAGCTTCCGGATGTGCGGGCAATTTCTTGGTGATATGTATCGGAAGGTTATTTTCCTTCTTGGTATCAATTACTTCAATCGTTTCGAATTCGCTGACCAATACACCTGTATCACCTACCTGACCACCGCTTTCGGCATAGAACGGAGTATAGTCCAGTACAATCTGATACAATGTCTGGTTTTTCTGTTTTACTTGGCGGTAACGAAGGATGTTTGTTTCATATTCCGTATAGTCGTAACCTACAAATTCAGTGGTTCCTTCTTTCAGTGTGATCCAGTCGCCGGTTTCTATGGCAGCGGCATTGCGGGCACGTTGCTTCTGCTGTTGCATCTCGGCGTCGAATTCCTTGATGTCGGCAGTCATACCGTTTTCACGGAGAATCAGTTCCGTCAGGTCGAGCGGGAAACCGAAAGTGTCATATAAGGTAAAGGCATCCTTACCACTGATTTCTGTCTTTCCGGCAGCTTTGGCGTCAGCCATCGTCTTATCCAGCAGGCGGATACCGGTTTCCAGTGTGCGGAGGAAAGAGTCTTCTTCTTCTTTAATAACCTTGCTGATCAGTTCTTTCTGTGCTTCCAGTTCCGGATAAGCCTCACCCATATTCTCAATCAGAACCGGGAGTAATTTATACATGAATGCCTGTCTCTGCCCCAGGAATGTATAACCGTAACGAACTGCGCGGCGCAGAATACGGCGGATTACATAACCTGCCTTTGCATTCGAAGGCAATTGTCCGTCTGTAATAGAGAAAGCAATTGTACGGATGTGGTCGGCGATAACACGCATAGCGATGTCCGACTTCTCGTCTTCACCATACTTCTTGCCGGTCATGTTGCCTATAGCCTTCAGTATGGGTTGGAATACATCTGTATCATAATTAGAAGTCTTATCTTGTAGTGTGCGCACCAGTCTTTCGAAGCCCATACCGGTATCGATAACTTTGGCAGGAAGTCCTTCAAGGCTACCGTCGGCCTTGCGGTTGAACTGCATGAACACAAGATTCCAGATCTCGATTACTTGTGGGTGGTCTTTGTTCACCAGTTGACTACCGGGGATCTGAGCCTTTTCTTCTTCAGGACGTGAATCGATATGTATCTCGGAACACGGACCACACGGACCTGTATCACCCATTTCCCAGAAGTTATCGTGTTTGTTTCCGTTGAGGATATGATCTTTTGGCAAGAACTGTTCCCAATAGGAAGCGGCTTCATTGTCACGTTCCAGTCCTTCTTCGGGGCTACCTTCGAATACGGTGGCGTAAAGGTTCTTCGGATCTATCTTCAGAACATCTACCAGGTATTCCCATGCCCAGTTGATTGCCTCTTTCTTAAAGTAGTCACCGAACGACCAGTTGCCCAGCATCTCGAACATGGTATGGTGGTACGTATCGTGTCCTACTTCTTCCAGGTCATTATGCTTTCCGCTAACGCGCAGGCATTTCTGCGAGTCCGCGACTCTTTTATATTTTGCCGGGTGGTTACCCAAAATAATATCTTTGAACTGGTTCATCCCCGCATTAGTAAACATCAGTGTCGGGTCATCTTTAATTACCATTGGAGCCGAGGGCACTATCTGATGGCCTTTGCTCTCGAAGAAACTCTTGAATGAGTTTCGGATTTCATTTGCAGTCAACATACGTCTGTCTGATTTATGATTTTATGATTTTATGATTTATGCCATGAGGATTTATGACTTATGCATCACATGATTTAAAAGAATAACTTGCCGAATACTGTAGATGTTTTCCCATCACTGTTTTCTTATAAATCATAAATCATAAATCATAAATCTTATAATTCTTGAAAAAACTGTGCAAAGATAGCTTGTTTTTATTACTTTTGCCGTATTAATGAGCGAAATATTTCCAAAAGATGCGCAAAGTTTACTACATTTATAATCCACAGACGCAGACTTATGACCGTATTTACCCTACTGTCCGGCAACGGATGGTGAGTCTCCTGCGCCGTTTGTTTATCGGCATGGGCTTAGGGGCAGGTAGTTTCATTATTCTGCTGATTATCTTCGGTTCACCTTCCGAGAAAGAGTTGAGGAAGGAAAATAGCCAACTTTTAGCGCAATATAATGTGCTTTCCCGTCGTCTGGACGAGGCAATGGGGGTATTGCAGGATGTGCAACAGCGTGATGATAACCTGTATCGGGTTATATTTGCGGCTGACCCTGTACCTTCGGCTATTCGTCAGGCAGGGTATGGCGGCACTAACCGTTATGAACACTTGATGGATATGGCGAACTCCGATCTGGTAGTGAATACAACTCAGAAGATGGATATGCTCAGCAAGCAACTCTATATCCAGTCGCGTTCCTTCGATGATGTGGTGGATATGTGTAAGAGCCATGACGAAATGTTGCGTTGTATCCCCGCTATCCAGCCTGTTTCCAATAAAGACCTTCGCAAAACAGCTTCCGGTTACGGAACGCGTATCGACCCTATTTACGGAACTACAAAATTCCATGCAGGTATGGACTTCTCGGCACCTTTAGGTACGGATGTTTATGCCACAGGAGATGGTACGGTGATACAGATGGGGTGGCAAACCGGATATGGTAATCGGATTGTGGTAGATCATGGATTTGGTTATCAGACCGTATACGCGCATTTGCGTGATTTCCGTACTAAGGTCGGCAAGAAGGTGGTACGCGGTGAAGTTATTGGCGGGGTAGGCAGTACGGGAAAGAGTACAGGCCCTCACTTGCATTATGAAGTTCATGTAAAAGGTCAGGTAGTCAACCCTGTCAACTATTACTTTATGGACTTGAGTGCTGAGGATTACGACCGGATGATACAGATTGCTGCCAACCATGGTAAAGTTCTCGATTAACAGCTATGGATAAAGACTTGAAATTATATTATTCCATCAGTGAGGTAGCTCAGATGTTCGATGTGAACGAGTCCTTGCTTCGTTTCTGGGAGAAAGAATTTCCACAACTTTCTCCGAAGAAGGGGAGCCGTGGGGTGCGGCAATATCGCAAAGAGGATATTGAAACTGTGAAGCTGATCTATCATCTGGTGAAGGAACGGGGAATGACATTACCCGGTGCCCGCCAGCGAATGAAGGACAATAAAGAAAACACTCTTCGTAACTTTGAAATTGTAGATCGTCTGAAAGCTATTCGTGAAGAACTGCTCAGTATGAAGAGAGCTCTTGACGGATTTACTTATGAACAAGTAGAGGAGCTGAAAAAAGATATTCAGGAAATAGAAGGATGAATAGGATTACTTTATACCGTGTAAGGAAAATGGATAAAGTCTCAAATCCCCGATTACAAAAAGTTAAGAGTTTGTCGACAAGAAGTTAATTCCTTGTTGACAAACTCTTAATTTCTTGTCTACTAAAAGTTGATATCTTGTAACCCGTTGATAACTAACGATAAAAACTCTTCGCATAGAAGCGTGGTTTGTGTATAAATATCGCTTATTTTCATTTAACGGATCATCTCTTTTATACAATCTTGCTTTATAGATTCCTTATAACCTTATGGATGGAGCCTGCCCAATAATTACGCAGCCCGAAACCTCTTGCTTTACCACCGGTTGCCCAGTCTTGTATTATTTCTTTCGTTTCCGTATTGAAGAATACTACTTGATAGGAACCGTATGCTTCTGCTTTGTTCAGTAATTTGGCAATGATAACCAAGCCAATACCCGGTTTCTTTTGTATGGGAAGTGCGTTCACAATTTGCTTAATCTGATCTTCACTCAGCATATAGCTTGCATTGGTCGTCATCAATTCTTGTGGATCGATAGCTTCATTGACCTGATTGACAGCATCGAGTGAGATTTCATTAACTCTTACTTTCAGCTTCTTACTTACGTCATATTTCTTGGCTTCGGTAATGAACAATCGGTTAATTCCATCAAATGCTACTTTAAATTGTGCCGGGGTTTCTGCTGCGCCAAATACTTTAGCCGCTGAATAGTCCACTCCATAGAAATTGATACTTTCAACTTCTTTAAGGAAGTTCTTGTTTTGTCCGAAACAAATCATGCTTGTTGCAAGGAACAGAAGGGTGAATAGCTTTTTCATACAATTAATAATTTAGAATCAGTACTCAGTTTATTATTTTGTCAAAATTAGAAATTAGTTATCGTAAATCAAAGAATTTGATGCTTTTTCTACTCATCGGAGGCATTTGTATTTGAGAGATATATTCTGCCGGTTCAAACCGGATAGTAGGAGCTACCCGTATTTTAGAGCGGAATAAATCTTTAATTTCTTTGGCAAAGCTTTCGCTGTTTTCGTCACTGCCAATCCGAATCAGTATCTCGTCTGTACCTAACTTATTGGTGTACACCTCAACAACATAGTTTTTTACCCGGGGAATATCATCCAATATGTCGAATAATGCAGGTGGATACAGGGTTGTTCCTTTATATTTTATCATTTGGCCTTTTCGTCCCAGCACAGAACTTAACCGGATGGTATTTCTGCCACATGCACAAGGTTCCGTATATTGGTAACAGATGTCTCCGGTTTTGAAACGAAGTAAAGGCATACCTTCTACCCCTAAAGTGGTAATGGTTACTTCTCCCGGTTCTCCTGCCTTCACCGGAAGGTTCTTATCATCCAGAAATTCTACAATGATAAGTTCGGGTTGCAGGTGTCCGCCATGGAGTTCAGAACATTCGGTGAAGGACGATTGCATTTCCGTAGAGGCATAAGTGGAATAGAGTTGGAGTGACGGCCACTTTTCGCTGATACGCTGTCCAAGGGTGTTCAATCTAAAATCGGGGTTACGCAGTGCTTCGCCGATACATACACACTTCTTCATAGAACAGGTGTTATGATCAATCTGATTTTTCTCGGCAAACTCTATCAATTTAATCAGGAATGAAGGAACGACCATGCCGCAGGTAGGGTGAATACGGTGAATGGTATCCCATTGCAGTTCCGGTATACCGTTGCCTACACGGGCTACTCCCATACCGAGCTCTCTGGCTCCCAAGTAGTAGGCAAGCCCTGCCATGAAGCGGCGGTCTATGGTGGTCATCAGTTGCAGTATATCGTGTCGGCTGCATCCGGCGGTATTGAAGGACAGATACTCGTTGTATGCCAGACGGTCCAGGTCTTTGGAGGTCAGTACAAAAGTAACCGGATCTCCTAAAGTGCCGGAAGTGGTGACATAGTCGATAATATCATCCGGGTCTACACAGATGAATTCACTATTATGTAGTTGCAGGTCTGTTTTGGTGGTAACGGGAATTTGTTGGAGGTCTTCTATCTTCTTGATTCGGGTGATGTCTATGGAATGTTCTTTGAACATTTGCTGATAGAAGCGGGAATGTGCCTGCAAGTAAGCCAAGGTTTCAGTGAGCCTGGCTTCCTGATACAATTTAATCTCTTCGGGAGAGTGAAACTGTATGTCTGGATTCTTTTCCATATTATTGTTTTTTATTGATTTTTTGTTGGATTCGTACTTTCTCAGCTTGTTTGGGTATGGGCATTGTTAGTGCTTTCTGCCAATAGATTATGGCTGTACCAGTTTGTTGTATTGCAGCATAATAATCTCCCAATACTTCGTAAACGTAATAGAATGAAGGATTAGATGCTTCATAAAGATTCAGGACCTTTGTTTCTATTGTTTCTTTTCGCTGTGTCTTTTCCCGGATGAGCTTCGTTAGCTGTTTATAAGCCATGAACTGTTTGTAGTTTGCTTGCCTGATAAAGTTGTCTTCGGGAATAGTCAGATTCAAAGTGGCGATTTCGTGATGGAAATCTATGGTATCGCTGAATATTTTGTTTAGATCGTATGCCATATACTTGCCGCATTGCCAGGGAGAAGTGGATACATACATGATCTGTTTCTCCGGTAGGAAAATAACAGAGTGATGGGCTATGAGTTGATTAATAGCCATTTCATTACCCATGCCCAAATCAATATTGTCCAATCCTTTTTGGTTGCGGAGAATGGAAGCAGCTTTCATCGGGTCGATAGGCTTATTCTCTTTCAACAGTTCTTGCAGACGGGCAAAACGATAGGGACTATCGGAAGTCGCAATGTTTTCCTGGTTGCGTTCATCGTTGCGGAAAGTATCTGATTGATAATGGTTGGTACAAATAATCTGATTACCGCTACTTGTAAAAAGTGCCGTCTTCTCCGGTGACTTTTCAATGATAGCGGCTCTGCCATCCCGCGCAGAACCGATCAGTATGGATTCGGAAACAAATGTTTTTCGCTTCAGGGCGATAGCATAAGCTTCATCAATCGTTGAGGCATATTGCAGTATCTCTCTGGTTAGGATAGAGATGGGAGTGGCGGATGCAGTCGGCATATCCGATTTTGCAGCATTGATAGTCACCGTGAGTCCGGTTTCATTCATGCCCGAAAGTACACCGATCATACCCGGCCAACCCACGGATGCAAATTTATAGCCTTGCTCGGGCTGATAAAAAGATACCAGCTTGTTGTGTGCAAACTTATCCCCCATGTAAAAATCAAAATTGCGTCCGATGATGAGGGAAGAGTCGGCACTGTTTTCTCCCCAGGTGGCAAAGGAACTGCAACCTACCAACATGTAATCTTGCATGGCATGTCCCAGATCGTGAGCCGAATGATAATTGAGTTGGCGCTCGTAGGGAGTACCGATAAAGTCGTACTCATGGGTACAGGAGAGCGAAATACCATAAATTTCATCTCTGAATTCTTCCGGGACATTCTCTCCTAAATTACGGTTGAAAAGTACGATGAAGAAGCGGAGAAACTTAAGATAATTGTCAGAAGGTACTATTTCGCGTATCTGGTCAACAAAGACTTTCTCCTGATAGTATAGCAAATCAGAAGAAAGTTTGCCTATGGCCTCACCGCGCTGGAATGCATCGCCACTCACCTTCAACTCCCACAGACCACTGTTGCTTTGCCGTAGATAATTGCCCGCATATTCCCGAAGACTGTCTGTCTGTACCAATTCTCCGTTGGCCTTGGGGGTGTAGTCGGGAGTCAGCATATCCGCAGAGAAATAGAGGATGCTAACAAAGAGGATAATGGCAAGGAGAAGCACCCCTATGCCACATGCCGTATATTTAATTGTTTTCTTTAATATCTTATGCATGGCCTATTCGTTTAGCTAAATATTCATGTCCGAGTAATTCGCCACAAGTGATGATGGAGGTTAATGTAACTCCTAAAGCACCGTGAACGTTCAGGTTTTGTCCTGTGAGAAATAAGTTTCCCAGTTTGGTCCGGGTGGAAACAAAACCGATCTGCGGACATTTGTAATCTTTGATAATTCCATAAGCAGAACCGTCGCAAGTACCCGTAAAGTCTCTGTAGCTAAGTGGAGTAGTGGTATACATAGTCTCGATGTGATCGGTAAAATCGATCCCGTGACTTTTGATGAACTCCAACAATTGCCTGGCTTTTTCCATTTTGAAGGCTTTATAGTCTTCACCTCGTTGTTCGGGAAGTGTATCCTGCCAGGCAGACAGCTCATCTATATACATGGGAGTCAGAATGGAAATGACGTCTGCATAATCACTGTTGCGGGAAGATGCTTGTGTGGAGATCATGCAATTGGTGGTATATCCCATATTGACTTTCTTATCATACCATACATCATTGTCTCCATGCAGATAGAGGTTCTGATTCAGATACGGATAACTTTTCTCTTTCATAATCAGATAAAGAGTGAAAATGCCGTATGTGTTTTCTAAAGAATTAATACGGGAGATATAGGCATTTTTGATACAGCGGGTTTTGTCTAGCAAGGTTAATGTTTGTTTGGGGTGTACGTTAGAGATGATGTATTTGCTTTCTATCCGCTCTGCATGGTTTATCTCTACCCCTGCTACCTGATTGTTCTCTACAATGATACGGGTGACTTCACTGTTGTTCAAAACTGTTCCGCCATGAGTGCGTATTACATTTATCATTTCAGAGGCCACTTGCATACTTCCGTCAATGAACCGATAGGCCCCTTGTATGTAGGAGTTGTTAATCATGGCGTGTTCATAGAAGTTGGAATGTTCTCTTAAACCACCATACAGAAGTGCCGAACCGGCCAATACCGATTGCAAATCAGGATTGGTGGTAATCTTATCTATCATTCCTGCCGCTGAGGTATTGAAGAACTTCATTCCTTCAGTAGAAATAATGCCTTTCTTCAGATTATCCACACTGATCAGGTTGCCTACCTCTTTCAGTAACGTTGTATATTGCTGGAGATTTTCTTTTTCGTGAGGAAATGATTGGCAAAGGGTATCGGTAAAGCGTTCGTATCCCATTGCGTAATCATATACGCGATTCTTATAGAAAATCTTATCAAAAGCATTTTCATCCAGTTTCCGGACTTTGAGGTGATCCATGATTCCTACATACCGGAAAAACTGATTCATGACTTGTCCTTCGTCCAGACTACCTATATAATGAATTCCTGTATCCAACAAATGTCCTTTCCGGCGATACGTCTGAAAGCATCCTCCAAACAGTTCGTTCTTTTCGAGCACACATACGTTATACCCTTCTTTACTAAATATGGCTCCACATTCAAGGCCACCTAATCCGCTTCCAATGATGATGATGTCATACTTACTCATGGCAATTGCTTTTTAAGTATATAGATGGTATTCGATGTATATTTATCGTTTCGGATAGTCTTTACTTCCATTCCACACTCCCGGGCTATGCTCTGAACTTGACAACTTGGGTAGAGAGAACTTCCGTGAGGCGGGTTAGCCGATGTTTATGGGTCTCAGCGGAATTTCCATCACGTACGATAATCATTCCTTCAGGACGAAGAAGATTGGCACATTTCACTAACAAGTCATGTTGATGTTCATAATTCATGTAATGCAATACGTCATTCAGGATGAAGACATCACTTTCCGGGAACTCATAAACCGATGCGTCAGCATGTTCAAAGCGAAGGTTTTCGCCACGAAGCCAACCGTGTTGAGCTATAGCTATTTTATCTTCGTCATAATCGATTCCTAATATTTGCCTTTCTTTGGATATCATAGACAGCATATAACACAGAGGACCGAGACCACAACCGATATCTGTAATCTGTCCTTTCATCGGAATCAGTTGATTGAATAACTGGTAATTGTGTTCCATCTTTACTTTGATGCGGATGTACCACTCGATGACAGGACTTTTATAGATATAGTTCAGTACCAATGCTTCATAAAATGCCGGATTCGCCGGTGTATTCTTTTCCAGGCAAATGCGTGCATATTCTTCTTTCATATAGGAAGAGATGCGCTTGGTACGTTCCTGGTAGGTCGTTCCGAATGAATCATCGTTATAAAGTATGCGAGGCAATATTTTAGAGTAAATAATGCCTTTGCGGACATAGAAAGGTTGTGCCTTGGCTATAATCTCTCCATTGCCGTATAGCAGAATAGGAATAATATCCAATTGCAGAGTTTCTGATAAATAGAAAGCACCTTTATGAAAACGTTTCATCTTGCCGTCATAGGTTCGGGTACCTTCGGGGAAGATGGCGATGGAGTATCCTTCTCTTACTTTTTCCCGCATCCGTTCCACACAAAGTTCATATCCTTCGTCTACATGGAAGAAACCTGCATATTGAATAATTTTTCCAAATACCGGAGAGTTCCATACCCAGTGATTGGTTATCATGATAATCTTCGGGGAAAAAGATAATAACTCTAGGATATCAATGAAAGACTGGTGATTGGCTATTATGATAGCCGGCTTTTTGAATGTCTCATTGGTTACGTTGATGTGTTCTTTACGTACAAATGTTGCCACTACCAATATACCTTTGCAAGTAATGTTGATAATCCGGCAAACAAGCTGCTGCTTATAACTGCGGCGTACCGGAATGAGGTATAATAAGAAAATGAAAATTCTCAGAATGATGCATCCTGTAACGAAGAGCATGAAAAGGAGGATCGTGCGGAGTAAACCTATCAAGGTATACGGGGTCAATCCCTTAGAAGCCGGTTTAGCAATAAAGAACTGGAAAATAATAGGTTGTATGGTATAGGCTACTAATACCACCGCTGCCATTCCAAGGATGGAAATCAGTGAAATGGATTGCAGGGCGGGATGTTTGGCAAATACTAAAGTTCCCATTCCCACAACGGCTGTGAATGCAGAGAAGAAAATAGCTGTCTTATGGGAATTCAGGATCGCTTTTCCTGTCCGGTATTTGTTTTGGAGTCCATCCATGATGAAGATACTGAAGTCGTCTCCGATACCGAAAATGAAAGTAGAGAGGATAATATTGATAATGTTGAATTCGATACCCAGAATCCCCATCAGGCCCAAAATAATGGTCCAGCTGATAAGCATAGGCAGGAAACTGATCAGGGTTAATTCTATACGCCCGTACGAAATCAATAGAGCCAGGAATATAAGGAACGAAGAAATATAAAGTATCAGGTAAAAGTCGTTATTGATGGCAGAGACCCATTGATTAGTGAAATAACTCCGGTCGAAGACTACAACATCCGTATTATCCTTGAATTGTTGATAGACTTCTTCCTTATTATCATCAGTGATGCGTACCTGGGTAACGAGCATCGTGATGGAATCAGCGCTTGTTTGCCATTCGTTCAGTAGGGTAGTGGCGATACTGTTTGTATCGTCCTGATAATTATAGGGCTGGAATGGGTGTTCTAACCATTGGTAAAATGCATCGAAACTACCTTCCCGGAAGTGATAGGTACGGGCAGCGTCTTCTATGTATTTGCGAATAATTGATATCTTTCCCGACTCTCCCCAATACCGGTTCCATCGTTCCAGACGCTTTTGCTGTTCTTCCGGTGAAATTAAGAATTGCTCGGCAGATGCATACGCTTTAATAAGCCCTTGTTCTTTAAAAGCGGATAAGTGCTGATTGGTATTTGCATAGCTTTCGAGTGCTTCTGTCATGTCTTTACCTACACTGACAAAAAGTACGGTTTTCTCTTGGGCATTGAAAAGCTGTTCCAGTCTAGCCTCTGCTTGTTTTAAGTGCTGAGGTTCATAGTTGAGGCTCATCATGTCTTCGTTAAACTTGACTTTCTGTGAAGTAAATAAGCCGCTGAGGGTAATAATAACGATGATGCCTACTAGCCATTTGTTCTTTTCATAAGGATAGGCATTGATTTTTTCAATAAAGCGTAAGACCCTGCCTTGCTTCACATCTGCTTGTCCTTTCAGGAAGTGCGGAAGATAAATGAGACAAAAAAGAGTAGTACCAATAAGTGCCAGAGAAGCAAACAAACCGAAATCGCGTAGTAATTCGGACGTGGTAAAAGTAAGTCCGAAGAATGCACCTATTGTAGTGAAACTGCCTACTGTAAGTGGATAAGTTATTTCTTTAATCAATTGCTGGACAGTAGAAACATGATTTTGATGGGCCAGCATGTGTATGGAGTAACTCAGTGCAATACCCAGAATAGCCGATCCTGCACCTACAGCAATCGCAGAAATATATCCCTGAATAAAATAAATCAGGCATAAAGCGAACAATCCCCCGAATAAAACGGGAGTGACAATGAGAGGGATTGATTTCTTATGCTTAAACACCAGCGAGATGAAAACAATGATAATCAGCAGTGCGATCGAAGAAGTAATAATGGTATCCTTTTTAATCTGTCGCGCATTATAAACGCTGACCGAGGGACCTCCAAAGTAAGATGCGCGAATGGAAGGATACTCTTTCTGAATCTGTTGCAGCTCATTTTCAAGTATTCGGATCAGATTTTCATTCTCACCGGTACTTCCTGTTCCGAATACCGGAGTCATAAACATCAGCAATGTATTTCCATCTTTCGAAAAGATGTGCCCGTTGTTGATTTCATAATTGGTTTCCAACTGAAAATCCTGTAGATGTTTTAAGACGTTATTTCCAAGTCCTAACGGGTCTCTTTGTATATAACCTCTCAATGCTATACCTGCGGGAGAAAGAAGGTTGGTATAGTTCTTTCGCATCATGGCTTCTATGCCTTCCTGTGTTAAGAGTGAGTCGAAGTGCTGATAGTCTTTTTCCGTCAGGAACAGCGGAAGGTTTTCATAAACAAAATCTGTTGCTTTTCCAATGGTTGTTTCATCTACTTCCGAAAAGATATCTTTAATCCAGGTTTGGTTAGACTCTTCTAATAAGTTTTGTTTCAGTTGGTCTCCGGCCTCTATCATTAAATCCGGAGTTACTGTAGAGTCGACAGGAGAGATTAAGATGATAATCTTATCCTTTATTTTTAGGTTATCAAATACCTTGGTGATGTTCTGGCTATTCTTCGTATCAGGAAAGAAACGAGTCACATTCTCTTCAAACCTGACTTGCCAGGCGAAGTACCCCATAAAAAGGACACAAACACAGAGTGACAAGTAAAAGAGAACTTTGTGTCTTTGAAAATAATTATATAGTCTGATAAAGAACTGAGTCATGTTGTTTTCGGCCTTCTGTATATAGTAAGCAGGCTGATCGTTATAATACCTGCCAGTATACTACAAGCGGTTGCAAAGATAACACTTCCTATTAAATATTGCTCTAAAACCGATTTCACATTTTCCAATGAAATATTGGTAAGATGAAGTTCAACCGGTCTGTTCAGGACTTTACATCCTGTCAGGTAACTGCCATATAATAGGAAAGGAATCATGGGAGGAATACTGATATTAGCTGCTACAATGGCTATTACTTTGTTGAGTTTAAGCACATGAGCCAAAAACAAAGTGACAAGCATCTGGTATCCCCAAATTGGGACTATTCCCATAAATACACCTAACATGATAGCATAGGTAATCTTTAGATTCGATTCTTCGGACTGTGTAATGTGAGTCCGGAAGAATTTCCGGCAATTACTCCAGGTTAGTTTCCGGAAGAAGTTACGCGGATAAATCCAGAGGAAAGTAATGAACACTAAGAAGGTATTCAATATGCTGATGCGAGTGAAATCCCGGAAAGGACGGAAGTGTGAGACACGTTCTTCCTGGGGCGGATAATAGACATGTATAGGTATATTGCGGACCGTGGTTCCTCCCCATACTGCAAATACCAGTGCCTCAAGCTCAAATTCATATTTAGCGGTATAGTAGAATCTCTGCACATTGATTTTATGTAATGGATAGAGCCGGTAACCCGATTGGGTATCCTGAAGCTTTACTCCGGTTTCAAGTTTAAACCAGAAGTTGGAGAACTTATTGGCGAAAGTATTCTTGCCCGGCATATTGTCCGAAGTCAGATTGCGGGCACCTACCAGCAACGTATCCGGTTCTTTTTCTATTTCTTCCATGAAAATAAGAATGTCCGAAGCAAAATGCTGTCCATCGGAATCTATAGTGATGGCATATCGGTAGCCGGCTGCTTTGGCCTGCTTCAATCCGTTCTTCAAGGCAGTTCCTTTTCCTTTATTGGTAGGATGGGTGATGATATGCAGGTTCGGATAGTTTTCCAGAAGAGTAGGGGTGCTATCGGTAGAGCCGTCATTGACAACGATGATATCTTCTACATAGAAGAGTACATCTTCAATTACGGTAGTCAGCGTCTTTTCATTATTGTAGGTAGGTATAATAACTACAATACCAAGTTGCCTGGCTTTCTCATGCCATAGTTCCTCGCTACGTTCTTCCATGTTTATTTGCCAATTAGTTGTGCTTTTAATTTGATACAGATATCTTTTGAAGATGCTCCTTCAGCCAGAATCTGGAATGTATCCGTTTCGTTTTTTTTGATAGTCAATGAGAGCTTTAATTCCGGTGTTTCATTCGGATTTATAACAGAAAGAAACTTGCATGATGCTATCTGCTTGTATTGCAGGGGAGCTTGCTGCATTTTTTCTATGCACTCTTTTATTATTTGCAGCATACAAACACCCGGAACCACGGGCTGTTGTGGAAAGTGTCCGCTATAAATAGCATGTTGTGGGTTGAGCATGACTTGCACTACCCAGTCTGTTTCATTGATATGCTCAGAGTGCGTGACTTTATAGAAATTGGGAAGAAGTTCAGCCATATTAGTTTGGGTTTTCTTTTAATTTGTCCAACTGTATACTTAGTCGCAACCAGGGATGTTTGATTTTTATCTGTTCGGGATGTCCTGAGTTGAACTCCGATAGATAGAATACTGATTTACCGAATCCTCTGCCTGTGACTCTTTTTTCAAAGGTACTGCTTTTCTTTTTGATGCGGATATTCTTTCCACTTAAAAATAGATTCTTGAAGTCTGTTTCCAGTAATAGCAGCATTTTCTTTTTCTTCATGGGCTCTATGCAACTGTTGACGTGAAATTCATTTTCCCGAAGTGAAAAATCAAAAAGACTGAGGCCGAAGTAAGTAGATGCCAATATTCTTATTTCATTATACGGCAATTTCCGTACAATTAATAAACCGCTGAAGTGATGCTTCATGAAGTCTAACTGCATATTGTATTTTTGCGAATATTCTTCAGCGCAAATGATAGGTGTCACATAAGATATGGCATCTCCTGCTATTGTTTTTGAGGAGCTGCAGGAAGTGAATAGATACAGAATAAAGATCAGATTAGCGAATAGAAAACTTTGTTTCATCTTTCAAAGCATTAAATCTCTTGTTGTAGAATTCATATTCCGTATAATTGGTGGCTGTTTCGGAAAGACGCAATTTGTAAACCGACATGTCTTTCTTATCCAGGTATATTTCAATTTCCGAAATGTAAGCTTGTATGGCTTTATTGACCGGCTTAATCTTCACTATATAATAGGAATCATTTTCAAAATATTCCAGTTTGTAGTCGGAAGACATTTTTGAGAGATCGCCTATCATGCAGGCTGTGAGCATATCTTGCATTTGATTCATCATCTTATTGGCGGTTAGGCTCATAACGCTTTTTTTACCGTCCGATACGATTTTAAGCCGGGAGTCGTTTATCACTATTAGGTAGTTGACGGGTTGGGCGTATTCCATACGTATTTTGCCACTCTTTTGGTAATAGAACTTTCCTTTGGAGGTTACCTTCTCATCCAGAATATCCAGGTACTTCACTTGTGTAAAGTCACTTTCAATGGACTGCATGGTTTGTGCTTCCTTTGCCAAACGGTTTTCAAAATCCTGGGTATGGATTAGCTTCTTCATTGTCTGGGCATGGGTATAGGAAATGCCCAATATGATTGATAATGTTATTAGTATGGTTCTCATAATGCTTTTATAACATGCTGTCCAGACGGACAACTGTATATCCCTGTTCTTTAATTAAGTTAAGTATCTCTTTTAATAACAGGTCACTGTCCGGCATCCGATCGTGTAGAAGGAGGATAGAACCGGGGCGTAACCTTTTCTGAATACGCTTCAAAACCTTCTCTTTGGAAGGTTGCAGTGTATCGAGTGTTCTGATATTCCAGCCAACAGGAGTGTATCCCAATATACGGACAGCTTTTGCTATAGTAGGATTCGTGACTCCAAACGGTGGGCGGAATAACTTGATTTTCTGCGAAGTTACTCGTTCTAATGCAAACTGGCAAGCTTGCAAGTCTTTTTTCATCCGCGACAGGCTGTATAAGGGAAAATGATTGGTATGGGTAAAAGAATGATTACCAATCAGATGTCCTTCGTTGATGATTTGTCGGATTAACTCTTCGTTTTCCTGCACTTTATAACCGATGCAGAAAAAACAAGCCGGTATTTGTTGTTCTCTGAGTACTTGCAATACTTTGGGAGTTTGTACCGCGTCCGGTCCATCATCAAAGGTGATAGCTACAATTTTCTCTTCAGTTTGTTTCTTGCAAAATACCTTGAGATAGATGTTAGAACGGATGTTGCAAGATGCGTAGACTAGAAAGATAATCAGTAATATGATCAGGATTTCCACTATCATTGTTTTGTCCGGATTAAAATGAGTGAATGGTTAATGGAGTGATAATGATTATATATCAGAGCTGTCTGTCCCGGATTTAGATTCTCTTCAAAAGTTTTAGCCACTTTCCATAAAGCAAAGGAAGATGCCGTAGGATATTCACCACATTCATTCTTAAAGGTGGTGCATGTTGCTGTGGGAAACAGGCTGTTTTCTAAATCAGTATACAGGGTATCTTCTTTCAGGTTTCCATTCTTACCGGTAACAAACCAATCGATTTGTCCGGCTGTTAATCGGTTACTTTGCAAAAAGCGATGAATCTTTTCAGCTACTTCCTGTGTACTGCTCGCATGAATAAAAGTCGATATACCGGCAAGTTCTGCTAATGTGGATTCGGTGGCTTCTCGTCCCAATAGGAAGAACTGGGCACCTTCGCCTGCTTGTATGCTCCTTAGCAGTCCCAGGCGTTGTTGTATAGCGTGACTGTTAGGGGTAATCTCATCAATAGCTCCTACGAGGACATTTTCATCACCTTCCCAGATTCTCATCATACCGTCCAATAGTGCACTTTCGAAACTCAATCCCCGGTGCACATACGTCATGTTGTAAGCATGTATCTGGCGGAGTAATGCTATTTGGGCTCCGATGGTATTGAAGGTTGATTGGATAAAGGGTGTCGGATTCAGTAGTTGCTCTTCATTCTCAATGATTGTATTCAGGAACTTCTCTGTATCTGCCAGGCATCCGAGTCCGGTTGCAGTGATGATCGCATGTACTTTTTCGGAAGGTAGGGTACTGATACATTCCAGTCCGCAGGCAACTCCCATTTTGATGATCCGGCTCATACGCCTCCGTAGTGCGGCATTGGTGATAATACTCTTGTAATCCGGTTCGTTGGCGGATAAATAAGGGGATTCTCCGGAAGCAGTATCCGCGTGAATAGAAGCAATATGATTGATATAGACAGGTTGCATCATTTCTCTTTTAATGTGGAAAACAGAATCGAAGAATCATTTCCACCGAATCCAAAAGAATTCGATAGTACATTACGAATGGGTAGTCCCTCGCGGAATGAGGTTTCGGGCATCAACATGTTTTCTTCTATAGGTTCTTTGAAGTTCAGATTGGGATAGATGAAACCATGATATACGGAGAGAACAGAATAAACCGCTTCAATTCCTTCCGAAGCTCCTAATGTATGGCCGATAAACGCTTTGACAGAACTGAACGGAGGAATTTTATCACCAAAAATCCGTCGGATAGCAAGTCCTTCTGAAAGATCATTACTTGGAGTTCCTGTGCCATGTACATTGATATAATCAATCTCTTCGGGAGGAATTTCACTCTTAGCTATGGCTTCTGTCATAGACCAGAATGGTCCGTTTCCTTCAGGTGAACTGCCGGTCTGATGAAAAGCTTCATTCACATTCGAATATCCGCTTAATAAGCAATAAGGCTCTTTCTGGAGTAGTTTCTCTGATTGAAGCACAATATATCCGGCTCCTTCTCCTAAGTTGAGGCCTGCACGGGATGCGTCAAAAGGACGGCAGTGTTCCTTATCCAAAATCATAAGTGAGTTGAAGCCGTTGAGGGTAAACTTGCACAAGGCGTCCGTACCTCCTACAATGGCAGCGTCCAGTTGGCCATTCCTGATCATACGGGCTCCTAACATGATAGCATTAGCTGCTGATGAGCAGGCTGTACTGATAGTGGTTACAAAGTCATTTGCTTTCAGATAATCTGCTATCATTTCAGTACTTGCACCGCAGTCATGAGAGATGACTTCCCGTAATCTTCCTTTTCTATTGTCCTTTTTAAAGGCATTGTAGAAATGTTCACTCAAATCCATACCACCTACAGAGGTGGAAGATATGAGACCTACACGCAAAGTATTCAAATCTAACCGGGCGTCATCAACTGCTTCCCGGGCAGCTAACATGCCTAATAAGGCTGTCCGGGAAAACGTTTTTTGTATATCTAAAGAGAGTAACCGTTTTAGTTCTTCATTGCTGTATTTTACCTCTGATACGGGTACATTCAGTTCCGTAGGGAAAAGAGTGACTTTCCCCATACCATGCTGATGTTTCCTGAGTGAAGCTATATTTTCTGCAACACCCAGACCAATACCTGAAACAACACCTAAACCGGTTACATATATCTTCATTATTTCTGATTTTCAGAGATATAGTTAGCTAATGTACGTATTGAGTAGAAAATCTGTTTCCCTTCTGCAGGATTCTTTATTTTGATTCCATAGTTACGCTCTAAAATAAGAATAATCTCAAGTGCGTCAATAGAATCAAGTCCTAAACCACCGTCACCAAACAGAGGTTCATCAGGATTAATCTCTTCGGGTGTGACTTCTTCAAGATTCAGTTCTTCTATTAATTCTCTTTTTAGTTTTTCTATTAATTCTTCCATATCAATGTTGTACTTCTATTAGTTTAAAATCAGCTTTATACTCTTCCATTAAAAGGTTGCACCATCCGGTGATGCAAGCTTTTAAATTACCTTTCTTCATTACAATTCGTGCATATTCTTCCAGTTTATCCGCATCGAATTCTTTTTCTATGAAGAAAGTATTTTCTCCTTGTATCTTATGACGGATACATATCTCACCAGCTACAACGTTAGGCAGAGTGTATACAAATACCGTCGGACTGGCTGCATGGTCACCTTCCTGATTGATAATCATCTGATGACGAATATCCGTATTCAGTGAGGCGGCAGCATTAACCAGCAATATCCCTATTTCTTCCGGTTGAAAGTTTTTCTCCTTCAACAGATATTCAACAGCAGTATATCCCAGTTTGCAAAGGTCGTCCATTTTGTAGAATTTCATGTTACTTCCACCTGTATTTTTATATGCTTCACGGATAAACTGCGCAAAGTTTGGGGCAGATGATGAAAAAACGGTCTCTCCATTCATACTTAAACAGCTATTCTCAATGGAAACAGTTGCGGTTGTATGAACTGTCACCGATGATTGCACTCTTGAGGGCTGTTTCTGATATGCGGGAAGTGTCAATACGATAGCAGCATTACAACCTCCGAAACCGGATGCTGTTTTGATGCAGTGTTTCATGGGTATTTCCTGATGGTCAGCTTGCACCAGAATAGGCATGCTGACACCGGGCTTTTCATAGCCTAATGTACCGAATAGTACGTTTTCCTTTAGTTCGTGAATACAGATAATAGATTCAATCACTCCCGATGCCCCTAAAGTATGACCGAAATAAGATTTCAAACTATGAACCGGAACGGTTTCCAATCCGGCTAAATGAATAGCTTTCGATTCCATTTCATCGTTATAGACAGTAGCCGTTCCATGTGTATTCATGAAACTAACGTCTTCGGCAAGGACTGCGGCTTCTTCCATGGCCTGCCGTATGGCGAAGTAAAGTCCGTCTCCTGTACGTGACGGGCCTGAAATATGATTGGCATCGTTGCTAATGGCTCCTCCGGACAGGATGATATCCGTATCGTTTCCTTCCGAACTCAGCAGGATAGCACCACAAGCCTCTCCTAAATTGAGTCCGTCTCTCCGGGCATCATAAGGGCAGCATCTTTCGGGACTGATGGATCTGAAAGATAGAAATCCGCTGGTAATGAAGTGGGAGAGAATATCACCTCCCGCTACTATGACTTTTTTGTATCTGCCGGATTCGATCCATCGCTTTGCCACAATCAGAGCGGATACTCCTGATATGCAGGCATTAGAAATAACTTCTACCCGGTTGCCGGCCTGAAAATATTCGCTTATTCTTCTTCCCATTTCCCATAGATGAACTCTGATATCAGGGGTGTCGGGATGATTGGCCAACAGGTCGATATTACCTTTAGTAGTGGATAGGATGAGGCCACAATCTTCATCCGCCAGATTCATTTCGGAATGGGACAGAATATCCTGAATGGCAAGTATGAATAGTTGTTCCAGACGTGTGTACGTACCCAAATTCTTTGCTCTTTCCCATTGTTCCGGTTGAATCGTGGCAGCTAGTATAGAGGTATCAGATATGATTCCTGCTTCATGCCTGGTGATTCCGCTTCGATATTCCCGGATTGCTTTTATATTCTCCCGGGTATTTGCTCCTAAGGAACTGATCAGAGTATCAGCTGTGATATATACAGTTATAGGATGTTCCATTTCTTTTTCCACTCCTGATAAAAAGCCGGAGTTGCTAACTCCAGCTCCCTGTTAGTATTTAGAAAAACCTGAGTTGTACTTCCGGTGGCAACGATATTGTTGTCTGTAGCCCGGTATAGTACATATTCGAATTTAATCTTGGCAGCTTCACAAGAAATGTATCGGGTTTCAATGATAACTTCTTCACCGAAGGATAAGGATTGCTTAAATTGGCAGTTTAATTCAACAATGGGTACCATATATCCTTCACTGTAGATATCCATATATCCTAAGCCATAATGTTTTCCGAAAGACTCCCTTCCATCTTCAAAATAGCGTACATATTCACCATGCCATACGATTTGCATGGAGTCTATTTCACTGAAACGTACCTTTATTGTGGTGCGGTCAATGAGTGCAGGTGTATGCAGATTCGTTTTTTGCCTCATTTCTTATCTAAAAATATTTTCATCCGGCATTCTGCAATCACTCCTTCCGTAGTGCTTACACAAGCAGATACCAAAGTAATGTCGAATACTTCCTGAATAACCGTAATTTCAGTGGATAATTCCTGTCCTGTCTCCGGCAAACGGTGAAGGGTTAATTTATCTACCGAACCGATAAAGCCTAAGGGTACCGGTTCATTTTTCTGTAAATAGATATATCCGATCCGTGCCGCCGCTGATTGGGCTATGTGTTCAATAATACCTGCTTCCTGCAATTTACCTTCCTGGCAGAAGATATTATCGTCAGTGACTGTGAGACCTGAATAGGAACAATTATCTTCAATGCCACAGAATGAGTCTACCATAACGATTGGCGGTCGTTGTGGTATCAGGTTCAGGATTCCTTCACCGGATATGATAGGAGTTCTTTTCATTTCAACTTACATTTTACAATACTGTGTCCCAATCCCAGATTATCATATATTTCCTCTATTTCCAACCCTGATTCTTGAATGCACCGTGCCATATCGTCGGAGTGATACATTTTGCTGTTACCATTTGCCATAGCAGTAAAGTATATACTGATCTGTGTCAGGCAGTAGGCAGCAGTTTCGAACTTCTGTCGGTCCCAGAATGTTTCCATAATGTAGAGTCGCCCTTCTGCAGACATGGACTGAGCAGCCCGTGAGAGTATACTAATAACTTCTTTCTCGGAAAAACAATCCAGAAACTGGCTCATCCAGATCGCATCAAAACCTTTCGGGAAAGGTACATTTTCATCGAGAAGATTTACACCATGTCCATGAATACGCTCGTGGCCGGTCATTTTTTCCGTCTTTTGCTTCATCATTTCCAGTTGTTGGGGTAAATCCATAATGGTAACTTCTACTTTCTCGTTGTATTGCACACATTTGGTAGCCCATCTACCTGTATTGCCTCCTACATCGAGCAGAGTCCGGGGAGAGTGGCTGAATACGATTTCGAGTGCCTGGTCGAAAGAATTGTCCGAATAAAAATGGTCGAAGCCGAACCAGCTTTTCTGTGCCTGCCCGGGTAAGTCGGATAATCCCTCGTAAATAGTAGGCCAGTTTCCCAGTTCTTTCAAACCTTCGGGGCGGCCATTTAGCAAAGCTTCTTCCAGGTGGAACAGACCTTTGTAATTGACGTCCTGATTAAAATTCATGTTCACTTGTGCCATCTCATCGTTCAACAGGAACCATCCGGCCTTTGCCAGTATATATTGATCGTCTTTTACCAATACAGTACCTATGGTGAGGGAGGCTTCCAGTAGAACTTGTGCTGCATATCTGGATAATTCGGTTTTCTGGCTGATCTGTTCCAGTGACAGACCTTCCCGATTATCGGATAGCAGGCGGAAAATACCGAATTTCAGCATCAAGCGTGAGACCTGAAATACGACGGGGCCAAAAGCGATTTCCTGGGCCAATCGCTGTGCTTGCACAGCGGTGAATCGCTCTTTGGCATATCTCTTTTGTAATGAAGGGAATAGTTTCATTCTGTTGATTTTTGTTTATTCAGACGGCTTCCAGAAAGAATAATAGTTAAACCATTGTTCGGGATATTGGCCGATTATTTTTTCCAGAGCATTCACATATTGTTCCAATAATAATTGTTCTGCTCTTTTCTCTTTCGAACCGGACACTTGCTCAGCAAGTATAAAATGGAAATGATAGGTTTGTTTAGCCTCCCGCATGGCAAAATAAAAGACTACCGGAACTTTCATCCGCGATGCCAATAGGAAAGGACCGATTGGAAAATGTGCTTCGTGTCCCATGAACTTGCAAGTCAGCAGTTTATCTGCATTCAGATAACGGTCTCCTTGAAAACAGACATATTCCTTATGATCCAGTGCCTCTGTAATTCTAAATATATGTGCCAGATTATCTTCGTTGACCGGTATAATCTTGTAAGGTTGCTGCTGCCCGTTCTTTTTCAGTATTTCTTTAATCTTTTGATGTTCGGCATCGTACATCACCACATTCATTTTCTTGCTGTAGTCATTGAAAAAAGGAGTTCCGATTTCCCAATTGCCAACATGTGCACCGATCATGATTACTCCCTGATCTCCATCCAATACATTTAGAAACTCCTGATAGTGGTTGAACTTGAAATGATACTTGTCGATCATTCCATTTCCAATGGCTACTTTGTCTATAAGTATCTGTCCCAAACGATAATAGTTGTTCAGCAATAGTCCCACCGACTGTATGCGGTTCCGTTTTAAAATACGACGGGCATATTGCCAGATACTCTTTGTTGCTTTCGGAGCGAACGGAATAAAATAAAGAACAATCAGAGACAGAAAACCATAAGCGGCTTTTACACCACAATACCTGATCAGGTAAATAAAAAACAGGTATCCGGATACACCGCCACGGGTTTTACCTTTCCACATCTTGTTTATTCGTTTTTGTTTTCGGCCATACGTGTGATGACGAGATTATAGAAGTCCTGGAACGTTTTGATTCCGACAAAATCTTGTCCGGTTACATTAAAACCGAAGTTCTTTTCAATCAACACTACCATATCTACCAAGTCCAGACTGTCTAACTCAAGGGTTTGCATGAGCGGAGCATCAGGCTGGATAAGATCGATATCTACTTCAAATTCCTCGGATAAGGTTTCTCTTATCTTTTCAATGATTTCTTCGTGGGTCATACTTATATTACTTTACTTTTTTAATAATTAATGTAGAATTGGTTCCTCCGAATCCGAATGAGTTTGAGAGGAATGTATCAAATTCCATATTTACTCGTTGGGCAGGGATATTAAGTTGGGCAGATGCTTCATCCGGCTCTTCGAAATTCAGATTGGGAGCAATGAAGTTATTTTGCATCATTAGAGTAGAATAGATTACTTCACTGGCACCTGCCATCCACATTTCGTGACCGGTCATAGACTTGGTGGACGTCACGTATGGGCGATGTCCTTCAAATACCTCTGCTATGGCTTTTGCTTCATTCAAATCACCTATTGGTGTAGAAGTGGCGTGCGCATTGATGTATTTAATTTCATCCAATGCGATTCCGGCATTCCGGATGGCCATTTCCAATGAACGTTTTGGCCCGTCTATATTAGGAACAGATATGTGATCTCCGTTGGATGAAAAACCGTAGCCGATAATTTCTGCCAGTATGGGGGCTCCTCGCTTAACAGCCGATTCATAACTTTCCAGTACCAGGCTGGCGCCTCCTCCGCTGGGTACAAGCCCGTCCCTGCTTTTATCAAAAGGTCTGGATGCTTTCTGGGGTTCAGTTTCCCGATTGGAAAATGCACTTAACCCGTCGAAACTACCGACTGAGAATGGATTTACTTCCTGTGCGCCACCACAAAGAATGCAGTCCTGCAATCCCGATTTGATAAGCAGATATCCCATGCCAATGGCGTGGGAACCGCTTGCACAAGCACCGGAGATTGTGAAGTTTACTCCTCTGAGTTTAAAGATAACTGACAGATTCATCGACACAGTTGAATTCATCGACTGGAAGATAGAACCGGAACCTACCAGAACGGTATTCTTCTTTTCCCGGATAATATCCACAGCATTAATAATCGGTGCAGTGCTACTATCATTTCCATAGAGCACCCCTACTTCGTTCGTTTCCAGGAATGCTTCATCGATACCTGCATTTTTGAAGGCTTCCACACTTGCCAGATAGGCATATTCTCCTTGTTCAGGCAGGCAGAGACGTTTTCGTCTGTCCAGCATCTTTTTGAGATCAGGACGCTCCAATAAGCCGGTCAGTGCGGACAGATATCCCATCTCTTTCCGTTGAGGATCGATGCCGATGCCTGATTTACCGTTATATAATGAGTCTGTTACTTCGCTCAGATTCTTGCCGATGCATGAGTAAATCCCCATTCCTGTAATGACAACTCTTCTCATGTATGCAGTCCTCCATTGATTGAAATAACCTCACCTGTAATATAAGAGGCATTGGGAGAGACTAAAAAACTTACGAGATCAGCCACTTCTTCCGGTTCGCCGAAGCGCCCGGCAGGGATCTGTTTTTTCCATTCGTTCTCGTTGATATCTTCGGTCATTTCCGTGCGGATGAATCCGGGCGCCACCGCATTGACGGTCACGTGCTTCTTTGCCACTTCCTGAGCTAATGCCTTGGTAGCAGCAATGACACCTCCTTTGGCGGCAGAATAATTGGTCTGCCCGGGCATGCCCTTGATCCCCGATAATGAGACGATGTTGACAATACGTCCGAAGCGTTTGACAAGCATGTTCTTAAGCAATGCCTGGGTGACATAAAAGAAGCCGTTCAGACTGGTGTTCAGTACCCCGCTCCATTCTGCTTCGGTCATCCAAAGCATCAGATTATCTTTGCGGATGCCTGCATTATTTATCAGCACCTCGATATATTCATCCGGATGTTGTTCGCTCCAGTTATTTAAAGCTTCGGATACTGCCTTTGGATCAGTAACATCGAACTTCAAGAGTTCTCCGTCGCCTCCTTTTTCACGAACTAATTGCAGTGTGTTTGCCGCTTCCTTATCGTTGCTTTGATAATTTATCAGCACGGTATATCCCATTGCTGCCAACTTGATACTGACAGAACGTCCTATGCCCCGGCTTCCGCCTGTTATTAATGCGTATTTCATTTATAAATTGAATTTCTTATTTTTCAAGTATTCACTCATAGCCTCTATTTCCTTGTACTTGGGAGTATCCTGGATAAATACAGGGAAAAATGCCCGGATCTCATTGTATACGCAACGCGATTCCGTACTGAGCTTTTCCTGTATCTTTAAGTAATCTACAGCCTGTACGATACCCATAAACAGGATGCTCATAACCTGGAAAGAATTCTCTATGACTGTTTTGGCTATTAATGCAGAATTAGTTCCCATGCTTACAATATCCTGATTATCATTGTTGTTTGGGATACTGTGTATATACATGGGATTAGATAACGTCTGGCACTCAGCTGTTGTGGAAGTAGCTGTAAATTGTGAGGCTTGTAACCCATAATTCAATCCTAATACTCCCAGATTGACAAATGGAGGAAGTATTCCGTTGATGCGATCATGGAACAGATAGTTCAATTGGCGTTCACTTAGCATTGTCAGTTTCGTTATGGCTATTTTCAGTTTATCCATCTCAAAAGAGACGTAATCACCATGAAAGTTTCCGCCATGATATACATTTTGGGTTTCCGGATCAACAATCGGATTGTCGCAAGCTGAGTTGATTTCGTTTATCAATACTTCTTCCGTATTTATAAGGGTGTCATAAACCGGTCCCAATATTTGTGGAGTACATCTTAACGAGTAATAAGGCTGTACTTTATGTTCAAAAATCTTTTCTTCATGTTTCTGTCCGTACAGTTCATTCTCTCTCTTGAGAGTACATTTACTGTCGGACATCCAGACTCTCATCATTTCAGCTATCTTTTGCTGCCCTTTATGAAGTTTGGCATCATTTAGCGGCTGAGAAACAAAATCATCATACGATGCGGCAATTTCATTCATCATTACCGAGGCGCATACGGACCAGTTGAGCAATTGGCGGGCATAAATCAAGTTAACAATGCCAATGCCTGTCATAACAGAAGTGCCGTTTGTTACTGAAAGCCCTTCACGGATATGTATGGAGAAAGGTTTGAGATGATTCTTCTCAAGTACTTGGGCAGTGGGTTGTAGCTGCCCTTGATAGAACACTTCTCCTTCACCGATCAGCGTCAATGCTATATGCGCCAATTGCACTAAATCGCCACTGGCACCTACACTGCCATGCTCCGGTATATACGGAAAAATATCCAGGTTAATGAACTTGACGAGTAGTTCGACCAGCTCTGTATGTATACCTGATTTCCCTTGAAGAAAGGTGAATAATCTGGCAATCATTGCTGCTTTTACATAAAGAGGAGGCAATGGTTTTCCCGCTCCGGTAGAGTGGCTCCTGATGATGTTGTATTGTAATTCCGTTAATGATTTATCTTCAATCCTATATTGAGCCATAGGACCGAAGCCTGTGTTAATTCCGTAAATAATTTTATCGCTGGAGAATTCCTTCAAGAAACGAAAACTCTTATCTACTTCTTGAATACATTCATCGGAAATAACTATTTTTTCATCATCAAACAGCA
>ENA-UEYD01000396-UEYD01000396.1-human-gut-metagenome-genome-assembly--contig:-NODE-396-length-41917-cov-73.235660_pt1 | contig 41917 bp, 77 predicted proteins | sample MGYA00242907_ERZ507875 | MGnify/ENA primary metagenome ERZ507875 (study PRJEB26167, sample SAMN06115506) | human gut metagenome | host: Homo sapiens | place: China:Shandong | collected 2015-08-07...
GTCCTGCCCTGCTTTAGCGCTTCAGGAAAAGTCCCCGTCACTCGCTGTGGTCTCCCCTTACGGGGCACCTATGCCGCGTGTGGGGCATACGCCCCAAGAAAGCCCCTTGCGGGTGAAAACGATCCAACGTTTTCATCTGGCGCCGCATGAGAGGTGCGCCCTCCCGCCCCCCGAAATGTGGGGCGGCATCTGCCTGCGGCATATTGCTCCATCCGGGCGGAGCCGAAGCCCCGCCCCACCGGGTAGAAAAGAGGAGAAAAGAAATGAATCGCACGGGCAGGTTGCCCCCGCATATCCAGCATACCTATATGTATATCGCCCGCGCACCCCTAAAAGGAAAAATATTTTTTTATTTTTTAATTTCCCTCTTGACATACCACCGAATCGGTGGTAGTATATAGACAGATCAAGAAACGGTGCAGCCGCACAGCGGCAGAAAGGGAGGAACATCATGGCTAAGACTTTTTACAGCGTCACCTACGCAGTATGGGGATCCAGCTTCTGCCGGGAGGCATGGTTTGACAACAAGTCCGCCGCCGACGACTTCGCGGCCTACGACTTCCGGGATGCCCCGGTCGCCCACATTTACCGCAAGGCGGACAGCATCCGCGCCGCTGAGGAGCGCGTGGCCGCTACGGCAGTAGCACTGACCCACTGATAGCAGCAACACCGCTTCTGGGGGGCTGATGCGATCAGCCCCCCATGAAAAATTTTGAAAAGGAGGACCAGACTATGGAGATCAATACCCACGGCAGAAAAATCAACATTGAGGATTTGGCCGAAGCGTCCGAATACACCAGGGGCCTCGGCTCCCGCACGGGGGAGTACATGGAGATCTTTTACGACAAGTCCACCGGCGAGGTATGGGGAAAGTATCACTGGGACCGCGAGGAATGGACGGTCTACCACGATGATGATGTTATCAAGGTCGGCATCACCAATCGCTTCGCGTCTAAACAGCGTATCGCTGACATGATTGCCAGAACCTTGACTGAGGACGAAATCTGTGAGCGAGCGAACGCCGCATATTTGGCTGGCGGCTCGCAATTATGAAGGTGCTTGACATTTCCTACGCGGCGTGTTAGACTTTTTTTGTCGGATGCAAGAGGCGCTTGCATCTGGTGCGGCGCGATCCCGCCGCCGTGGATTGAAAAGGTGAGAAGGACAAACACTTTAAGCGCAGGAAAAGCACCGGTTTCCGGTGCTTTTCCTTTTTTTGCAAAGAAAGGATAAGATATGACTGACAAACTGTTTTACACCATCTTCGGCGCGGCGCTGGATTCCGCCGACCGCGATAACTTTATCTCCGTCTGGGCGCTGTCCTCTGCCTGGGATGACACCGCAGACATCCCAGCGGAACGCATCGCTGTACTTGGTGGTATTTGGGATGCCGCCCACCTGACGATCCGCGATATCCGCCAGCACACCGGCCTGTCACAGGCGGCCTTTTCCGCCCGGTACTGCATCCCCACCCGAACGCTGGAGAACTGGGAGTGCGGAATCAACACCTGCCCCAGCTACCTCCGCCTCCTGCTGGCACAGTCGGCCGGCCTTTACACAAGACCATGACGACTAAAATAGGACACCTACATGGTGTCCTATTTTTTCGTGCGTGTCAGAACTTCCTCCCCAATGCGGCCATGATCTTCTTGTCCACCTCCGTCAGTGTAAACAGCGCGTATTTCAAATCATAATCCATCGGAGGAGGCCCCGGCAAATCGCACTGTATAATATCCTCCGGGAAGAACGTCTCCCGCACCCCGCCGCACTCCGCCACGATATAGCGCCCCTTGGGATGCACATACACCACCGTCGCCTTGCGCACGGGGTACTGTTTTTCGGCCTTTCCGGAGCCGGGGAACGGGTCCGGCATCGTCAGGAACCGCGCACGAATCACATCACCCTTCTGCATTGTCCCTCCACGGCGTATCCACGCACTTCGGCATTTTCAATTTTCAGCATTTTTTCTGACCCTCCATATACTCGTAAATGGACGCACACCGATCCCGGTTGCAGCACTTCACGACGGTATCTCCGCGAGTAATGGCCATCCGTCTCTCCGCCATATCACAAACACTATAGCTTGTCTGCATATCGACCTTTGGCCTTTCGACAACTTCCGGTTCAAAATGCGGGCAGCGGTCACAATACTCGCGCACATCAATCTTAATCATTTTTTCTCTCCTTTCAAATATCTTCAGCACCGACCTCCAGCTTTTCCATCGCCTTCCGGATCACACTGCCGCCGTAGGCATCCTTGGTCAGGGCCAGGAACTCTCGCAGGGTCATGGTGTCGCTGTCCACGTCTATTCCGTGGTCGCGGGCAAACTGACGGCGACCCATGTCGCAGCTTCCGGTAAGGCGGTGATGCCAGTCATAAAAATACTGCGCAGGGTATGCCCTGCCGTCCTCCGTCTCTTTCAAAAATGCCGCGATGCGCTCCTCCACCGGCATATCTTCAAACAGTTTGTCCCGAAGATCCTCCATCGCATTTGCCAGCGTTTCGCCGTGGGCAAAGATGTTATCCTGTTTGGCAACGTAGCAGTTCGTGGTGGTCAGGTCGCGGTTCAGGATCACGCCGTGCGCCACGTTCCCCCGCACGTGGCGGAGGATCGTGGGCACCCCGTCGATGGTATACACCGGTTCGCTGTTAAAGGATCTTATGCCGTCGCCGTAGCCGTAGCCGTAGCCGTAGCCGTCGCCGGAGCCGTCGCCGTAGCCGTCGCCGTCGCCGTCGCCGGAGCCGTCGCCGTAGCCGGAGCCGGAGCCGTCGCCGTAGCCGTAGCCGGAGCCGTCGCCGTAGCCGTAGCCGTAGCCGGAGCCGTCGCCGTAGCCGTAGCCGTAGCCGGAGCCGTCGCCGTCGCCGGAGCCGGAGCCGTAGCCGTAGCTTACAGACAAAAATGCTTTGACTTTCTCATCCAGCGCGCTCATCGCTTCCACTCCTTCACGCCGCTGATGGATGCCGTGGCCTTTTCGGTGCAGGGGATCACCTGGATCACCCCGGTCACTTCCATCAACGGTACCGTCACAGTAAACTTGCAGTCACCGGGGGTCTTGGTGCCGTCCATAGCCAGTTGCTCGATGGCGCAGGCACCGTTCCAGTACCACAGCTTGCGCACATTGGTCATGGTCGCTTCCGTGCCGCGTCGTTCCTTGATGCCACCGAAAAACACGCCTGCGCGGTCGCAGCGGACAATGTACATCTTCTCGTTCTTCTCGTTCTTCTCGTTCTTCTCATTCATGGTATCTTTCCTCCGTATTTTTTATTTCACCGGCATGCCGGCGTTTTATTGATTTCGTTCGCCGTAAGAACAAAAGTCCTCCGGCTTTCGCTTCTGCCAAGCCGCTGAGTGTATGTTGCCGTCCGAGTAAATTTTCAGGCAGACACCCATGTCGTAGTGCTTGCAATCCTTGCAGCATACCACCGGAGCAACATCAGCGGCGGGAGCACCGTTTACTTCCCGCAACACTTTGGCAGCCAGCAAGTACGGGATTTCCTGTGGGTTCTCCGAGAACACATCCTTGGTGTAAACAGCACCGTGATAACGCTTCGTGTTTTCGATTGCTCTCGCACCGGCGTTCATGGCAAGCATGAGTTCTTCCGTGCGTTCGATGTATTCAGCCATTTTCAGCACCATCCCATTCTAACGGTTTGCCGCACATCGGGCATTTTTCAGCCTTCTTCTCTTCGACCACCAGCCCCAACTGCCGCTTGCAATGCGGACAGTACGGTATATGCCACCAGCCGAAACTTCCGCCAAGTTTCCATTTCTTGTCGCAGTAAAAAGGCTTTTTAGGTTCAGCCATTGTCAGTCCTCCTGTTCAACGCTTTCGGCAGTTGGGATAATTCTCCACTCCTCCGGCCTTTTCTGCGCGGCCCTAATTTGTTCCAGTGGCCCGCGCTCCTCACACACAGCGTACTGCTTCCAACGGTAGCTTTGGAACGTGCGGTTTTTAGTCAGCTCCTCGTGGGGGATGTAGAGCGATTTGTACTCAAGAACATACATCGCCGATTCGCCCCCTCAGCGCGGTATACAGGATACACGCACCCAGCCATTGCAAACTGGTAGCCCAGTCTCCCTTGCTGGCGATATTTACCACCAAACTGCCCAGCGCACCGGCTACCATCAGCAGCGGGAAAACAATTTTCATAATTTCCATCACTCCACCTCCACATACGCCAATCTCAAAATATCGTCTACTAAACTGTCACAGCTCGTCACTTCACCTCCTGACCCCAGAATTCTTTACGACAGTCAGCGCACAGCCGTTTTGTACAGTTACCGTATCTGTTCCGGCAATCAGTGGAAATGCGCTTTGGGCATAGCACCAAACACCCGCTGCTGTCAATTTCCCCCTCCGGATACTGCGCCAGAAACACGCTTTGCCGCGTTTTGCGCGGATGTGCGGCAGACCACGCTTCGACTTCTGCGACGACATCTTCTGCTTTCGTGTTATAATCGTTAATGCCTTTCTTGATACATCCAAGTGTATACATTCTTCTGCGCTCCTTGACAAACTTCACAGCGTCCATTTACTTTTCCTCCTTTTCCGCAATGCTTTTGCACAGTGCCCTCCAGCAGTCCTTATGCACCGTCATGCGTACCCACCAGCTTTCGTGGAAACTGTGTGTAAGCCGCTTCATTTTGTACTCGCTGGCTTCGCTGTCGCATTCAATTTCCTTTTTGCAAATATCGCAAAAGACCTTGGTCATCACATTCCCCTCCATTTGCACCCGTCACAGGCGCCCTCATGTGCTTGTTTGTACTTCCCGCAGTATTGGCATAGCTCGTTGATAAGGGCTTTCAATTTCTTCTCCGCAAATATCACAGAACTGCTTAACCATTGTCCTTCTCCTCCTTCACCGCCACAGCCTTTGCCAGCTGTGCCATGCCCTGATTCATGTCCGCTATCTGCTTATCCCGCCGCGCAATGGCGTCCTTCAGGCTGTCGTTTGCTTTCATCAGTGCCTCGATGTGCCGCTGCTGGTTCTCGATCAGGTCAGCGGCGGCATCCAACACTCGTTCTTGGCAACGCTGCTCATCATTGTGCATTGTGCAACCATGACACTCTCCCTCGACACAGCACCGCAGCGCGGTCACGATCTCATCTCTTGTCATGTCATTCCTCCTCTCGCATCTCCGCCCCATTGCTCTGCCATTGCGCGGGCAATGCCGGGGAAGGTCTTTGCCCTCGTCTTGCTGTCACGGTTCGATTTCAGGGTATAGTCGGACTTCACCCGGCCAGTTCCGAGGCTTCTCCCCGACGTGCTTCCTACCCACAGCCCTTCCGGCTTCACAATTTCCGTTGGCACCAGCGGGGGCACATTCCGCAGCCAAAGGCATGTGCGCTTTTTCCACGGGTCGCCGAACATGTACGGCTCAACGATCTGGCTATACTCCGGCAACCCGAACCACCGTAGTGGACACGGATTCTCGACAGCGATTTTTTCAACCCCGGAACACAGCATTTGCAGGAAAAAGCGACGTGCCTCCCACCCTTTTCGTTCACGCTCCCAGTCCTTCACCGTGTGGTCTTTGTTGAAAAGACGTACTGCGCTGGCTGCCGTCAGGTATGTGCACGGCGGGTGCGCGATCAGCATGTCCCACTTACCCACATCATGTACCTGTCCGTCCATCGTGGTCACTTGCCCCCCCTCAATGGTCTCGAGGGCGTCGCCTAAAATGTGCCACTCGGGATGTCCGCCGGACGGCTCCTGAATGTCGCAGGAATATGCTTCATGCCCCAACTCGCGTAGCGCCTTGCACACCTCTTGGCTTTCTTCACATGCAACTAAAACTTTCATCTCAATCTCCAAACACCACGCCGCACTCGTCCTTCAGCACGTCCTTGATGTGCTTGCGCTTGATGCGGCCTTCGTTTATTTCCTCTGCCAGCTTCTCCAGGCACTCGTACAGATGCGCGATGCTGCGGATGTCCCGGCTGTCCGATGTCTCCTCAAAGACGTGCCAACCGCATTTATCCATCAGCACCATTGCCACCATGTCCATGCACTCCTGCGTACCGCGCCGCTTGCCGTCCATAAAGATCCGGTCGTCCCGGCTCAAATGCTGCTTGCCCATGTCAATACCTCACTCCTATGTAGTCCAGCACCCGCGCATAACCAAGGCCGTCTTTCGTGGGATTCCACAGCCCGTCCGTGTCGAATGCGCCGCCGCCGATGCAGAATTGGTAGTGCTTCGGGTGCGTTTCTTTCATGCGCTGAAATCGGTTGATCCCCTTTTCCAGATGCGAACCGAAACCGCAGAACATACAGCCCGTTCTTTGGCAGCCAGTGCAATGCAGCTGGCAGTCCACCAGCGTCGCGTCGTAGTCGTTCTCGCCGTCGCTGGCCACGATGTCGCCGTACACGCTGGCGTAGGGGAGTTGACGCTCCACGATAAATTGCAGCACATCCTGCTCCGTCCAGAAACTCATGGGCTTAGATAAGGGACGCCTTCCATCAAAAGCGTTGCAGCCGGTTTCGCGCCATTTTTGCATACGCAGAAGACTTTCCTCCGCCATTGTTGCCGTCGTGGGCTTGACATCCGCTCGGTGCTCATAGCTCTTTGCCGGGGACTTTTTCATAATTCCACAGCACTTGTCTGATATGAGAAATGGAGCCGAAAGCAAATACGCCCACTTTTCACAGTTGTACATACTCTTTTCCCCATCGGCGCGTAAGACTTCCCCACGCAATAGCTTCATACTTCGGCTATCTGGAGAACGCCGCGCGGTTTCTATCCGGTGCGCTACGTCTTTACCGATGATGCTGTACCCGTACTTCGTCACCACCTGCCGAATGTTCATCTTCGGACGCAGGCGTACAAGATTGACAGTCACGCGGAGAAACTCCCTCCGCAGCCACGCGGCGTACTCATTCACGAACTTCTGTATCTCTGGATATTCCAGCCCCGTGTTCACAAACACCAGATTTAGTTCCCAAGGCGGCATCCTGAAGCTCGACAGATACCGCGCCGCCAAGTACGCCAGAACCGTGCTGTCCTTTCCGCCGGAGAAACTGACATAGCACTGCCCGCCCCATGCGGTGTACCACTCGTCCAGCTTTTCGTAGGTCAGTATCTCCTTGTCCTGCACGTCCAGCGCCATCAGTTTTCTTGCCGCCTCATTCGTCAGCGGCTGGTTTGTGCGCTCCACGTCACACCTCCCGTATAGCAAATCCGTACCGGTTACGGAACAGCTTTGCTTTCATGGCATACTCGCGGGTACGCATCCCCTTCACGTCCTCCACCACCGGCAGCCAGTACTGCTGGCCGTAGCTGTCAGGAGCCGTTCTGCGCTCGTACACGAAATCCGCGATGTAGTCGATACTTTTTACCCGGTCGCCCTCAAACGTCGTGTACGCCTCTTGCAAGCAGTACCGCACCTGCAATTTCAGCCCCCGTATCTCCCCGGCCTTTTGCATCAGCATCAGCGCGTCGTAGCGCTCTGCCTCCTTCTTGCTGTCAAAGGTCAGCTTGCCGCGCCGCGTCTTCTGCGCCTTGTACTTGCTTGTCTTGCGCATCTTCTCCATGACCTGCTTCTGTGCCGCAGGCCCCAGCCGCATCAGATCCTCACTGTTCATCCAACAACCCTCTTTTCTCCAGTCCGCGCTTGCTCATGGTGTATCGCTTAATCGTCGTCATTTTCTGCTCTTTGCCGCAGCGCTGGCACACACCCTGCGCCCATCCGCGGAACGCGGGCTCGATGATGTATTCCGCCGCCATCTCCTGCAAACAGGCCACGCACAGCCGCGCTCTGGCCACGCGCCAAATGCCTTTATCCATCCAGCGCCTCCTCGGCCTCCTGCCACGTCAGCCCGTGTTCCCTTGCATAGCGGGAGATACGTCCCCACTTGTGTTCCTTGTGTACGTAGTCCCGCATCCACGCGTCCTTTTTGTCACACACCTGCTGCGCAGTGCCGGGAAGCGCAGCCGTGTGGCTTGCAAGCTCCGCCACGCGCTGTTTTATCTGCCCGACAACAGGGGGAAACCCTTTGCTGTCAGACGCGATAAACGCCCTCACAGCCGCAGCAACGGTGTTGTAGCTGTCCTCGGCGAATATATCCGCCCACAGCGCCACCACGCCCTCCGCGTCCTGCCGCGTCATACCTCGGTAAAAGTTCGGGTATGCAGCCTGCAAAACGGCCATGATCTTCAACGTCTCGCCCTGTGTCATTGCCTCTCCTCCAGCATCTCCAGAAACACGTTGCCGCTTGCCTTGCTCACTGCGCCGTGGTCATCCTTCCAGCGCGTTTCCCAGTTCCGCACGGCGGCTTTCCAGTCCTTCATGCGGTTTTTGCCGACCATCCAGCCCTTCTGCTGGTAGAACGACACAAAGCGCTCTGCATTGACGTGATAGTCTTTCTCGCTGACATACGCTGCCACGTCGTCAACGGTCGGCGGTGTGAAGCGCGCCGCGCGTGTATCACTCACACCGTTAGGTGGGAGTGAATTGGTTTTGGTTTTGTCTTTGGTTTCGGTTTTGTCTTTGGTTTGGTACGTTTCGTATACGGTCGTATCCGTTCGTATACCATCGTATACGGTCGTACCATCCTGACGTGCATATCGTTTTTCTATGTTGCGTTGGTTCTTTGCGCATCGCTCGTCATACGCCGCTTTCGCCCTGTTTATATCGTCCGCAATAAAATCAAATGCGATCGACTCCCGTCCCGTAAGTTCCTCCGTCTCTCCAGTCTCGCCATATTCCAGCAAAGACCGTACAAGCCGACCTACCTCTTGATCTGAAAGTTTCTCTAATTTCTTGCGATAACTGTAATAAAAGGGAATGTACTCAAGAGCCACTATGCGCCCCCCCTTAGTCCATAAGGGGTGGATCCTTCTTCATCGCCCCGATGACGTAAACGCCGCGCTCCTTGTCCAACGCCACCTGCACGGTGTAGTCCGTCAGTGCCTGCGTCACCAGCTTCGCAGGGATCTCCAGATGGTAGCCCCACAGTGTGTCGCAGTCCTCACGCTTCTCGCCGAACTGTACGGCACAGGCAGCGTAGTGCGCATCCATGCCGCGCCTGAACGCCTCGTTCACGCTCTCCGCGTCCTCGATGTGCTGCCTCTGGCGCTGTACGATGTTTTCCAGGTGCCGATTCTGCCGCCGCAGACCCTTGATCTCATCCTGCATCTTTCCCATTCTTTTCTTCCTTTCTCTCGTACTCGTCCGTCAGGTGCCGTGCGATGGTGCAACGCTCCCACGCACCGGCACAGAATTGATTCATGAAGCGGGATGCCGCGCCGCCCGTCTCGAAGCTGACGCGGCTTCCGCCCTCGCAGCAGACCCGCCGTTTCTCGCTGCTGGTGAAGTAGGGGCAGGTGTACCGCTTGTGCCAGTAATCCATGCCGCTTACCCCTCCCATCAGAACGGTATGTCGCCGTCCGCGTCAAAGTCCTCGTCCACATCCACGAACTGTCCGCCACCGTATCTATTGGCGCCGCTGTCCGCGTCCTTTTTGGCGTCGCCAAAGTAGATGTTGTCCGCCAGCACCTCGGCGTTCCGGCGCTTGTTGCCGTCCTTGTCCGTCCAGTCCCGCAGCTGCAAGCGCCCCTCCACCACGGCCATGCGGCCCTTGGTGAAATACTTGGATACAAACTCGGCGGTGTTGCGCCACGCCACCACGTCAATAAAATCCGTGTCCTTGGTGCCGTCCGCGTTCTTAAAGTCGCGGTCTACTGCCATCGTGAAACTGGTGACAGCGGTGCCGTTCTGCGTCCTGCGCAGTTCCGGATCGCGGGTCAACCGGCCCATGATAAAAATCTTGTTCAGCATTTCAAATCTCCTCTCATAAGTAGCTTTTTCCGAACTCGCGGCGGAAGTCCTCCTCCGTCCAGCCCTGCTCCTCCATTGCCTTGAGCTGCCCGTACCGCCTCAGACGCCGCATCTGGTCGCCGTTCTTGTGTACCGCGCCGCGCCCGTTCCGGTGGCAGCGATTGCCGCACAGGTACACCACAAGACCGTACTTCTCGCTCTTCTTACGGTTTGCGCCGCCGAGAATGTGGTGGCGCTCCAGCGGGTCACTTGGGTCGTTCCGCCCGCACAAAAAGCATCGCTTGTCGTTCATACGCTCACTTCTCCCCACCGGCTCACAAGGGCATCCAGCTCTCGCGGCGTCATGGTCTCGATGCCGACATCCCGGCAGTCCTGCACGATGGCATCTATCAGCCGCGCCATCTGCTCCGTGTCGTATACGGAGCTGCCGTACCAAACGGTCACGTTCACGCAGCCCTTGATTTTGCTGGGGCCGGTATCGGTCATCCATCCGATACCGTTCCGTTCCCAGCTCCGGCAGAACGCCTCCGCCGCCTTTTCCCGCAGGCACAGCACCTCGCTCACGCCGCCGATGCTCTGTATCTCCTGCCGGTATACCTTCTCTCTCGCAACGCCGTAGTGCGCCGCCAGCTTGTCCAGCAGCACCCACGCATACCCGTTGGCATCGAGGCTCCGGCCCTTACCCTTGATGGTGGCGGTGTAATCCTTGCCCGGCTTCAGCGCATCGCAGACCTCCATCGCCGCCTCCGGAGACTTCACCCGCAGGCAGAGCCACGCACCCTCGCTGTCCTGCGACCAACGCGCCGCGTCAACCGTTATCTGCCGCATGGTTGTTCTCCGCTCTCATGCAGCCCCAGCAGAGCCGCTTGCCGTACTTCTTTACCGCGTTCTCTACGATCTCGTTTGTGGGATACACACGATCCCCGCATTTTACCGGCTTGATGGGCAGTCCGCAGCACTCACACAGCACCGGCGTCTCCTGCTTGCTCTCCGGCTTGTCATACTTGCTCTTGTCCGCGTCCCAATATACGTCCGCGCCAAATCCAAGCGCCTTACAAGCCACAGAGATAGCATCCGTCAGCGCCATCTTGAAGCACTCGTCGGAGGTGTAAGGCCCGTTCTTCTCCTTCGCCACGAATGCACTGCCGCCCGTGCCGGGGATCGCGTCAGACCACACGCCGTCGGCCTTTACAAACAGGTCAATGTCCAGAAATGCGGCTACTTCTCCATTCGCGCCCTGCTCAAGCCGCTTGTCAGTGATGACGTATTTCCATCCAAAGCCGCAGGGGCCGAATTTCTCTGTCAGCGCCTTAATGCGCCACATGGGGTTGATGTCGGTCTTGCCCTTCAAGCGGCCCGCCTCGATGCGCCTTTTTGCGCTGTCCGGCACACTGCGGACTTCGTTGTAGATCGTCAGATTATCCATCACTTCACCCCCATGTTCGACCGCTCGCACAGCTCCGCGCCGGCCACAGCCACGCCGGACTTGAGCAGCGGCGCAATGTCCGTCTTACTCACCGTCGGCTGGGAATAGGTGATCTTGCCGTCGTACCCGTTGTCCATGCACCACTGCACCACCGCGTCCATGTCGGTGATCTCCACCGCCGTGCTCTTGCGATATGTCACGGCACATTTGGCCGTCCGGAATGCCGCGCCGCCCAGCGCCTTCTCTGCGTAGTCCAACAGTTTCTCCCTCTTGCACTCCAGCTCCTTTCGCCGCTCGGCAAGCTCCTTCTCCTCCTCGCGGATGGCCTTTGCCTCCGCCGCCAGATTCTTTGTCCAGCAGAGTACGCCCTCGATTTTGGCGTCCCGCGCCATTTGCAGCGCCTCGAACGCATCAAAATCCAGCACCTCGCCGGTTTCCTGGTCAATCAGGCTCTCCAGTTCCTGGTCGATGTGATACAAACTCATACTCATTTCTGTTCCTCCCATGCGTCCCTCGCTTCAATGCAGCAATCGCACCCCACGATGGCGCCGTCCTTGTTCTTGTAGTAGGTGTCCGTCTCCTCCCCGCACACGGGGCAGACGGGCATATCGTAGTCCTTCGGCTCTAAGGGCCGCTCCGGCTCCCAATACTGCATCACGCTTCTCATACCGGTCGACCCGCCGCTTTCAGCACGTCCCGCATCGGCTTTCTGGCCTTGAGGATGGACATGGCTCGCGCCGTGTCCCGCCTGTACTGCCGGTACAGGTCTCCCAGTTCCTCCGTCTGGTAGTATCCCTCGCCGTCGTTGCAGATCATCACGCCCTGCCGCTTGGCTTCGCTGACGGCCTTGCGCATCATCCGGTCAGAGGTCTGCATCGCTGCCGCCAGCTCCGCACGGCTGATGGCGTTTCGCCGCCCGTGTGGGATCAGCGCCGCAATGCGCTCCGTTTCCGCCGTACGCTGGGGGATGTCGGCCTTGTCCTCGTCGCCGTACAGATATGTTCGGCTGGTACGCAGTGCCGCCTCCAGCGCCGTCATGACCTCCTCCGTGGGCAGACACACGCCGTTTTCAAACCGGCTCACCATGCTCACGTCCATCCGTGGGTCTGCCAGCTTCAGAATGCCGCTGACCGCCTCCTGCGTCAGCCCCAGCTCCAGCCGCCGTTCCTTCAGTCGGTTCATCTCCCATCCCTCTTTCTTATCGCCTTTTTGGTGCTCTCGCGCATTATGCTGTTCATTCTGTAAAAACCAGCCTCGCTGTACGATGCGTAGCGTTTCGCCTTGTCAGCCTCAACGTCCCGCCGGAACGCTTTGTAGTCCTCGCACTCCCCGTGGCACCTTGCGTGTCTGCGCTGGCAGCCCTTGCAGGGCGAAGCCGTCCGGTTCACCAACTCGATCATTCCCACTTCACCTGCGCTTTCACCACACCGGCCTGCGCCGCATCCTCATGGCTCATCAGCACGTCCACCGTGTAGCCGTACACTCCGGTGTCGGCGGCTATGTACTCCTTGCCGCCGATGGTCACGGTGCTGCCCAGCGGGATAATGTCCGGGTCAACTGCCACCGCCTCGCCGATGGTCACCCACCGTCCGGAGGCCGTCAACACCTGCCCTGCCTCGTTGCGGTTGATGTCCGCATAGGGCGTGCAGCAGGCGCAATAGCCGGTGATGTCGCAGACCAGCAGATTCTCCGGCGGCTTTGCGGCGGACAGCACCGCCGCCTGCACCGCAGCGGGCAGGGGAGGGGGGACGTCCTCCGGCTCCTGTGCCTCCGGCAGCGTCAGCGCCCAGAGGAGGATGCCGATGATCAGCAGGACCATCAAAGCGTTGAGGACCCAGAGCCGCCTGTTCCACCGACGCTCCCAGCAGCGCTGGGAATACTCCCGCGCCCGCCTGTTCCGCTCTCTCATCGTCCCAGCGCCTCCACGCCCTTGACGATGGCCCAGCTCAGCCACGCCGCGCCGATAAACGCCAGCGCCCATGCAAACCACGTCATGTCGTTTCCTCCTGCCGAATGTACTCGACCTCGATAATTTCCATTCCGTTCTGCCGTGCCCATAACATCACGGCAATTTCAGCACATGTCATAATCTCTTGCCTTTCCTCTGCGGTTGTGATATACTGTCCGCAGAACATTTTGGTAGATGTTTCGGAGATGCCTCGTTCGGTGTGTCAGCACCGGGCGGGGCTTTTTCTTACCCATTCTCGGCGCGTTTGGCGATAATGCTGTCAATCGCCATTTCGATACGCTTCTTTGCGTCCGGTGGCTTTCGATGCCCATTCAGCAGCATACTCACATAAGGCCGGGAAACGCCAAGCTCTGCCGCTACCTCGTCGTATGTGATTTCGTGAACGTGCATCTTGCCGACCAGTTTGCCTGTCCAACTCTCCAGCAAATTTAGCCCTCCTTTGTTTTTTTGGTGCGCCGCAGGCGAGAATAGTTGCGGTATTCCCGCCTGCGGCTAAATTTGTGGTTGCAAAAGTTAACAAAGTATGCTACTATGTGCTTGCAGGTGACGTCACGACGTCCCTGCTGGGGCTCCGGTGTCCGTTGCGGGAGCATCGGAGCCTCGTTAACTACCGTACCTTCAAGCAATAAAGTAGCGTTGACACGGATACAATGTATCGGGGTCTGGTTTTTTGTAACGTTTTTCAAGCCACAAGCCCATTATAAACCTAACAAAGTTAACAGTCAAGCCAAATTGTAAAGTTTGTTAAGTTTTGTCGTGTTGCACAAAATGGAGGGCTTATTTTTGTTTTATTCTAACTATGTGAAACTATGCAGCAAAATTAACAAGTCTCCGTCTGCCGTGGGGGAAGAATTGGGTTTTACCAGGGCGTCTGTAACCGGATGGGGGAACGGTGCAACTCCACGGAAATCGTCTCTTATAAAAATTGCCGATTATTTTGGCGTTACCGTCACAGAACTGATGTCCGGAGTAGGCGAACAAGAAAAAGCCCACGCCACAAAGGGCGAGGGCTCAAAAGAAGCTGCATCAAACTTTATTAAATCTACAAATGATCGTGCGGCGTTGTTGGCTCTTATCAACGAAGCCACGAAGAAACTACAGGAGCTGGAGTAATGCCTACACTATATCCTACCGATCCGCAAGACTGGCTGCGAACGGAAGCGGAACGGAAAGACAAGGAACAGGAACGCAAAGAAAAAGCCGACAAGGAACGCCGCGAGAAAACACGGTTTATTATTACAACTGTTCTTTCGGCTGTTGCGGCAATCGCTGCTGTTGCAGGAGTGATAATTCAACTTGCTTGAGCGCGATCAGCGTATCAAGTTTGTCTGTAATTCCCTTTAGGCCAAACACAACATCGTTGATCTGGCCTTTCATAATAATGCTGTTTTCAGCCAGCCTATCAATGTAAATCTCGTAGTCCTTGCTCATAGCACACCTCTTTCTTTTAACGTACTCATAATATCAGCGCAGTCCTCATCGGAAAGCTGGTCGATTTTTTTAAGGGCTATTCTCCGCAACGTTTCAATATCACATTGCGCCAATGCATCTGTTTTTATTATACCACAGACGTTGGCATTTGTACAATAACTCATTTCTCTCCCCTTTCTCAATTTGACATATTATTTTCTCGGTGTACAACTAAGTTAGTACACTTATAGTTACGTACAAGCTGTTTGTTGCCTACAAATGGGCAACAAATTAAAAAATATTTCAGGGGGAAGTGTTTATATGTGGGCCTTTGTTAAATAGCCCCGCTGCTCCCGCAACGGACAGCGGGGCTATTCTCGCCGGTGGCCTCCTGGCTTTCCGGCTGCACGTTCACACTAACAAATCAGGGTTTGGCAGGGCAATACCAAATTCGGATAATTACCGTTTGCGGCAAACCAGAATTGGAATTCTCCTGCCCGAAAAAGGAGTAAAAGGGGAAAATGGTAAAAACGTTGCAGGATTTGTGCAGGGATGCAAAAGACCGACAGAATTTAACTATACAAGATTTGTCCGACATGACGGACATTTCAGCATCAACCATAAGCAATTTTTTCTCCGCGTCATCAAAGGAGCCGAGCGTGTACAAAATGGGTTTAATTTGTGCCGCGCTTGGCGTTTCAATGGATGAATATTTCGGGATTGAAAAAGAAGTGACGACAGAAGATGAGTTAGCACAAGCCAACGAAAAGCTGGCGCACCAAAAGCAGCTGCATGATGCCGATGTGCAGATAGCCCATCTTGAGGGCGGCATGGAGCAGATGGCAAAAACCATTAACTACCACCGCAAGAAATCGCGGGACACAAAATTTGCTATTTATGGCCTTACGTTTTTGTGCGCCATATTTATGGCTGTTATCTTGGGATATATCTTTTTTGACTACCGTATCCCCCACCAGGGGCTTATTCAGGGCGGAGAGGCCAGCATATTCGCATGGATCGTCTTTTTGCTGCTTGCAGTCGGTATTGGCTTTTTTGCCGCTGTTTTGATGATGTATTTTCGCTATGCAAAAAAGTATACATTGTCGCCAGATAAGGGAGGAGATGAACAATGAATGTAGTATTGCGGGCAGCATTATACCCGCGTGTGTCCACAGAAGAACAGAAAAAGTTTGGCCTGTCTATTCACGATCAGCAGAACGACCTCGAAGAATACGCCAAAGCCCACAATATGAAGGTGGTAGGCGTTTTCCAGGATGCCGGGTTTTCCGCCAGAAAAAAGATTGAAAAGCGTCCCGCCATGCTTCAACTGCTGGAAGCCGTAAAGCATGATGAGGTAGACATTATTCTTGTCACAAAGCTGGACCGGTGGTTTCGCAACATCGGCGAGTATTACAAAGTGCAGGAAATCCTTGAAGCCCACAACGTGTCGTGGAAAACGATTTATGAGGACTACGACACGTCTACAGCCGCAGGCCGGTTGAAGATTAACATTATGCTTTCCGTAGCACAGGACGAAGCTGACCGCGCCAGTGAACGCATAAAAAAAGTGCTTGATGCAAAAAAAGATCGAAATGAGGTTTGCACCGGTCATCTGCCGAAAGGCTACAAAATTGAAGGGAAATTTGCTGTTATAGACAAAGAGACAGAACCGGTTATACGCAGATATTTTTCTACATTTTTGGAAACCGGCTCCATAACAAAAGCGATGGACGCAGTACCGGAATTAAAACTTAAATACCAAACGGCCAGCCAAATGTTGGACAACCCCGGATACATGGGCGACTGGCACGGGATAAAATTGCCCCCGTATTTAACACCGCAGGAATTCCAGCGTGTGCAAGGCTTACGAACGAGAGTGACACGAAAATCCCCTTACAATCGAACGTATATTTTTTCGGGGCTGATAGTCTGTGGAGAATGTGGACGCAGAATGACCGGGCATCCATCTCCACGGCCAAGCGGGGCGTGCTCTTACTCTTACTATTGTCAAGGGTCTGCCCAGAGGAAAGGATGCAACAACGGTAATTTTACTGTTGAATGGAAAATCGAAGATTATCTGCTGTCGACAATAGACGAACAGATACAGATCAAATTGCAAGCCAAGCCGCGGCAAGAACCCAAAGCAAACCAAGATGTGCAATTAAAGGCTTTACAAAAAAAACTATCCAAGTTGTCAGAGTTATATATAGACGACATGATTTCAAAGGCGGACTACTCAAAAAAGTATGCAGAACTGACATCACAAATGGATGAGCTTACACAAGTAAAATCACAAAGCCGCGCACCAGAAGAAATTGCAACCTTATTTTCCGCAGGATGGCAAGAAATATACAAACAACTTAACAAAGAAAATAAACAAGCATTTTGGAAACTCAAAATAAAAGAAATCCGGCTATACAAAGACCGCCGGATTGAATTTGATTTTCTGTAAGTACTTAGTTTCTATAACCCGTTAGGTTACAGCAAACTAAGTACACAAGAATATCCCCCGCCAAAACAGGCGGGGGATACTTTATCCTCGCATCTTTCGCATCACGTTATCATACATTCGCGCGTTGGTTACTTTCAGCGCATCCATCAACTCGTCCACTATGGCCCACGCCTGTTCCGGCGCGCGGGATGATACCGCTTGCATAAAGTCACTGTCACCGTCTACCACATCAGGAGCCGGTGCGCTGGAATACATAGCCACCGGTGCAGGGTTTCTCTGCCCTTTGTGCTGGTTTTGTATAATGTACAGCGCGGCCAACTTCTCGTAATTCGGCCAGCTTGACTGTTCCGTTTCCAGTCTGGCTATCCAGGCTTTAAGTTCCTTTTCGTCGATCAAGGGGAATTACCCCCTTTCAGCCCTCCACGGCATCCATACACCGCTGAATGGCGTTGCGGATAGTATCATCATCCGCATTGTCCAGCATCTCTTGCAGCTGGCGCTTCATGTCATCCTTTGCGCCATCACGGCTGTAATGGCCGCGCACATAATGGGTGCCGCGCCGTGCGTAAGAGCTGCCGCCGCCGTAGCTGTCGCGGGAATATCCGCGCTGGGAATGATCGCCGTCACGAGAATAGCGCCGCTGCGAGTAATCGCCGTCGCGGCTGTATCCTTCGCCCTCCATCATCTCGATTTTGTCGATGTTCTTGATGGTGCTTACCAGCTTATGCGCGATGTCCAAATCACCTGCGCCAAGTTCGCCTTTGTGGGCGATCTCGTCAAGCTCCTTGCAAAGCATATCGCGCAAATCGTACATTGCTTTCATACTCATAGTTTACTCCTTTCAGCTTACGCGGTCAACGGTCAAGTTGGAGTTAGCGAAATTGATTGCCTGTGTGCTGGTGTTCTCCATAGCCACAGTCAGGCAACAGCCCTTCGGCACCTCCACAATGGCGCTGACATAAATGTTGAAATAGTTTTCCACGGCGGCGGGGGTAACGGTCGCCACGGCGCTGGTCAGTGGTTCACCGTTGATAGCCAGCGCGGCGGTAATAGCTTCCACCGTGCCGCCGGTAGGGATAGCGATGTTGCCGCCAAAAGCTACGCGAAAACGTGCCTTGCACTGGTTTGTCAACCCGCGCAAAGTTACGATGCCTGCTCCGGCTCGATGCACGATGCACGGCTTGTTGTTGACCGCAGTTTCCGTCAGGGGAACGTTCTGCCCAGCAGCAACGGTCTGAATTGCCGCAGAAGTAAATTCTGCCATTAAAATCATTCCTTTCTCAGTTAAAATAAGCGGCGGAGCTATTGCCCCGCCGCGTTGGTGTCAGTATCAGCACGGGGCTGAACAGTTCGGAAATTCCGAACAGCTGGTGCTATGCAGTTGTCAGCAGCCGCAGCCGGTTCCGCATCCGCCATAGCTGCTGCCCGCCCAAGGATTACAAGTGATGTAAGCTGGGGTGGGGCAAGGGCGCAGCTGGGAGATCAGGTAGTTGTTCTGCGCAGCCTGAGATGCGGCAAGGCGCAGCTCCTGATTGGCACTTTCCAAATCGCGCATCTTGTTCTGCGTCAGGAAGTCAAGGATAGCGCGGCTATTCTGGTTCTGGTTGTCGATGATGTCACGCGCAGCGGTGTTGACCGTGTTGCGAGTATCGCAAGCCTGCGTCGCCATGTCGTACCGCACCTGGGCGATAGCCGCCCGGTTCTCGCAGCAGCACTCCTGGTTCTGCATCTGCATGGCGGTGAACTGCTGCATGAGCGCCGCCTGCTGGTTGCTGCGGGAAAGCTCGGCCTGTGCAAAGCCGTTTGCCATCGCCATGTTGGTGCCGTTGACAAGCTGCGCCTGCTGGTAAAATCCGTCGCAAAGTCCCTGATTTACACTGTCGATTTTGCGCTCGACATTGGCAAAATCAGAGGTCAGAACATAACCGTCCATCACGCCGTTGCCGCCGCCACCGAAGCCGAAGCCGTTACCCCAGCCGCCAAACGCGGCGAAAATGAGGAACAGCACGATCCACCACGCGCCATCGCCGCCCCAGCCGAAGCCGTTACCGTTGCCGGTGTTGGCAGGAGCCACAGGCATAGTCAGCATGGTGCCGTCAGAGGAAAGAGACATAGTATCACTCCTTTTGAAAAAATATTTATATCAAACCGTGGCCACGATTTTGATTACTTGAAAAGCCCCTGAAATTGGTTCGCCATTGACTGTATCTTGTTCAACTGATCTTGTGAGATTTTGCCGCTTTGCAGCATCTTCTCTACTTCCGCTTTTGGGTCGCCTTTAAAACTTGCCTTGAACTGCTTAAACTGCTGCAATAGCTGGGGAAAGCCGCCCATCGGCCCCGGCATCTGCCCGCCGCCCAGCGCATTAAAAAACGGGTTGTTACTCATCGTCTTCGTCCTCCTCAACTTTGCGCTTCTTCTTGCTCTTCATTTCGCCCACAAGCGCCGCCAGCGCGTCGAACTCCTTACGGGTCACATATTCCTGGGCGGGGGCTTTCTGCGCGTCAGGAGCGCTTGCAAGGCGTTCCACAAGGTCATACGTCTTGAGCGTCGGTTTGCCGCTTGCGTCGGCCTGTTTAAGGTACACCACGGGAGCCGTGCTGTCCCACAGCGCAATGGCGGAGTTGGGTGCAATCAGCCAATTCTCCGCCTCCGGCCTACCAGCTACCCACTGTACGCCGCCCTGCGCCACCGGGTTCTGCATGGGTGGGATTTGCGGTATCTGCGGCGGCATGGTCTGCATCTGCTGCTGCCGAAGCTGGGCAAGGTTGTCCTGCATTGGCTGCGGGTAATAAGGGTTGAAATACGGGTTAAATGCCATAGTTACGCCTCACTTTCTTTTTGCCAGTAATACAAAACAATTTCGTTTTCGCTGTTCCAGCTGTCGTAAATTACGCCGTCCTGCACGCACACGACGTGCCCGGATAGCGCAAGGATAAACGTCCCCTCCGGGTGTTCATCGGCGAACCTACCGACTGTGTAGCAATCCGGGCAAGTATCCGGAACCATGTACCGCCGGTAGCCTATCCGCCGCAGATACGCGCCCCACACGGCGTTGGCCGACGGCATGTCACCATCCAGATAACCCTGCACCGCCATAGCAAGGTACGTTTCGCCCCACTCTTTCCCGGTGGCTTTTGAAATAGCCCGAACGGTGCAGTCTCCCACATTTTTCCCGTGTGGGTTTTCGTTGAAGTAGCTATACATGCGCCGCCACTATTTCTATCACCCGTACATAAGCTTTCAGCCCCGGAAGGTCATCTTGATGCGCCCAAATGATGTCCTCCGCCATCTGCTGGGTAAATCCCAGCGACACCAGCTTTTCGGCCATGCAAGCACCTCCGTTTCTTGCAATAAGCGTAACAAAAAACTGCCCCCGCAAAGGGGCAGTTAAAGGTCACAAAGAGGTCGTTAATTGGCGAAATATTTACTTGTACAAATCCGCAATTACAATGTATAATAAATTAGCCCTTCCGGAATGCCCCCCGGATGGCATCTTCCCCATTCATTTGCCCGGTTCTCCCCCTGCCGGGCGTAAACAGAGAAACCGCACCGTTTAGGTGCGGTTTCTCTCTTCGTCTGCAAACTTTTGGTACGCTCTCCGGCGGCATCGCTTTACTGTTTCTGGTGAAACATTCAGCATAAGCGCTGTCTCACAATAGCTTTTCCGTTTCACATCGCACTCAATTACGCACACCGCTTCATCTGGTGGAAGCTGTACGCTCATGATGTATGCAATCGCTCTTTTGGGGGACATCGTTTGCAATTTGCGCCGTATCTGCTTGTGGTAATTGTCCATAACACGGTAATAAGCCGTGAGCTTGCGGGACTTTACGCCGGGGAAAGAGACGGCTTGTCGTAGCTCTTTCCCGCCCAGCAGATTGATTTTACATTTTTATGTGTTGCCTTACCGCCCCAGCAGCTTGCCCCAGGTGCCGCGGCCTGCGATGCCGTCCGCGCCCAGCCCGTACTTGGTCTGGAACTTCCGCAGTGCCGCCTCGGTTCCGCCGCCGAAGTCTCCGTCCGCACCTGCCGCGCCGCACGAGTAGCCGTAGGCGATGAGCGCCGCCTGCAGCGTCTTGACATCCGCGCCCTGCATCCCGCGCCGCAGCATCCGCACCTTCATGTTAAGCTCCACGGCCTGCACGTCGGATTCCGGCTCCCCGCCGTAAGCGATGGCGTCAAACGGGAAGTGGGTCCCCGGACACCCCGTGGCGTTGACATCGCTGTGCTTCTGCACTTTTCTGATGCCGTACTTCTGCTTGAGATACGCCACCAGCTCCGCGCCTGCCTGCCGCTGGACCGCCGGCATCTGCTCCGACATGAAATTGCCCTCGAAGCACACACCGATGCTGTCGTAGTTGTTGCTGCCCGCATGGGCACCCAGCACGTCCTCCGGCCTGCCGCGGTAGATGGAGCCGTCCTTCCGGACAAAAAAGTGGTAGCCGATGCCCGCCCAGCCATTGGCCAGGTGCCAGCTGTGGATCTGCTGGGCTGTGCAGGTCTTGGCGGCGGCGTGGTGCAGGATGATCCTGGTCGTGGACTGGCGCTTGACCAGCGTACCGCCCCAACGGTAAGTAGTCTCAATGATTCTCATTATCATCCACCATGCCTTCCGTCTCGACCGGCACGCCCTTGTTGTACTGGGCCGTGCTGATGCCCAGCAGGGCGCCCAGCAGCGCCGTCACAGCGGAGATAGTCATGGCCACCTGCTCGGCATAGGGCCAGCCCCAGACCGGTGCCAGCGCCACGTAACACGCGCTCAGCGCGGGCAGTGCGATCATGACCAGCCATTTCAGGATGTCGTATACCTTGTTGTTCAGCTTCATAACAAATTCCTTTCCGGCCTGTCGGCCTGTTCCATTTTTGTCTCACCGTATGGGCAACTTCCGCACTTCCTCCATGACGCGCCGTGCGCTGCCGTTGCCGCCCATCTCCTCATACGGCTCATAGAGATACACCTGCAAATTCTCGTACTCGTCCTGTGTGACGTAGCCCCGCTCAATGTACACCATGCCGAGGTGGATGATGCGGTCGTGGGCCAGTCCCACCAGCATCTTCCGCTCCGCCTCGTCGGACTTGCTGCGCTTGGCTGTCAGCTCCATCCGCTTCAGGATCACCTTGCTCACCACGCCCCACAGGGCGGTGGAGGTCAACAGTGCCACAAGAAGCGGCACCGCCACCTGCGTCCACACTTCCATCAGATCACCTCCTACAACTCGGCGCTGAGCACGATCTGTGCCCCTTGCCGCATGAACAGGGCGTAGGTCTCGCCCGCCGTCAGGCCGCTGGCCGTAAAGATCAGGCTCCGCATGCTGCAAGCCCCGCCGGTCTGCATTGCCCAGCCGCCTGTGACCTTGGTGACATCCTTCGGGGCGTTGGAGGTCTTTCCCACCTTGAACAGCGATACGCCGCCGGTGGGGATGGTGGGCGTAGGCGATTTGCGCATGGGCACCGCCAGCGGGATAGGCACCCACAAATCGACAGTGTTGTTGGCGTACCCGATGGCCACTCCGTTACCGGAGGTGTCGTAGGGCGTGGAGATGATCTGAAGATATCTCATGCACTTGGTCAGCTCCTCGCCGTAGTCGGGGATCTCGTTCAGCACCCACACGCCATTCTCCTGATGTGCCAGCGTCTGCTGGGAGCCAATCTCCAGCTTGACGGCAATAACGCCCACGGTATACCCGTCAAATGCTCTGAGCATTACTTTGGTCGCGTGCTCCTTGCTGTGCTGCAGGCATGCATATCCGGTGTTATTTCCGTTAACTGCGAAATATTTGACCCCGATATTCTCGTCCGCAGTAATAGCAGACAGCTCATCCTTGCTGGGGACGGTCGCGGTGGCGAAGTATAGTCCCGTCGTCGTCAGTGCTGATATCGTGACCTGTTTTTCGCACAGGCTATACGGTTCTTCCAGAATCTGTTCGATCAGTGCGTTCTGCGACAGCTCGATATAACCGTCTTTAATGGTAGTGACATTAGGGGTTACAGCTTCGGCTTTCCACCTGTCGATTCCATACCCCGCGCCGCTGTACACCGTCTTGCCCCGCTGATTCACCGGATTCCCAAAGTACCAGTTGTCCAGCAGATTCCGGTTCCACGGCCTCGCCTTGGCAGAGATGACGCTGCCGCTGATGGAAATGTTCTCTCCGGGGGTCAAGAGCGGCTGTTTTTCTTCGCCCAACGTATCCAGCTTTGCTTCCACGCTGACGCCCCCGCTTGTGGTAATGTCCGCAGCGGTCAGTACCACGTTGCCGCTCTCGTCCGGAGATTTGTCGTTGACCGTACTAACAGACCCCGCACCGTCAATGCCCATTCTCGCCACGGAGTAGCTGACGGTGGGGCTTCCGGTGTTGAACGTGGTGGTGACTCTCGTCCACAAATATTTGCCCTGCGGTACGGTGGGGATTGTCGTACTCCAACTGCCACTGGGGACAATCGTCCCAGAATCAGATACCATGTACTCAACCGTTGTACCCGTCACAGTGGCGGCGGCTCCGGTGTCGCCCTTTTCACCCTTGATTTGATACCACGTGTATTGCTGCCAGTCATCAGGGGCTTCTGTTGCCGTGCCGGAATACACGCCCATCCACGCATCCGGCAGGTCGCCCATGCTGTGGCTGGACGCCGTGGGCTGCTGGCTGGCGTATTTGATCCAGACGTGACTTGCCTCGCCAGTATCCCCCTTCGCGCCGTTGGCCACCGCGAACGTAAAGTATGTGCCGTCCGACCGGGTGAAGCGGTACGTATCCACCAGCCCCACCGTAGACAGCTTTTCGAACGCTGTCAGGCCGTTTCCGTTGGTCACGGTAAAGGTTTTCGTGGTGGTGTCGGCCAGCGTAATGGTGTAGGTGTCCACAAGCCCATCCGTACCAGTTTTGGCAATATTGGAAATACCACCGTGACCGTCAGCCGCCGCCGTCAGCCAGTTTAATAGCGTCTGCCCTTGCAGGCGCTTTGCCGTGCCGTCCTGTTCCAAAACGAACATGTCCGTTGACTTGATCTGCTCCGCTGCTACCAGCTCGGATATCGCTTTATCAGCCATTGTCAGCGTCCTCCTTGTTCTCAGTATTCATCGCCGCCGTCAGCGCTTCCAGCGCATTGATACACGCCAACAGCCGGTCAAGGTTGCTTTTACCCCGCACCTCCACACCATTCAGCGTAGTGATGACGGCAGATAAGGTTTCCTTCATGTGCATTATTTCTCCCCCTCATACGGTCGCCGCAGCGCTACGCGCACGGCGCTGGAATCGTTGTAGGCGTATTCCACACCAATAATCTTTGTGTAGCCGTCATAGACTGCCGTTTTGCCGCCTGCAATGTATTCCATGTGCCGCGTGTTGGCGGACACGCTGAACGCAGTTAAAGCGTCTAGCAGTGTCACACCCAGAATATCCACGTACAAGATACCAACAGCTGCTAGGCCACAAAAGGGGCATTTATAAATAGTTCCGTTATTTATTTTGAATTTGTCCATTTTATTACCATCCTCCGCTGTATCAATAACGTACATATCCGTCACTTAGGAATAAGGACTTCCCTTGAAAATTTAGTCCCTTTAGGGCATTCACAATGTTTGAGGCTAGTTTATCTATAACAGCGTTTCCGGCGAAAACTTTATTAGCATAGATCACATCCGCAAAGTAACCGTTGATTGTGTCATTACATGTGCTTGGGTGGACTGACCCGGACGTGATATGCCTGTTCACAATGGCATCTGTTCCGATCTGACCGCCGCCCACAGAAAAGCTTGCAAGTCCCGCTCCGTCAAAATACCCAGCGTTGCCGCCGTAGTCGATGCTCCCAGCCTGCACCGTTCCCAAAAATTTGCCGCTATAGGCGGTCAGATTGCCGCTGCTGTCAACCGTGAAATACTTGCCAAGCTGGATACCGTTTGGGCCAAAATAAATGCCGTTGGTATTCGTGCCGCCCCATGTCTGGCCGTTGGTACTCAGATATCCGTCTTTGATCGTCAAGCCACCAATAACGCCGCTGGTGGCGGTGATTTTACCCGTAACACTCAGCCCGCTTTTATCGGCTTTCAGCACCGTCCCGCCGTTGCTGGTCAGCGTCCATCCGTCCACTGTCAGGCTCCATCCGAAACTCGCATTATCTCCGCCCTTGCGGTCTACCTTGGCGCTGATTTCCCCGGCCTGAATGTTTAGCTCCGCCCGCAGCGTCTCGTCGTCCGCTTTTCGCGCCTCCACCTCCGCACTGATTTGGTCGGCAATAACAAGTAGGTTTGCTTTAGTCTCCTTATATTGCCGCTCCGCTTTCCGTATAGTAGGGGACTTGTATTCGTACTTATAGTTGATTTTTTCCCCACCCGGGGCGGAAATATTGGCCGTATATAAAGGCCCATGCAAAATATCTTTTTTATAAATGCCACCGTATACGCTTCCACCGGAAAATGCGTCACCGAGTTCTACCGCAGGGTTAATATGTGCGCCTGATGCCGTATACGGTTGATACTGGAATCCTCGGACGCTCGACAAGATTTTATTTGCCATTTCTTGTGTGCCCCACGGGCAAAACAGTTTCAGCGTTTGTCCTGTATCGGTGCCTGCGTTATATTCCATTTCGTCTGATACGGAAATCGTGACCTTGGAATATCCATCAAACGTGTTTTGCTTTTCTAACGATGATACGTTTTTTCTTACGTTTATTACATCAGACAACGATTCTGTCACCTCCAAACGTTATGGCAAATCCAGCATTGTCGATCAGGTATCTCGTTTCCTTCGGTATGTCCCAAAAACAAACGAGTTGCAGTTCTCCGGTTTCACTCATGATAAAGCAGCCTGCATACATTGCTGCAATATACGACAAATACTCTCGGCACGAATATGTAGTGTTATATTGCACGAGGTATTCGTTTTTCATTGCGTTTTTTGTGCGTTTATCCACCGTAACGCCAAGAGCCGATGCGATTTCCCTTACAACATCGATGTCCTTTGCAGGCCACGTTAGATTTGTGTTTGACGGGTAATCTTGTTCAGAAAACAGAAGTGCATCGTATCCGTGGATGCGAAGCCATCTAACATCATCGTCTTCTGCATCTTCTTCAATCGAATCGATGAAGAAAACGCCTTGAGGGAGCCATTCAGAAGCACGTGTGCCGTCTGTGATTCTTGCATAAATTCCGACGCGGGAAAGACCAGGTATCTGCCCAACCGGTTTTAACATTTTTATGTTTACTTCACGACTAATGCAGTTCCCACAGGACGGCTCATCTCCATCAAATAGACCCCCAGATGTTTCCACACTTGAGAGCATATTTGCCCCGTATCCTCCATCGGCGCCAGAAGTCGCTATAAGTATTCGTGTACCGCCAAACGTTATATGATCTCCTGTTTTTTCTACGAGAAGTCCTGATTCCCCAATTGCAACTCTTGTTTCAACGGTATAGTCCCCAGCCAGTAATTCCTTGTATAGTGCAGATGTCTGTTGCATTTTTCTGCTCCTTTACTTTTCGACGAGCGGGAATGTAATGTCTGTCCAGATGGATTCACCGGTTTCAGGATCAACCGTAGAAATCGTAGACGGCACATTATTTGAATAATACTGTGCAGATACAATTTCATGTAGCGGATGCAAATTTGTCTCAACAATTACAAACTCTGGAAGAATCAACCTCATCAGATCAATCTCGTCTGCGCGATACAATGGCAGGCATTTTACAGTTGCCTTATACTTAATGGCTACCCGTCCGCGATGCATCGTGCCATCCATTGTTCTTCCAGCCTTGTCACTATCCAAATCGCTTCTTGTCCAAACGATGCCTCCATTTTCGATCAAATGCATTATGTCTGTCCCGTCAATTTTGAAATACGGTTTTGCCATTCTTACACCCCCAACGCCCGCTGTCTGTTTCTTTGCTGTCGCGTGATTTCAGGAGACAAGACACGCGCCAGCTGTGCAAGGTCACCTGTGAATTTAATCGTGATGTCCTCGCCACCGCCAAAGTTGGTTATCTCTTCTCTTACAATCTGACGGATAAGATCCGCTGGTGCTTCAATATTTGTCCCGTTTCTTTGGTCGCCCAGAACCGCCATAAACTTTCGGTTTGGTGGAATAACAGCCCCCTGTGCCAGACGGGGAATGTGCACTTCCGGTATTTGCGGTATGCCACGAAATTCAATCCCGATGAGGTCAAGTCCCTTTGCCAGCAAGCTGTTCTCCAGCAGGGAGTTGAGCTTACTTATAAGCCAGTTGATGCCTTTGATGATAAGGTTTACAGCAGCCTCCAAGACGCCGACGATTGTATTCCAAATGCCACGGAAAATTTCTTTGATGCCTCCCCATGCTTTTCTCCAATCCGCTGTAAATACGCCGGTCAAGAAATCAATAAGGCCCCCGAAAATTTGTTTTACGCCATCTATACCAACGTTGACATAGGTTTTTGCCAGTTCAATGATTTCGCGGAACCGCCCGTTTGTTTTTTTGTCAAGCCAGTCCAGCAGACTTGTCAGCCCAAGTTTGAACCAGTCCCAAATACCTAACACAAAAGTTTTAACGCCGGTAAGCATTTGGGTAACCGACTGCTTCATTTTCTCCAGATCGCCGGTCAGGATACCGGAAATAAGGCCCAACGCGCCCTGCACAATGTTCTTGATGCCGGTCAACATATCTCCCACTGGGGTACCGGCAAGGCCGCACTTTTCTATGATGGTGTCTATGATCTCTCCAAAGATATACCCCACAAAGTCCAGCAAATCGGCCAGCAGTTCCCGCGCATGATTCACAAAGTCGGCAATGTTGTCCAGTGCCGCGCCCCAATCCCCGGAGAATACGTTGCCGATAAACGATTTGACATCTCTAAAAATGTTGGCGATGTCCTGTCCTATCTTTTTCAGCCGGTCAGTGATTTCATCTAAAAAATTTATCTTGCCGAGTTGGCTGAAATTAGGCAGAATAGCAGACGCACCACCGCTGCTTTCACTACTTAACTTGTTTATCTCGTCAAACGAGGCCAACTGTTTACTTGCCGACTTCGCAGCACTGCCTACACCCTTATAGGCGTTCATTTGGTCGTTCAGCGACTTTGCCGCATTGGCACTCTCTTTTACCGTGGTGCCAAATAGGGCAGATACGATGTTCGCGATAGACGAAACCACCGCAGCCAGTACCTTGACCAGCGCAGTAAACGCGGGGACGATGATCTGCACAAGCGGCTGTGCCAGCGTCAGTAGCGCACCCTTGAGCTGCGCAATAGCGTCCCGTGCTTCGCCGTTTACGGCTACCACATCTGCCAGCCAATCTCGGAGGGCCGCCAACGCACGGGCAATGATGGTAAAGACCAGCGCCCGCTTTGCCAGCATTTTTACGCGCTTTGTGAACGCCTCCATGCCCTGGGATGCTTTGTCTAACCCTTCTTGTATTTTTCCTGCGTTCTTGCCGGTATTGCCAAGTTGCTTACCTAACTCACCGGCCTTTGCTTTCATTCGGTCAAGCTCCGCTTCGCCCTCGCGGATAGCGGCGTTCTGCTTGTCCAGTTTGTCATTCATGGAGTTCCATTCTTTTTCCATAGACGCTACAGCGGCCTCCTGCTGCTTGATAGCGTCGCTGGTGAAGAACTCGCCGCCGCCCTTCATCTGCGCCAGTTTGGCCTTTGCTTGGTCAAGCTGTGCGCCCAGGTTGTTGGCTTGGTTAAACAAAGTATCTCGCGCGGATTTCTTGTTGGTGAGCTTTTCCTGCAGCGCTTCTATTTTCTTTTCCAGCGCATTGAGTTCTTTCTGCGCCTGCTTATCGTCAATGTCGGCCTTGATGATAACGGAGCCGTCCGCGTTTGCCATATAATCACCTACTTGCTTTTATGGTATTTATGTGGTACTATGAACAAACCACAAAAAACTTCTTGGAGGGCGGAAGAAAATGGACAAAATGACTAAGTGCAAGACCTGCGGCGCAGATATTGCAAAATCTGCGAAAGTTTGCCCTGCCTGCGGGGCCAAACAGAAAAAACCGGTTGTGCTGATCGTTATAGCTGTGTTTATTGCTATCGGCATTATTGGCACTGCGCTTGGCGGGAACTCCCCAGAAAAGGTTGGGGATACAGGCGCAAAAGGCGGAAACGGATCAACTGCTCCGCAGAAAACGGAATTTGCAGTTGGTGACGTTGTCTCCCTTAAAGACATTGAAGTCACATTTGTGTCTTGCACCCAATCAAGCGGAGAAGGTTTTTACACACCAGACAGCGGCAACGTTTTTCTATTTTGCGAATTTGCCATTGAAAACAAATCCAGCAAAGATATTTCCATAAGCTCTATAATGTCCTTCGAAGCGTATGTCGATGACTACTCCACAAACATGAGCATGACCGGCACATTAGCCGCAGACAAAGGCCAAATGGACGGCACTGTTGCAGCTGGGAAAAAGATGTCTGGCGTAATAGGCTACGAAGTCCCCGCCGATTGGAAAACGCTTGAAATCCGTTTTACCCCGGACTTTTGGTCTGGCAACGACATTACATTTATTGCAAATCATTGACCGCCGCGCAGCCGCCCTCCGGGGCGGCTTTTTACGTCCAGCCTTTGATAATTTCTTCCTCCGCCTCCGAGTACCGTCGCTTGATGTCGATAACGTCGCGGTTTCTGCGGTAAAACTCCCTGTCGGCTTTGTCTTTTAGCTTGCCTTTTGCTTTCAGATCGCGTATGCGCACGATCTGCGCGAAGTAGCAATCCCCGATTTCTCCGTAGTACGAAAGAAACGTCCACCAGTGCAGATACGGAAGCGCCCGCACCTCTTGCCCCACTATGCGGTTGATTGGGGCGATGAGCAGTCGAAAGTCCTGTTCCCAGTCCATCAACTTGGTTGATTTTTTTTGCGTTTCCTCATTTCCGCCATTGATAAACCAAAAACACTGTTTTATCGCTTCTTCCATGTGCTCCCCAGGCATCGTGAAAAAACCAGGGTAAAACATTCCCAACACGCCGATGCACTTTTCTTCGCTCGTTAGTTCAACAGCAGACAGCACCGAGAATATGTCCAGTATCACGCGAAAGTCCGTTTCTATTTGGTATTCCGTTCCACACACCTCAAGGCTCGTAGGAAGGTCGTACATCATCTGTGGTACTTGGCCGTATACTTTGCAAGCTTTTCACTGTGAAAAGCCTTTTCACGCTTAATCCCCTCGTCCAGCTCGTCCATGATGGCAACCATAAGGTTCATCCACAGCGGCGCACCGTCCGCGATGGCATACACGCTGACATTGCCAAACAGTGCTTCACACACCGGTTGCTCAAACACCCCGTTAATGGTCTCGCGCATTTCGGCGTCCATATTTCGGAGCCAGTCAAACATTTCGCGGGCGCTCATTTTTTCTACGTTATCGTCCCGCGCATCCTGCTTCTTTTTCAGCGCGTCAAACGCTGTGTAAAGCTTGTCTGCAAACGCCGGATCACTGGGGTTAAAATATACCGTGCATTTGTCATTCAGGTTGTATTCCTGTACGCCGGTGGTGATTGTCAATTCCTTCATGTGTTCCCTCCAAAACAGGGGCGGTTGCCCGCCCCTTTATTTAGGCCGCGGTAAACTCAATAGCGCCGCTGCTGCCCTTCTTCACAGTGCCCACAGTGCGGGTGCCGCCATAGGTGATCTCGCTGGTGATATTCAGGGTGCCGCCGCCCTCGCCGCCGATGCCGGTGATGGCAATAGCGCAAGCGTCGTAGCGCTCCGCAAACATCGCCTCGCCGCTGGTGGCGTAGAAGTGGCCGATCATCATGTCCTGATTTGCCAGCGCCTGGGCATCCTGGTCTTTTACGGCCAGGTTCCACATCTTCACCGCCGCAGCATCGCCCGCATCCAAGGGAATGGGGTCAAAGGTCTGCTTGATGGTGGGCTTTTTCATGGTCGTAAATGTGTGGCCCAAAATGTCCTGCTTGGTGTCGGTGCTCCAGTCCATTTCCTCGCTGCTGTCCTCGACGCGCTTACCGATAGCGCTCCACACAGGCGCGGATACGGTGCCGGTGTTCAGGTACGCAATGAGCAGTTCGCGGTCAATGGTCTGGCCCTTCGTGGTGTTGAATTCCAAATCTGCCATTATACATTCACCTCGTAATTCAGTTTCATAAGGATTTGGTGATCTTCGTCCCCGTTTTCATACATGGCAAACAGGGACGATCGCGTGGTTGGCTCCATGCTGATAACGCGCTTGTCATCGCCAATGTCGGGTTTCTGACCATTTGCCCAATCCCCGATAGCGTTCAACAGTTCGTCAGCCTTGAGCCGTTTGTCGTTGCTGTTTCCCGGCTTCACTCGGTAGATTATCTTGAACTGATAATCCGCCACATAACCGCCGGTGATATACTTCCGCACGATGTAAGCCGCCTGAATGGTCGACATCGCCATAGCGGAAGTGTCGGCGGGAAGAAACTCAAAGCGGATAAGGTCGACTGGCAGCTCCGGGTATGTGTTCAGCCACACAAGCAGCTTGCGCGATACCTGATCCTCTTCCGCCGCCGGCACGGCCTTTTTAATCTTTTCCAAATTTCTTCACCGCCTTATCTGCCACCCGCACCCACTTCTCCACGTTCTGCGCTTTGGAAGCATCAAACCAATGTGCCTGTGCCTGCGGATGCATTGTTGTGTTAAATACAAGATTTCGGTCTGTGACCACCTTGTGCCCGCCCTTTGGGGCGTATGTGCTGCCGGTCGCCGGGTCTACCATTACCTTACCGTAGTACAGGAAGCGGGCGTATGGGCCTGGATAAATGACCTCGTTTCCAACCACCCGTGTTCTCTGCGTCAGAGAGCCTGTAAGCGCAGGCACAAAGGGGATGGTATCTTTCATCACCTGTTGCGCTAAAACGCTTTCAGCGCGGCCACAGGCCCTTGCAAGCTGCCGCTTTACCTCGTCCATGCCGGACACGTCAACAGAGAACTTGAGCGACATTTTATGCCCCTCCGACTTCCCAATGCTGCATATCCACGCTGCCAAAATCTTTCTCGTCCACTTTGGTCACGTTGTAGCAGCCGTCCTGTGCCATAGCCACGTCCTCTTTGTCTGTAACAAACTCGCCTTTCACAAAGAACGTCAGCCCGCCGTTACCGTTCACAGACAGCGTCCACAGCCCGGACTTGTCCGCCGTTGCAAGAAACGCCTGCGGGGGCGCGTAAGTTTTGGTCTTGCCTGTCGTGCCGTCCACCGCTTTCACGGAAAACGGAATGTACAGGTTTACCGCGTCCGCACTCTCAAGTCCGCTTTCACGCACGTTGACCGCCTTGCTGGCTTGCAGCATAACACCGCGCAGGATGGTCACATACAGCTTTGTGATTTCATCAAAAGTCGCCGGGTCAGTCTCCTGCACGGAGTTGTAGACCGTTATAGTGTGGGGCGCGTACAACCACAGCACCCCCCTCCCCGATACAGCAACCCGGTATGAGCAAGGTATTCCATGCACGTTTCCGCAAGCAGTTTCTTTGCCCCGTCCGTCGCATTGAGTGCAGACAAGGCGGATTCCCCGCCCGTTGCAAGTGTTCTGGAATAGCTGCCTACCGTTTCGCTTTTGACTTCCGCGTCATTTGCCGCAGCGTTTGCAAGGTTCTTCACGGCAAGCGCCTGCGCCGCCTCGATGACCGCATACTTGTCAACCAGCGCGCAACAGCACATCTTTACCGCATCCAGATCAGCGTTGTCTTGCGCTCTGTTGCGCGTGTAGTAATCGAGGAAGGAGCTGGCGCGGACAACAAGACGCGGGAAGACATTTTCACTCACAGCGCCCATGTAAGTGCCAGAGTAGTATTCAAAGTCTGCGTAAGTCATCAGTGCCCTCCTTCCAAAACTGCGAGAATTTCAGCCTTTTTCATCGAACTGCTGACCCCTTTCACCCCGTTTTCATCGGCATACGCAAGCATTTCAGCTTTTGTCATGCCGGAGAAAGCCGGGGTGTCAGGGTCAGGCTCATTCAGCAGTTCAGTTAGTCCCCCACTGCCGGAGTGATGGAGCCGACAACCACGCCGTCAATGCGCTCGGCGAACAGCACCATGCCGTTGATAACGGTATCGGATGCGGTCATGTTGGTGTAATCGGGTTCCTCGTGGATGCCGATATAACCGGTGGCGTCGGTTGTGAAGTTGAACACCTCGCCCAGATCTGCGCCGTTCACAGGGATGTAGTACAGGACGATGTTGTCCTTGGCGGTGGCGTAAATCTTGCCCTTGGGGACGCTGGAGTTCAGAATCACAGTGCCCAGACCGAGAAAGTTCTCGACATAGGTCATGCCAAAAGCGGTCTGCAGGGTGATGTTGGCAGTTGCGAGATAGTCCGCAACGTCCAGCGGGTTCATGAAATACACTGCGCCGATCTCGTCATCCTCGAACAGCACCTGCAGCTGGCCCCATGCCTGAGCCAAGGTCGCCTGGAAGGTAGCACCGCTGGCCGTGCCAGTACCGGTTGCGAGGAAGCCGAAGAAATCCTTGCGGATACCTTTCTGCACGTCCTTCAGCATTTCATCGGTGGTCATTTCGACGGCCTGATCGTAGCCGCGATCAGTGATTGCCTCGGCAGAAGTGGCCTTACGCCACTTCTTCAAGGTGATCTCCTTGTAGTTCACAGCCTCGGTCTTGTACTTGCTCAGAGGGATGGTCTCGCCCTCGGCCACAGCGCCGTCTTCCAGAGTGCCGGTAGCCTTGTAGCTCTTGAGCACAGTACCGGCCTGCTTGGCGATCTTGCGGGTAACGCCCAGAGCCTCCATCAGCTTCTTGATGGAATAACCGAACATTTCGGTAAATTCGATTTCGCGCACACGCGCGAGGTCAGCTTTCTTAATGAGCTTAGGATCAGCAGCCATTTTTATTCTTCCTTTCTAAACAAATCCATATTTGCGGCGATTGCAGCCCGCCGCTCCGCTCTGTCGGTGATCTTCATGATCTCGTCTTTGGTCATCGGCTTCCCGCCATCGTTAAGACGACCGCCCATGTCCACGCGGACGGATGCCTTGGCAACAAGCCCCTTATAGGTGCCATCCACAAGCGCATCAAGGGCCTTAGTGTCCTTGATTTTTTCACCGTCCAGCTCCAGCGCCGCCATTTCCTCTCCACATCCGCGCATGGCGAGGTCGAGATTTGCGCCGGTGATGTTTTTGCTCTCAAAGTAAGCACGCACGGCCTTTTCTTTCGCCGCCTTGCTTTCCTTTGCCGTGACGCCGGATTTATAAGCTTCAAAGTCCGAGTGTTCCTTCTCGTACTTTTCCTTATAGCCGCCGTCACCCGCTGCCTTGAGGTCATCCAACTGCTTCTGGACGCTTGGCAGTTTCTCCGCATCGGCCTTGTATCGGCTTACATCCGCTTTCAGACCGTCCACAGTGTCGGTATGCGCTTCGATGATGGTATCTACCTGCTCATCAGTAAGGCCCATACCCTTCAAAAGTTTGCGTGTAAGTGCCATGACACTATCTCCTTTTCTTTGGCCGCGTTTCTTTGCGGACGATAGTTTTTATAAAAACCGCTGTGCTTCGCGGGTTTTACTTAAACAAAAGAGCCAACCGGCTACAAATCGTAGTCAGTTGGCTCCTATTGCCCTTTCCCACGCCCAATTACGCGGGAGTTGAATATTTGATTGTTTTTTTGACTTCTAACACGATGTAACCGTCACCCTTGCGCCGGATCTCCACATCGTTGCCGCGCCGGATAATAGCCTCGATGGTCTGCATCAGTTTATCATCCATCAGCCCACCCCGATTTCTTTCAAATACGCTTCATACTCATAGGGGATGCCAATGTCATAATTCTTGTAGTAATGCAGAAACTCATACGGGAAGGTGAATTTACCGTCCCAAAACATACCTGCGTGAAGTTCTTCGCCAGTAAACATATCAAAACTGGGCAACGATGTCAGCCCGGCATCAAGGGAGGAAATGTGGCTTAAAATCGCTTCTTTTGGGATACTATTTTTGTATTTCTTATAGTCTTCAAAATTCTCAATAGAATTCTTGTATGGCAATCCTTTAAAAAAACCGAAATCCATGTCACTTTCTCCTTCCTCTTTGATTTGGGGTAAACGGCAAAATATTTCCTTCCCCATGTGTTCCTACTTTCAGTACGCCAGCACCGGAAATAAAAAGCACATCGTCTGGGGCTTTCACTTCAACGCCAAGTGCATTTGCCAGCTCTTCTGCAAAGCAATAATCGTTTTCCATGCGTGCGCCTGTGCTGCAAGATAGCAAACGAACTTTCTGGCCATTCCACCCTTTACTATGCCGAATGACTGCGGCAAGTAAGCGCGGTGACATATTGAGTTCTTTTGTACCAAATCCGACTGCCGTCTGGCTTCCGTGCATAGCGACGTCAAAATACGTTTTAAGAGGTTTTACCCTTTTAACGTTTTCATTCAGCGGGTCACCGTCCGGGAAGCAAGCAAAGCCATTTTCCAGCTTCATTGTACGTCTTTTCACAATAGAATTCAAGTTATCTCTTGCGTCTGCGCCGAAAAACTTAAGAGTGTCTCTATCGTCTTTAGCGTAAGCCTCTGCCACTTTTGCTCGTTGCGTTTTTATGGAATTTGCCGCTTTGATTGTTGCGTCATCCGTAAAATAGACGCGCATCCGCTCCGGTTGCTCCGGCAGTCCAGCTTCCGCGCTGAACGCCTTGTATTTAGCGTTTAGCCGCCGTAGCCGTATGTTTACCGCTGTCTCATCTTCATGCAATCCTGCGGCTTTGTAGGCGGCTTTCTCGCGCTTGAGCTTTCGAATCTCCCGTTCCACACGCCGCTGCATTTGCGTTGCTTCATACGCTGTGTATGTTTTTCCGTCGTAGGTGCATCCCAGTCCATCGTCTATATGCTTGAGCTGGTCGTCAGTGTATGTACGTTCAGAAACACCTTCCACCCACGGGAACCGCCTGTGTCGGCAGTTTGCACCTTCCAGACCATCAACAGCACCAAGACCGCAAACCTTATAGATGCTCGGGTAAATATCCCCGTCGCGGACACTGTAAACCTTTCCCTGCCAGTTCTTATGGCTTGACCACGGAGACGGCCCCGGCTTGTCGCGCGCGCCGGCATGGGCGGAAACCTCAAAATATGGTGTCTCAAGGTATTCCGCCTCTTGCTCCGTGTACTTACTGCATAACTGCGATACGCCAGTCATCACGGCACGGCGGACAGCTACGTCTACATGGTCACGGTGTCCGCTCTCATAGTCCACCACGCGCAGACCGCTGCTTGCAAGCTCTCTAACGGCTTCTTTGATGGCTTGCCCATAAGAAATCGCCCCGCTTTCTACTTTCAACGTAGCGGCATCTAAAGCCCACTGGTACGCCTTTGCGGGGGGCCGCATCGTCCGCCCTGCGTCTACCAAAAAACCCATCGAAGCGGTGATGTTTCGGAACCCGTCCCATGTTTGCCGTTTGATGGCGTCAATGGTGGTTGCATCCACCAGCACGTCAGGCTGTGTTACACGGGCAAGATCTATGACCTCGGTGTAATACTTTTGGTTGCGCTCCACCACATCGTCTATCAGCGCGTTCAGCTTTTTCTCGCTGATGCCGGTAGTCTGTCGTATGGCTTTCTCAATCTCTTTCAGATCGATGCCGTGTGACCGCAGCGCCTTGATGTCCTGCACCGTGACCTCGTTCAACTCGTCCCGCAGCTTTAGCCGGGAGCATATCTCCGTCAGCAGCGTCGCCTCAAGTCCACGGTACAGCTCTGCCAGTTCTTCGGGAAGGGCATCAAGGATTTCCGGCTGAAACGGATATTTCATTTGTATTCCTCCGTTTCACGATTTCATCATAGTGCGGTTTTACGCGAATTACATTCCAGTCGCATTCCTCCGGCACTTTTCCGTAGAATATCACCCATTCCGGCGAAAGCCGTTTCATCATTTCCTCGTAGCCGCGCAGAAACAGCCTCTTGCTTTCCTTGTTCTGCTGTGTGCCTACCGAACTAACCGCAACAATTCCGCCGACAGGCTCACCATCAAAGCACCAATCGTAACTGCTCTCATCGCTCCATGAGATTGTTGGATAAACCGTCATACCGTGGAGCTGCCAGTATGCCGCCAACCAATGCTTGCGGTAATGGTTGTAAATCTGCATCGCCAGCGGCATATCTATGTAGGTGGAAAAGTCTGGCGCGCACACCGCCGAAAACTGCGACAGTTTCGGAATGTACTTGTCCGGGGTGTTCCAATATCGAATGAATTGGTAATCGTCCACGAAGAAATGAACAATCTTGCTTTGCGTGTCCTTCTCCGTGTAATGGTAATTAACCGGGATAAACTCTCCCTTCGGATACACCTTGACCGGCTCAATCTGCGGAATGTCGTACTTGCCCACGCCGGGGAATGTGAACTTGTCGAGATTTTCAAAGTTAATCATGCTATCTTAATAACCGATTATCTTCTTCTTGAACGCTTTCCATGCAGGGTCTCCAGGGTGTGTGCTTCTATGATCAATCCAGAATTTCGCACTTGTTTCTTTTTCGATTAACGCTCGAATGCGACCGTACTGATCGGATGCTCTGCGTAGACTGTCTATGCTATTGTTTATTTTTTCTTTCAAGATTTTGCTATTAGCCATCTTGAAAGCATCTCGCGTTTGTTTTACCCATGTTTGCATGTCTTTAGCCGATGTGATATAGTTCGGCGCATCTGTCCTGAACCCAGATTCTGTTTTATACATCTCTCCAACGAGTGTATCGTAAACTTCATCTCTGATTTTATTGGCCCACTTGACTTGCTTTTCGGTTCCAGTTAGTGCTGGGAAACTCTCCACAGGGCGCTGCACTTTTGGCAAACCGCCACTCCCCACACTGCCACCTGCTCCGCCTCTACCGCCCATTACTCGACCTCCTCTTGTCCTTCGGTTGCCATGTCCTGCATCTTCGGCAACGCCGCCTTTGCGGTCGCCTCGTCCTCGTTCATCCACTTCATGCGGAACTCCCAATCGTTCATAATACCAGCACCAAGCAACTGCATATCGCGGTTGAAATCCTGTCCTTTATCCTCGATGATGCTGTCATCAAAATCAATGCTGATTTCAACTTCTTCGTTAAGTCCCGCACCCATGTAATGGTTTCCCATACGGAGCAAGATTCTGCATAGCTCCGTGATTGCTTGCTCGAGCAGAATTTCATGCTTCTTGATCGTGCGGAACATTGTGCTGTTTTCGCTGATGACTTGAGTGGCCGTTGCAATGCTCGTCTGGTCGAATTTGTAATGGTTCTCGCCAAATCCGCACTTGCTCGATAGTACGTTAAGCATATCCTGCATACCGGTGTTAAACTCTGCCGTGCGAAGCGTCATATCGACCTGTTGCAAGATGTTCCCATCGGCTGCGCGATCTTCCGGCAGCACATAGTAAACTGTTTCGCGCTTATCAAAGACAGGTCTTCCATTGATGTCTTTGGTTGCCTCCGGCTGTACCACGATGCGCTTTTTACCCAGCACAAATTCATTCACATAGCTGTCGTATGTAATGTCAATGCTCTTGAGTTGGTCGATGGCATAAGCAAACACTGCAACGCCCATCGGGTTTTCTTCGGCAGAGTTCGCAATGTTCAAACGGTCAATGACAAACTGCGGTTTGTCGCTGCCCGTATGTACGACAGGCGGAATTGTTTCAAATCCTCTTACGCTTGTCAGCGGGACTTCCTCTGCGTCATACAAATGGTTTTCAATGTCGTACTCCCCGCCATTCAGCCTATGCACCTGAATGTATGTGTACTCTCTGTCATCAACTCGTTTTCTCGACACAAACGCACACTCGCGTATAACGCCGTTGTCCCATGTCAGCGGATAGATGTTTGCGGCCGTAACATAGTTGATATGGATTTTACCAGTGTCTTTGACTTCTGCGGTATCTGGGTCAACTCCCATCTCTTCCACGATGGGGACATAGGCAATCGTGCCTACCGACGCCTTACGCTCCTGAGATTCGTTTGATTTGACTTCCCAGTTATTATCAGCAAGAATCGCATCTACAAATTCCTGCTCCTTCTTTCCCTCAAGCGTGATATTCACGCGCTCGTTCATCAGCAGGTTTGCCCAGTCCTCGCAGATTTTCTTGCCCATGTTGACGGAATACCGATGGCATTCCAGCTCTTCGATGCCGTTCCAGACCGTATAACTGTGGAAGTCTTTTACATCGCCGTCATACCACGATTTCCACACATCGATCAGCGAGTAAAACTTACTGTCGACCGTATCAAAGCCCAATTCTTTCAATGCTCTGCGGATATCCACTCTCTCACCGTCCCATCATGTGACCGGCACGCTCCAGGTCTTTATAATAAGGTTCAATGCTGTACTCAAAGGCGTCCAAGCTGTCGATGTCGGACGTGCCGTCATCCAAGCGCTCGTCCTCAAATTTATCAGGATCATAAATCGCGGTTTGCAGTGCGTCGATGAGATGCGGGCAGTTGCGAGAAACCTTAAAACGTCCCTGCTTCATCAGCAGCACCACCAGCCGGATTCTATCTGTGATTTGCAGTTTCATTGCATTCTTGACCTGCGTCCCAAGGTGCATCTTCTGCGCGGTGTGATCCAACCCGCGAATCAGCACCGTTTCCGCACTGTCGGCCCGCGTCTGGCTGTATCCGTACTTTGCCGTAACCATTTGGCAGAACGTAGCAAAACGCCTATTCAATGCATCAGGATCAATCTCTTCGTTCTTGATATATTCTTCTTCCAGCGCGACCACACGATAATCTTTTGTAATGCCGGTCGCCTGAAACTTTGTCGCGGACTTTGTACCACCAAAGTCAACGCCAATGGAAATGACGGAAAACTTGGTGTCGTTTTCCTCTGCCCATTTCAAAGGATCCACAATCAAATACTTTTCGGTGTTGTTTGCAAAGTCCTTGTAGACAACGCCCTCCGCCGCCACCCAAAGGCCGCGCACATACCGGTCATAGAATATGCCAGCATACATGTTTTTGTAGCGCGCAAGCGTCTTATCACTCAAACCGGGGTTGTCGGTCATTTCGAAGTGCAGATATAGCGTGTTCCGTTCGCGGTGTCGCTTAATCCACTCCTGATAAAACCAGTGGTGCGGGCTTCCGGGGTTGCAAGAGAACCACAGCTTTGCACCGTCTACAGAGCATCGTGCAAGCGCCTGTTCCACAAACGAGCGCGGCATCAGCACCACTTCGTCCAGCAGAACGCCCGCCAGCGTGCGGCCTTGGATCAGCGTATAGCTTGCCTCGTCCTTGCCGCCGAACACTTCAAAGTAGTTTGTCACGGCACCGCGCCGCACTTCCATTACCTTATCGCCGCGCCGCCAGCGTATGATATAGCGCTCTTTGGCAAGGCTCATCCCCGTAAACGGCACGATGATGTTCTTGGTGCAGCTATCCACCGTGCGGCCACACACGCCGAAGCGCTGGCCGCTGAAATTCTCCATCGCCCAGCGCACATACGCCCACATCATAATGGAGGTCTTACCGGAACGCACCGCGCCGTCACAAATTAGCGCGTCATAGCGGCTGTATGGAAATGCCAATATTTTTTTCTGTTTATCGCTTATCGGCATTAACAAAATCCTCTATAATTTTTCTTTCCCTTTCGGAAATAGACCAAATAACTTTGTTTTCCTTCTCCGCCGCTGCCTTCTCCGCCGCTGCCTTCTCCGCCGCAACTCTATCCGAGCAAAGCAAGCCTTTCCCAAAAATAGTTTTTTTGTTCTCTTTTTGAATATCAAGTGCTGAAATTCTTACAGATTCATTTTTTGGAACTAAAAAACTAATTCCGTACTTACTTAATTTTTGCAAGAATGTAGCGGTAATTACATTATCTGGATAATCATATTTTGGAAGTTCTCTGTGTAACTTTCGCTCGTTCTTTTTATTTTCTTCCGTTATGATTTTGTATAGTTCTGGGCTTGTCCTTGCCACATTGCTTTCAAGGTTTGTTGCAAACGATGTGGAAACTTTAGCACCGTTTTCGTATGTAATTGATGCACCAACCGCAATTCCGCAATACCCATCGCAAACCGGAGACAAAAGGGTAAGCGCAGGAGCAAATAGAAAGAATTTTATGTCTCTTGAGTTATAAAAGCTAATTATTTTTGATATAATCGAAAATGGAGGGTTGTCCAAAACAACGCATCCGTCTGAATACTCGTAACGCTCATAATCGCCGCCAGGATAAAACGGCCTTACGATGGAATCAGGAGCAATTCCGTATTCATTGCAAGCCCAACCTCGTATCGCATCATATACAAGTGGCGGAGTATAGCAATCATCCGTTGTTTTCTTTGGCTTGAACTTTTCGACAAATGCGTCATATTCTGCATTGTCTTCAAACAAAAACGTTTTTTCATTCATCGCTATCCAACTCCTCCGCCATCTCGCGCAGACTCTGACTAAGCGCATCTTCTCTCACCGTGTCGGCAGGACTGCCGCCGATCATCGCCCACTTGTCGATTAGCGTCCCCATCGCTGTGGTGATTTGGCTGAGATTCGCCGCCGCCAGCTTCTCCGGGTCGTTGAGCATTTCAAGCCCCTTGCCGATGAACGAACACACAAGGTCTTTGTGGTCGTTCATGTACTCCATCACATCGGCGGTGTTCTCTTCCTTTTTTTGTTCGCACTTTTCCACAATGTCGGCATTCGCCCGCACGAGGTTCTTGACCGTCGTTGCGGACACGCCGTTTATTTTTGCCGTGGCGCAATAGTTGTTCGTCTGCACATAGTCTGCCAGTATTTTCTTTTTCTGTCGGTCTGTCAGACGCGCAGCCATTGTCGCCACCTCGCCGCTTTTATTTGCTACCAGCCCCCACCCCTTGGCATTACATAGCAGACTTTACCCGCCCCGAAGGGCTACAACGTGCCGCACTCTCAGGGCAGCGGCTCTCCTCTTTTGGTACGGCATTGCAGTCCTGCCCTGCTTTAGCGCTTCAGGAAAAGTCCCCGTCACTCGCTGTGGTCTCCCCTTACGGGGCA